>Ga0268266_10001542_pt1 | contig 26970 bp, 20 predicted proteins | sample KBSS13metaG_FD_190356 | JGI IMG/M metagenome (GOLD analysis project Ga0268266, IMG submission 190356) | Switchgrass rhizosphere microbial communities from Kellogg Biological Station, Michigan, USA - KBS S1-3 metaG (SPAdes) (version 2) | ecosystem: Host-associated > Plants > Roots > Rhizosphere... | reverse complement strand
TCGATCGGAGTTCCCAGGAAGATGATGTTGTCACGCAGCAGACGACTGTAGATGTCGTAGGCACGTTCGCCCCGGCTCGTCTGCTCGATCACCATCGGTACAAGTCCCATAACGCTCTCTTTCTGTTTTGTCGTTCAACCCGGGTTGTGATTGGAGGGAATCGCTGCTACGAGGCCAGCTTTTCGTAGAGCACGCTTGCAGTCTTCTCGCGGCGCATCTGTTCGCGGATCCGGTCCAGGCCGCCATCCTTGGACAGTCGCTCACGAAGGGTCTCCAGGGGCTCACGCGACTGAATCGATAGCATCAGTAGCTCCCGATCGAGATCCTCTTCGCTTACCGTCACCTGTTCGGCCTCGCCGATCTTATCCAGAATCATCGATGCCTTCACTTCGTTAAGCGCCTGGTCCCGCTGAGCTTCGCGCAGACGCCCGAAGTCAAGCTTGCGCATCTCTTCCGCGTTCATCCCCTGCTGAGCCAGTGCGCGCAGTCCGCGATCCAGTCGGGAATCGACCTGCTGCTGTACGAACGATTCGGGAACAGGGAACTGGAACTTCTGCACCAGTTCATCGAGCATACGGTCACGAGCCTGGCTTTCAAGAGCGTTCTTCTTGCGATCGGAGGCCATCTCGCGGAGCTTGGTCTCAAACTCATCCCAGCTCTCATAGCTGCCGAGCTGTTTCGCAAACTCCGCATCACGCTCGGGGAACGTCTTCTTCTTGATCGTCTTTACGGTTACGTCGTAGCTGACCGTCTGGCCGGCAAGGCGAGGCTCACCGAACTCTGCCGGATAGCTGACCTCAAAGCTCATCTCCTGGCCCGGTTTTGCTCCACGAAGGGCTTCAGTGAAGGCTGGCAGGGTGTTCTTTCCACCCACCTCGACCAGAACGTCCTCACCGGTGATGGGCTCGTTTTTATTGGTGTTCTCCAAACCCTCTTCCGTGACTGTTTGGGCCAGGTCTTTGACCTCTCCCTTGAACTGAATCTCGGCCCAGTCACCGTCGACTAATGCACGGTCTTCGTCAACCGGCTCTACAGTCGCGTGGCTATCGAGCACACGGCTCAGCTCGGCCTGGTACTCATCGTCGGTAAGAGCAACGTCAGGACGTGCGATCTTCACGCTGTCGTAGCCCTCGACGCCAAAATCAGGAGCTACCTCGAAGGCAGCCTTGAACTTCAACGGCTCGCCGTCGTGGAGCTGCAGATCGAGAAGCTGTGGTTCCGAGATCGGACGCAACTTTTGCTCGTCGATCGCCTTGCGAAAACGCTCCGAAACCAGCTGCTCGAGCACCTCCTGGCGAAGCTCCTTCGCGAACTTGGAGCGCACCAGCGACTCGGGAACCTTCCCTGAGCGGAATCCCGGAATGCGTGCCAGCTTCTGGTAGCGCTTGATAACGCCTTTGTAGGTCTTCGAAACCTCATCGGCCGCTACTTCCACTTCAATCTCTTTCGTCAGCTCCGGGTTCAGCGTAGGGCCGTGCTGATGCTGGTGATCGTGCTCATGATCGTGGGCGTGCGTGTGCGCCGCCTCTGGCTGCTGCTCGGCAGCGTTTGTGGTCTCTGTCGTTTCTGTCGGGGTCAAGTCCATGCCTTCCAAATGGTCGCGTGAAATTACGCCGCAGTCGCTCGTCCTGTCTTCAGAACTGCGCGGCACGCGCCTCAGTACTACTGTACGAGGCATTGTTACAGGGGGTCAAACCAGTACGGCCCCCTCGAAGCGTCTACGAAGTAGCTCTCAGGGACGATCCGTCGCAGTATGGAGCCCATAGATCTCCATCCGGATCTTCCACTGAACCGAATGCCCTGGTGAGACTATGGTCATACCGGTATCTTCTTCCTTCGGCCACTCCCGTCCAAAGGGATCGTCATAGTTGAATCTTGGCTCGATCATGATGAAGTTTTTGTCAGCCGGGGCAGTCACATGAACGCTCTTGATGGATGGGCTGAGCATCGTCATCCTCAAGCCGAAGCTGTTGGCCGGATCCCATAACTCCACAACCGGGCCTGAGTCGAGCGGAGCCTGGTGCAGGTGCACAAAAGTCTCATTCAGGTCGAGGTCTTTCAAGGGAGCTCCCGTTCTGGAGCTGAAATCGTAGGGGGTACCCTCGATCGAGCTCAGGCGCCCAGTCGGCGTGCCCGTCCCTGCTCGAACCTCTTCTTTCATGATGCTGGGCAGCCGCAGTGTCATCGTCGCCCGATCTCCGCTCAGTACAGCGAATCGGGGGCGCCAGCCAAGCCCCACCGGTTGAGGATCCTTGCCGGTGTTGGTTGCGACAATCCTCATCTCGATCGCCCGGCTGCTCAATTGTACGGTTGATTTGACGCGCATCTCCGAGGGCCAGCTTCCATCGAAGTTACCGGCTTCGTAGACAGCCTCTGCCTCTCCACCATCGGGCATAACACTGGTCTTTGCCTGAACCCCTTGGCGCGCAAGCAACAGCCCGCCAGTTGCTACAGAGACTTCATTCCGTCTGTTTGCCGGAAGACGTAGCGGGATTCCATGCCACATCGTGTTTAGGGCGCCATTGGAGGGTGTTCCAAAGATATCTCCCGCCCAGGGAGCCTCGATCGCTCCTCCGATCGCCAGGCTTTCTGCTCCGTTCGAGTCGGCTCCTACCCCATTCATTCTGTTGGCGGCCTGCTCCAGGGAGGGCGAGTCCAGCAGATTGACAATACCTTTCCCGGGAACTGTAGCCGTGATCTGGAGTACATTCATGCCCCTGCCCGGCAGAAGGGTCGCGGAGAGAAACTCAGGCGTAGCTCCGCCTTCAATTGCGGATCTCTCGAGAAGCAAGGCATCTTCTCCTCCAGGCTGAGGAGGAAGGGCAGTGTGCGGAACATCAGAGTGCCTCAGGCTGGCCTTCATCTGGTGGAAGCTTCCCCGCGTATGAGCACGCCATCCGAGAGCCAGCCCCAGAAGTACGAGAGCAACGGCAGCGATGGTCACGACTCCTGAACGCAGCACGGCATGTCTCCATAGCGCTCGCCCCCAATTACTCAGCTGCTCGATCGCCAGCCGCAGATACATCCGACTCAATCTTGGATCTTCCAAAGCTCCACCTGTAAAAAGATTTCAAACTGTCGCTCATGATTCTATGGAATTCATCCAAAAGATGTTGCGCAGTCGACTGTGGACAAGACGAATATCATGGTTAGAGTGAGACGCACCGCTGCCAGACCCCTTCCTCCTGATCTGCTCCGTATCCAGCAAACCATCGTATCCTGCGAGAGCTGCGACCGCCTTCGCACCTATTGCAGAGGCATCGGCGAGACCCGCCGAAAAGCCTATATGGATCAGGTCTACTGGGCCCGCCCTGTACCTGGGTTCGGCGACCCTCGGGCGCGAGTTCTTATCCTTGGACTCGCTCCGGGTGCCCATGGAGCCAATCGCACCGGCCGCCCCTTCACGGGAGACGGCTCCGGGGACTTCATGTATCCCATTCTTCATGAGATGGGGTTCGCCAACCAGCCCCGCGCAGTCTCCAGGGAGGATGGTCTTCGCCTGCGCAACGCCTGGATCGCCTCAGTCGTCCGATGCGCCCCGCCGGGCGATAAGCCTACGCCCCAGGAGATTCGGAACTGCGCATCGCATCTCACCGCCGAGATCAGCCACCTCCGATCCCTCAAGGTCGTCGTCTGCCTGGGAAAGATCGCCTTCGACGGATACATGGCCTATCTGCTTTCACAGGGAATCATCGAGCGCAAATCGGCCTTTCACTTCGCTCATGGAGCCCACGAAATTCTGCCGGACGGAAAACATCTGCTGTGCAGCTACCATCCTTCCTTGCGGAATACCAACACCGGACGGCTTAATAGCACCATGTTTATGCGAGTCTTCCTTCGCGCACGGGAGTTGGCCGGCCTCGATAAGTAAACTTTTCCTTCAAATATTCACGGAAGCTCGCTCAAAAGAAGGATTTTCCGGGAGGAGGAGCCAAGGGCCAACCCCAGCCGGAATCGTCGAATCATAAATGAGATGAGTGTGCAGAAAAAAATCGACAAATTACTACACCGAGGACATTCCCGCATGAGCACAAAAAACTATTGGCTGGCTTTTGGAATAGGAGTCTCAGCTGGAGCGGCGGTAGCGCTTCTTTATGCTCCCCAGAGTGGTGTGCGCACTCGCAGGAAGCTGCGTAAGGGCATGGGAGAAGCAGGGGACTACCTGCAGGACGCCGGGGACTATCTCAAGTCTCAGGCCGAGCGTTTTAGCGAAGAAGCCCAGGATGCAGTAAAGCGCGCTCGCGTCCAGGCGGTCCACCTGGTCGACCGTGCCGGCGATCAGGCCAGTGACGTTGTTGATACCGTCTCGGGCGCGGTCCAAAGCGCGGTCAAATCGGCCAAAGCTCTCGTCTAACGCTTTCTTTCTGTAAAAACGGACCTCAAAACAAATACGCCCCGGCAATGGAGCCGGGGCGTATTTGTTGATTCGGTTTGGGATTAGACCGTAGACAAGGCGAAGCCTCCAACCTTCTCTTCGCCATCGTTCGAGATCGGACGATAGAAGAGTTGGTTGTTTTCCATGTAGACCTCGAGGAACGCCGGCCGCTGAGCGATGCCGCCTGCGATCAACGCCTCCGACAGAGGATCTTCGACGTACTTCTGCAGCGCCCTGCGCAGAGGCCGCGCGCCGTAGGTACGATCTGAAGCCGTCTTCTCGATGATCCAGCGCTTGGCGTCGTCGGTCACCGAGATCGTGATCGCCTTGTGCACAAGGTTTACATTCAGCTGCTGCACCAGAAGCTCGAGGATCTGCATCAGGTCGCTGTCGTTGAGCGAGGTGAAGATGATGATCTCGTCCAGACGATTGAGGAACTCCGGATTGAAGGTGCGCTTAACCTCGCCCTTTACCAGTTCTTCCATCTTGTCGAGCACCATGTCTTCCTTCTCGCTCTGGAAACCCAGCCCCTGTCGCTTCTGCAGATGCTTGGCCCCAATATTCGAGGTCATGATGATGATCGTGTTCTTGTAGTCAACCGTGTTGCCCAGACCATCGGTGAGCTGACCATCTTCAAACACCTGCAGCAGCAGGTTGAAGACGTCCGGATGAGCCTTCTCGATCTCGTCGAGCAGTACCACGCAGTACGGATTGCGCTTGACGCGTTCCGTCAGCTGTCCGCCCTCTTCGTAGCCCACATATCCCGGAGGCGAACCGATGAGCTTGCTCACCGAGTGTTTCTCCATGAACTCCGACATATCGAACCGGATCAGCGACTTCTCGCTTCCAAAGAGGAACTGCGCCAACGTACGCGCCATCTCTGTCTTTCCGACGCCCGTCGGTCCAAGGAACAGGAAGCTTCCGATTGGCCGCGCCGGATTCTTGAGACCGGCACGCGAACGACGAATTGCACGGGCCAGCGCCGAAATTGCCTTCTCTTGCGAGATCACGCGCTTGTGCAGCTCTTCTTCCACGCGCAACAGCCGCTGTGTCTCTTCTTCCTTCAGCGAAGTCACCGGCACGCCCGTCCAACGACTCACCACATCCTCGATATCCTCGCGCGTCACGATCCCCGCCGAAGAGTCATCGAGATGGTACTTGTCGCGCAGCGCCCGCAGATTATCGCGTTCCTTGCGCTCCTCGTCCGAGTAGAACCGCGCCTTCTCGAACTCGTGGTTCGCAATCGCGTTCTCCATGCGGTGCACGATGAACTTGATCCGTTTCTGAACCTCGGTGATCTCCTCGGGCAGGGAAGTCTGGCGCAGCTTCACCCGCGCTCCTGCCTCATCGATCAGATCGATCGCCTTGTCGGGAAGAAACCGGTCAGGGATATAGCGGCTCGAGTGCGATACCGAAAACTGGATCGCATCGTCCGTGTAGCTGACAGCATGAAACTTCTCATACTTGTCCTTGATCCCCATGATGATCTTGACCGCGTCTTCCTCGTTCGGAGGCGGCACCTTCACGGCCTGGAAGCGGCGCTCGAGCGAACGATCTTTCTCGATTGACTTCCGGTACTCGCCCGGAGTCGTCGCGCCGATGCACTGAATCTCACCACGGCTCAGCGCCGGCTTCAGGATGTTAGCTGCATCCAGCGAACCCTCCGCCGACCCAGCCCCAACCAGCGTGTGCAGCTCATCGATGAAGACGATGGAGTTCTGATTCTCCATCAGCTCCTTCATGATGGTCTTCAGGCGCTCCTCAAACTGTCCGCGATACTTCGTTCCCGCGACGATCAGCGAAAGATCGAGCGCGAGCACGCGTTTGTCGGCCAGAAAGCTGGGAACCTCGCCATCGGCGATCTTCTGAGCCAGCCCTTCCACAATCGCTGTCTTTCCGACGCCCGGCTCACCAATCAGCACCGGGTTGTTCTTCGTACGGCGGCACAGAATCTGGATCACTCGATCCACCTCAGCATCCCGACCCACCAGGGGATCCAGCTGCTGATCCATGGCCGACTGTGTGAGATCCCGCGAGAACTCCGCCAACATGCTCTGCTCATTGCGCTGGCTCTTGCCGGACTGGGAGGAGGGAACCTTCTCCTGTGTCGTCCGCTGCAGCTCCTCACGAATCGCCGGAAGCCTCAGACCACGCTCCGTCAGGATCTCGGCCGCGAAGCACTTCTCCTCGCGCAGCAGACCCAGCAGAAGATGCTCCGTTCCAATATGTTTGTGGCTCAACCGCTCAGCTTCCTCCGCGGCATATGCCAGCACCCGCTTGCATTCGTTCGATAGCGGTAAGTCCACCGACGTCGAAACCTTCTCCCGGATCGTCGTATGTCCTTCAATCTGCTTTCGTATCGATTCCACCGAGGCATGCGATCGCAGGAAGCGATTCGTCAATGCCTTATCTTCCCTCAGCAGACCAAGAAGCAGGTGTTCCGTTTCAATGTAGGGTGACCCGAATTGACTCGCCTCGTAACGGGCAAAGAAGATTACCCGCCGTGCCTTCTCTGTGTAGCGTTCGAACATGTTCTCCCTTTCGAACCGGCTTCCTCTCAGGCCCTGGGAGCCCTCAAGGGAGCCATTACCACTACCATTCCCCGCGTCTCTATCCGCCCGCCTGGAGAACACATTGGGTGCCACCGCTCAAAGCGGCGCATCCATCCCACTAGTACTAGTGTAGTCGCCGCGTCAACTCACGCTCTAGTCGTAAAAGTTACTGCTTACACTACATCAATACTTATTCGACGCAACATGTGAAAAAGAGGTTCTAAACTGTTGGCGTCCCATCCAAGATACCGCCCCTCGGTAACCATCAAGAGGTTCTAAATTGTTGCTGTCTCATCCAAGATACCTGCCCGCGGTACCTCCTGGCGAAGCGCGAAACGGTAAATGTATCTTTAAATGTCTATAAATCTCTGACGCTAAGCAACTTAAGCTGAAGTCGTAGGAGATACTCTCTCCGATTCGGTAAGTTACGAGGCAGGCCTCAGCTCTTCCAATCGCCCCGCTTTCAATCGGAGCATGCGGTCGCATCTCCTTGCAAAATCAAGATTATGCGTCACAAGAAGGCTGGTTAGCCCGTGTGCGCGGTGCAGACCCTGAATCAGATCGAATACCGCTTCTCCGGTTTTGGAGTCCAGATCCCCCGTGGGCTCGTCTCCCAGCAGAATCTTTGGCTGGGTCACCAGCGCACGCGCCAGGGAGACCCTCTGTTGCTCGCCACCGCTCAGCTCTCCTGAACGGTGATGTCCCCGAGCCCCCAATCCCACCTCTCCAAGCCAATATCCGGCCCGATCCATCGCTGTCGTGCGGCTCACTCCCCTTGCCAGAAGCGGCATTGCAATGTTTTCCACAGCCGTGAACTCCGGCAGCAGATAGTGAAACTGCCAGACGTACCCCACCTCGCGGTTTCGGAACTCGGCCGCCTGTCGGGGAGTGAACCGGCTCAACTGCGATGTCCCGCAATAGACCTCTCCTTCAGTCGGTTTATCCAGGGCTGCCAGCAGGTGCAGGAGCGTGCTCTTACCCGCTCCGCTCTCACCCACGATCGCTACCATCTCCCCGGCCCGTACCTCGAGGTCTAACTCCCGAAATAGCTCTACCTCTCCTCTGGCTGCTCCAGCAACTGCTGGATACACCTTCGTCAGCCCCTCTGCCCTCATCACAACCCTTGGCCCCGACGCTTCAGGAAACGGTTGCAGCGATCCGCTCGACGCCCTCTCCACCTCGCTCATACCTTCACCTCATGGGGTGTTCGCACTCCAAGCGAGATCGCCATCCGATTCCACGCATTGATCGTCGAAATCAAGAGCGTAAGGTTCACTGTCTCCAGCTCACTGAATACAGCACGCACCTCCTCGTAGACCGCATCCGGTGCATGCCCGTCCTGAATATTCGTCACCACCTCGGTCCACGATAACGCCGCACGCTCCCGCTTTGCATAGGCCTGCGAGCTGCGCCACTCCGACACTCCAGCGATCCGCTCCTCGCTCTCTCCCATCTTGCGCAGCTCTGCCGTATGCGTTCTTACACAGGCCTCGCATCCATTCAGCAGGGAAGCCCGCAGCTTCACTAACTCCCGCAACGCATACTCCAGTCCGCTCTCAGTGTTGACCCAATGCTCCAACTCACGCAGCTTCGCAATGCCCGCTGGCGAAACCTGCCCATACTTCAATCGAAACTCACTCATAATTCGTGTCCCGCCATTTCGTTCTCAAAATGCAGACAACCCTCTCTCACACCCACAGACTTGACTCCAGCATGGCGTCGATCGAAAACAGCCCAATCCGGATCCGAGGGATAAGTCATCAGAGAGCAAAGATAGAGTCCATTTGAAAAGCCTATTTGTATTTCGGGTAAACGAGCGAACAGAGTCAATGAGGTAACCTGGCTTCCTAAGATTTGATCGAAAAATCTAAGCCGCTCCGTCTCGTCGCTTGAAGAACCAGTGAGAATGTTTGTTTCATCTTCGATTCTCCAGTCCCACTGGATCATTATGCCCATCTCCCCTTTGGGGCTGCATTGTGTACCATCCCGCCGCATATCTGTAGACGCTATGAGAGTCCCTGCCTCTAAGAAAATGGCTGATCCGAAACCTTGCCAGATATGAGAAATCGTCATCTCATACATCGGACTAACAAAGGTGCGAAAAGTCGCGAGCTGTTCCTCACTCATATCGCAATGCCTCCGCAGGCAACACCTTGGCCGCGCTTCCGCTGGGATAGAGCGTTGCAATCAAACTCACCCCAAGCGATACGACCGCCACAATCACTCCATCCCGTACTCGTGGTGCAAACGGCAGGTAGTCGAGCGAGTACACCGCAGAGTCCAGTGGAAACCGGTAATGTCCGCCTGCCCAGCTCACGGCGTAGCCGAGGATCAGTCCCAGCAGTGTGCCGATCACGCTGATCAGCAGCCCTTGCAGAAGAAAGATTCTCCTCACCTGCATCTCGGTTACGCCGAAGCTCATCAGCACGGCGATATCGCGGGTCTTCTCCATCACCATCATCGTCAGAGCAATCAAAATATTCAGCGCGGCCACGCACACGATCAGCGCCAGCACAATGAACGTTACGATCTGTTCCAGCTTCAAGGCACGGAACAGCTCGCGATTCTGTTCCATCCAGCTTGTCGTCTGAAATCCCTTGCCCGCCTCTCGCTCAATCGCGAGTGCAACCTGATCCGCCTTGTAGAGATCGTCCACTTTGAAGCTAATCACAGAGATGAGGTCAGGCTCACTGAAAAGCTTCTGCGAGTCCTTCAAGCGCATGAACGCATAGTTGGAATCGTATTGATAAAAACCCGATTTGAAGATTCCAACCACAATGCACTTCTGATACTTGGGCATCAAGCCCAGTGGAGATAGCCCGCCCTGCGGGCTCGTCACCAGCACCGAATCGCCCACCTTCGCACCGAGCGTCTCTGCAAGATCCTTCCCGATAACAATAGGAGGCACGCTCTGAACCAGAGCTGAATCCACCGGTTCTAGCGCATCTGCAGAACCCTCATCGATCTTCTGCAGCAAATCGCCTACAGTTTTTTCTTCTGCAGGGACCACGCCCTTGATTAAGCCACCGCCGCTACGCGCTCCTCGAGAGATCAGCACCTGCCCATATAGCCCTGGAGCCGCCGCCGTCACGTGTGGAACCTTACGAACTCTTTCGAGGAGAGGCCGCCACTCCTTGATCCCATCAGCGGCCACCCGCATGAGGTCCACGTGGCCGGTCGAGCCTAACAGGCGCTCCTGCAGATCGCTCCGCATCCCGTTCGTGATGGCCAGTGCGATGATCAGCGAGGCTACACCCGCAGCCACGCCGATCACCGAGATCGCGGTAATCACCCCAACCACCGCCTGGCGGCGCTTCGCTCGCAGATACCTCGCCGCTATAAACAGTTCAAATCGCATCGGCTCTCAGCTTACTATCCATCGCAGGCACACAATGCGCGCCCAATATCATTTCCGCCAGTCGCCCCAGGGCCTTCGCGCCTGGAATGTCCACCGTCTTGTCGAAGCCTCTTCCACACTGCCGCGAGAACGCGTTCCTCTTTCGGCCATCCGCGAACTCGACGAGCCCTATTGGTCCGGCGACTCTACAACACCGATCACCTGCCGCCAGATCGCCGAACACGCTCGCCTCATCCGCGATTGCGACCTCGCCTTTCCCATCATTCTTTCGAGCGATGGGCGCGCATGGACGGCATGCATCGGGTCTGCAAAGCCCTCATCGATGGTCTCGCCGAGATAGAGGCGGTGCGCTTCGTCCATGACCCGGAAGCCGATTACGTCGGTCGAGATCCCGACGATCTGCCCTACGACGACTGACCTGTCAGATCCGTTCAATGCACCAGCACCTTCGGCAGATTCCAGTGTCGCCACACCGCAAGCATCCGCAGCACAAAGCACACGATCGCGCCTAAACTCATCGCCCAGCCTCTGCGAATCTTCGCTGCCACGCCGATCACAACCACAATCGCACCGGCGAGTGCCGCCGCAGCGTAGACATCCGAGTTCAGCACTCCCGGCACATGAGCCAGCAAAACATCGCGCACCGTGCCGCCGCCCGCACCGGTTACCGCTCCCATCATGATCGCCAACAGCGGCGTAATCCCAAACTCCAGCGCCTTGCCTGTGCCTGCTACTGCGAACAACGCCAGTCCTGCTGCATCCAGCGTCACCATCAACTGCATCGGCACTCTCGCGAACAGCGGATGAAAGCAGAAGACGGCGAGCCCACCGGAAAATGCAGTCGCGGCATACCTCCAGTCGCGAATACTGTTTGGCGGAATCGCTCCGATCAGCAGATCGCGAATCGTCCCTCCGCCCAGCGCGGTCACGAAAGACAACACCAGCAGGCCAAAGACGTCCAGCCCCGCATTGATCCCCGCCAGCGCCCCCTCTACCGCAAAGACAAACGTCCCAATCAGGTCGACCACGAGCAGCAGAAAATCAGGGTCGTACAGGTTGAACCTGCCGACACCCTTCCTGGTCTGCTCCGCGATGCCCTCGGTCAACGAACCACCGCTTTCACCGCCGACATATTTTCGTAGCGGTCATACACACGCACCGCGATCACATGTTCCTTCGCATCGGTAACAGGATTGATCGATCGCGGAATCTCCGCCGTGAAGTCATACCGCTCCGTCTGCGAATCCGAAACATGCCCTACCGGCTCCAGATACTGCCATGGCTCGGCATCGACAGAGTACTCCGCATGAGCAATCGGCGAAGTAGCATCGTGCGCCTCGAGTGTCGCGTGAATCTTCTGAGCCTCTCCCGCTCGCCCTGCAACAAGAGTAGCGGTCAAAGGCCCCGGCACCGGCGGCGTCGTATCCAGCACGAACACCGGACTCACCCGCTCGCTCGACAGCGACTCGGAATCTGTATGGACCGGATCGTCGCTCGCGGCCACCTTCAGTTCGTACCTCCCATCCGGCAGCAGGGAAGAGTCGAAGCTGTAAAACCGGTCGCTGATCTTGTCCTTCAGCAGACGCCAGTTCTGTTCCCCCACACCGCGATACCACACGGCGAACATAAGATCGTCGCCGTTGTCATCATGAGCTTGCCACCGCGTCGTAACAGCGTTCTTGTCCTTCTGCGCCGTCAGCGGAGTCGTATTGGCATCCGGCTGGAAGCCGACAGAAGACGCAGCTCCCGCTGCTTGCGGAAACGCAACCTGCACCGTGGTATTCGCCGGCACGCCTCCGCCGGGTGCCATCCGCGCCCCCGGCTGCACCACAATCTCATCCACTACCGGAGCGACATTCCTAGGCAGGTAATTCAATCCCACCGAGTCGATCCCGGAGCTTGCGGCCGGATGCAGCACAGCTTTCCACTGCACGAATCTTCCCGCGGGAACCGTCGCCGCCCCATCCCCTCCCACCCGAATCCAGTCGCTCCAGCCCATCAGTGGACTCTCAACGTTCCCGCTGCGCAGCCACAGTTCGTGGCCCTCCGCAGCGCCATCCACGCGAGTCTCGACCCTCCCCCACTGCGAGTAGCCCTGCGCATCGAAGACCTCGCTCGTGTACACCGGTTCCTTCGCCCGTTCATCCCCAAGGCGAAACAGCTTGCCGCTGTTGCTGGTTGCAACCAGCAGACCGTCCTTGCCCGGAGCAAACGCCATCCCCTGTGCAGCCTCCAAATGAGCCACATCTGTGAATCTTCCCGGCACCGCTACATCCACGCGATACACCCGTCCGCGATTTCCCGTAGCCGCCAGCAGCGCGCCATTCCGGAAGGCCAGCGCATACACCACATCCTCCTTCAACGAGATCAGGCGCGTAGGAGTTCCATCTTTCGCAATCTTGTAGACCTCGCTTCCGTCCGGCACCAGAGAGTTCGCTCCCGCCGCCGTCGACGATCCCGGCTGAGCAAACGTAATCGTCACCCCCACATTGCCCGTCACCGGCAGAGGAGGCAGAGGCATCGATCCACGTGCCCCCACACCAGCCACGTAGACATTTCCCACATCATCCAGCGCCAGCGACGTAATCTCTCTTCGCGCAGCCGCATACACAGCGAACGGCTTCGCCCCAGGCGTCTTCGTATCGATCCGATAGACCACACCTGCGCCATCTGATCCCGCCCACAGCATCCCATCAGGCGCCATCGTCAGGCATCGGATATGTTGATCCGCAGTCTTGAAAAACACCGCGGCTTTTCCGCCCCCGGCTGGCACCCGATACACCACTGCCGGAGCACCTGCTGCTACGTACACATCGCCGTTCCGTCCCGCAGCCACATCCCACAAATACTTCGGCTTCTCCTCCGTCGTAGCTGGGTCGAAGATCACCGTGCCGGTTCCTCCGCCAGCCGGAACCCGATACACCTTGCCGTCGGGAGAGGTCGCCACCAGCACCGAGCCATCCGGAGCCACCGTAACGGCCTGCACCGCCAGTTCCTTCGTCTCCAGGAGCTTCGTAGCCTTTCCATCGGGAGCCACACGCATCACCACACCCGATCCCGCCGTGGTGCCTCCCAGGCCCAGATATCCATTGCCTGTCTTGTCGCTGGCCAGCGACCACACATAACTTTTTCCGGTGTCATACACCATCGACTTCGCCGGTCCAGACTCCAGCCTTCCATCGCTACGGATGGCAACTCCATCGACCGAGCCTCGCTCCATCACGTCGTAGCGATCCACCGTCCACAGCTTCGTGCCCTGTGCCAACATCGCGCCCGACAGAACCGCCGGAACCAGAAATCCAAAAGCGAAATACCGTTGCATCATCGTGACCTGAGTCTAAAGCACCCAAACGCAAAAAGGCGGAGACCCGAGTCTCCGCCTTGTCTTCTCCTGCCTCAAATCCTAGTTCGCCAGCACCGCTCGATACCGTACCTGATTCTTCTTCACTCGCGCGACCGCGTCGGCTGCCTTTGCCATCGCAAACGATTCGGTGACTGCCTTCACACCATGGCGCGCCGCTACGTCCAGCATCTCGAACAGGTCCCGAGGACTTCCCGTCGAAGATCCCGAGACCGACCTCTGTCCTCCGATCAACGGAGGCGCGTGCAATTGGATCGCGGAGGGAGGAGCCCCCACCAGGCAAAGAGTCCCATTGGGTCGAAGCGAATTGACATAAGCTGACCAGTCCTGATCGGCATCCACAGTCGAAAGCAGCAGATCGAACGTGCCAGCCACCTTCTTCAGAGCACCCGTGTCGCGCGTATTTACGAAATGATGCGCACCCAGCGCGCGAGCCTCTTTCTCCTTCTCCTTCGAGGTCGAAAACGCCGTTACCTCGGCTCCGAAGACCTTGGCGAACTGAATCCCGAGATGGCCAAGTCCTCCTATCCCGATCACCCCGACGCGGGACGAAGGACGTACGCCATAGTTGCGCAAGGGCGTATAAACCGTAATCCCCGCGCACAGCAGGGGAGCCGCATTCTCGCTATCGAGAGCCTTCGGCAGTGGAATCGCAAATCGCGAGTTCACCCGCACCTTATCGGCAAATCCGCCATGACGTCCTACGCAAGTCGGTTGAGACCGGGCGCACAGATGCTCGTCTCCGCGAACGCACCACTCGCAGATGCCACAGCTATCCGCCTGCCAACCCACTCCTACGCGCTGACCTGCCGTGTGATTGCGAACATGTTCGCCCACCCCAACGATCGTGCCCACGATCTCGTGGCCCGGAATGAACGGATACTTGCTGATGCTCCAGTCATTGTTGATCAGGTGGACATCGCTATGGCAGACACCACAGTGTGAGATCTTGATCTCGACCTCGTACGGTTTGAGGTCACCCGGGTCGAACTTGTACGGCAACAGTTGTGCACCAGCCGCGTGCACAGCCAGACCATGAATCTCACTCATTGGAACCTGATGTCCTTTTGGCGCCGCATTCTCAACTCGGCGTCAGTGACTTTGATGCTACATCATGGCTTTGAGGGAAAGTCGCTTCGTCAGCCTCGTCGAGTTGACGGTAAATAAAGATCTATCAAGAGTTGCAGTTCTTCTTTGGGCGCAACTTCCAGCCGTGATCCCCGAAGTGGGGGATTGCCATGGTTGCAGCCTAAAAGACATCGCTACCGGATCGTCAGGTTCAATACTTGAGACCCACTCACTGCATATCCCGCCTCAGCCGATCCAGCCTCGACGACGCTCTCGCCGTTCAGATGCAGCCTCTGCGAATCTTTCAGTGGTCCCAGCACATTCGCCATCGACAAAGGAACTCCAGGCAGAGTCTCTCCCTCCAGTACAGCCTGTGCCTCCCGGCTCAGCAACGTTACATAGACGCGATCGTTCGAGTGCAGGCGATTCATCTGCTCCACCGCATCGGCCAGTCCCTCTGCATGCCGCAGCGGTGTGCTCGGTCCCAGCAACCGGTCGACGGTCCCCCCATCACTCACCAACACCCGTACATTGCCAGGAGTCAGGTTATCCGGCAGCTTCACCTTCAAATGAACCACTCGCGATTCGGCCTGGTACGGTCGCAGCGTAACCTCTGCATCCAGCGTGTCTCCAGGGCGCGCTTCCAGAACACCAAGTCGCGCCGACTCCAGGCTCGCCGTCAGTCGTTCCGGAGTTCCTACCATCTTCAGCTTCAGATCCGTCACCACAGGCTGATCCTGCGGATTGCCATAGACGCGACTGAATCGATCGTTGATGAAAAGTGCTGCATTGATCGTTGCCGGATTCAGCTCATTCTGCGCGATGATTCCAGACATCCGGACCGAAGGAAGGCCCTGCACTCCAATCTCTCCGCTCAGTCGATAGCTCATCTCAGCCGTCGCGGCGTTCGTGCCTTGAAGGCTCTGGTACACCGAAACCAGCATCGCCGATGGAGTCAGCTGCCGGTTATCCAATACCTCAAAGTGGAACGTCTTGTCTTTGGCGCCCGTCGTCCCAGAAGTTGCCCCTCCCGGCAGGGGAGGCTGCACAACCTCTACCGTTACCGGAATCATCCTCGCCTTCGTTCCGAATCGACCCATGATCGCCGAGGCTCGATCCTCGGTGAATGCGCCCACCGTCTCCGTGGTGTTCACAATCTTGAAGGCGTTCAGGGGTGAGGGAAGCGTCGCCACAACCGCAGCCTTCGTCATGGGCATGTCCACCGGGCCGTACTGCGTGATCGGGTGTCCACAGGCAAGCAATCGAGTCGGGTCGATATAGGTCACCGTGCAGGTTCCCGCAATCGAGAGATCTCCTCGCACCAGGATGGCACTCACCGCCGAACCCGGCACCAGCGGTTCCGGCTGCAGTGCCTTGCTGTCCGCGCTGCCGATTCCAGCTACGGGAGTCATTCCCATCGCCCTGAACCGGTCTCCAAATCGGTCGACCGCCTCCTGACTGAAGCCGCTGAATACCAGCGGAGTCTCCATCGCCTGCAGCTCCACCCCTGTTCCGGCATTTGCCGCTGGCAGGCTCGTCGTTCCGGCCGCCTCAGTCAGGCCCGGCTTTTCGCCTCGAACCGTAGCGGGGCGCACCTCGTCGTCACGCACCTCCAGCATCTGTTCAATGGGAGTGATGCCTGCAATCGGCTCTTTGCTGAACTGTCCGATCCGATAGCTCAGTGCCCCTACCAGCCGTCCTTCGATATACACCGGGCTTCCGCTCATCCCCGCGACCACGCCCGTGAACTCCGGCTTGGTTCCATACAGCCGCGCCAGAATCATGTCCCGTCCCGGCCCGAGAGAATCCTTCAAAACCCCTAGGATCTCCACCTGCATCGGCTCGGGGTTCACCCCTTCAAAGACCGTATAAGCAACGCCCTTCATGCCGCGCTTCAACTGTGCCAGCGGAAAGATCTTCGCCTCCGCCGCTCCACCCATCGCCGCAGACGCCGTTGGAGGCAGGGAAACCGCTGAAGCTGCGTCTGAACTCACCGCTTGGGCCGACGCCTCAAAACCGCACACCGCCACAAGGCCCGCTGTTATCAGGCTGAACGCCAGCCGCGTCTTTCTCTTTTTCGTCACGTCTACAAGACTAGAGCCTGAGCCGTCGCAACACCAGCACAGAACTGGCTCGTAGCCTTTTCTCCTTATGGAGGCTTTGATCCTTACTCTTTTGACGCTGTTTACAGGCAAAAGGGCTGTTACCGAACCGCCTATGCGCATCGTCCAAAGGAGGGAGTAAAGTTTCAGATGATGATCTCTCTTTTGCGATTCCACCGTTCGCCCCTGCTGTCCCTTCTCCTTGGCCTTGGTCTTGTTCCTGCCGTTGCATTCGCCCAGACGCCGCAACAGCAGACTCCGCCTCCGCAACAGCCGGCCGACGACTCCGCAGGTCCTCAGACCGACACCGGCCCCCTGGTCATCAAGAAAAAGAAGGAGGAGGAGGCACCGCCTCCAGCGCCCGTAGCCCCTCCTGAGCCAAAGGTTAAGAATCCCAATAACGAAACCTACTCGCTTCGCGTCGACGTTCCCATCGTCAACCTCGACGTCAATGTCATTCTCGATAAAACTCATCAGTTCGTGCCCGGCCTCAAGGCAGGCAACTTCCTCGTCCTCGAGGATGGAGTTCCCCAGAAGATCACCGATATCCGCATGGCCCAGGCCCCCATCACGGCGGTCATGCTGCTTGAGTTCGCCGCTAACAGCTACTACTTCATCCGCGACATGCAGAACGCGTCCTTCAGCTTCTTCAACACCCTGCGTCCGGACGACTACGTAGCCGTCGTCACCTACGATCTCCGCACTCACATCCTGACCGACTTCACCAACAACAAGCAGATCGTCGGCAATGCGCTCTCCTCGCTTATCATCCCCGGCTTCTCCGATACCAACCTCTTCGACGCCCTCTACGAAACGCTCGACCGAACCAGTCGTATCGAGGGACGCAAGTACATCATCCTCATCGGAACCGGCCGCGACACCTTCTCCCGGCTCACGCTCGATAAGATCCTCGCTAAGGTCAAGTCCACCCAGAACGTCACCATCTTCACCATCGGGACCGGAGCGCTTGTACGTGAGTTGGCCGACGCCCGCGGAGGTATGGGACCGATCACCCGCATGGACTATCTCCAGGCCGACAACCAGATGAAGACCTTCGCCCGGATGACCGGAGGACTGAGCTTCAACCCTATGTTCCAGGGAGCTCTGCCCGACATCTTCTCGCAGATCAACGACTCGATCCGCAACCAGTACGTCCTTACCTATCGTCCGACCAACAACAAAAATGACGGAACCTATCGCCACATCGAGGTCAAACTGGTCGACAACGAAGGCCACCCCCTCCAGATGCAGGACGAGAAACACAAGCCCCTGAAGTACTCCGTAATCGCCCGTGACGGCTACCGCGCCAAAAACGAGGTCGAGTAAATCAGGGAGTAGACCATCTCCGATCCACAGCGATTGGGTCACGCCATCTGATTGCCCGCATCAGGGCGGGAGGAAGGGTGTCATTCCGAGTGGAGCGCGTAGAAGCCTGCCCTGAGCGAGCCGAAGGCGAGTCGAATGGGAGGAATCCCCACATTCTGCTCGAACCACCACAAACGTGTCATCCTGAGCGGAGCGCAGCGAAGTCGAAGGACCTGCATCTCGCATCGCTCAACACTATGCTGAATCCCCGCAAATAGGCCGAGATGCATGGACAGGGCGTCGGACCTCCCATACAACCTTGTCAAGCAGGAAATCCCTGCAACTCAATGAAATAAAACGGGATCGTGCATGCCGATTAGTTTGTTCCCACCGGATAAAATAGAAGGGTAACTAAAACAAGCAGACCCCAGCGTAGGCCAGCCTCCCCCATGAGAGTCAGACGAGGTCCGGACCCAAGTGCAATGTTTGGAAGACTTTGCGCAAAAGCAGGGGGAGGGGTCTACCGCGGACGCGGCATAGTCAGGTCAAGATCCGCTCCGCACATCTGCTTCGTCAGCACGATGATCTGGCCCGTATGCTGCTGCACGTGTCCAACGACCTGGTAGATCGCCTCCAGCATCGAGACATCTCGCCCCTGGGGAGTCGTCCTCTCGGTCAGCCTCTCGGGAGGAAGTGCTTCGATGACTCCGCGAGCCTCCTGTACGGTCTCGGTCAAGAGTTTGATCAGCTCCGCGACGGACGCTTCACCCTGCGCGCTGAACTCCTTCTCGCGGACTCGAACATCGGAGGCTCCGCCGACACCATGCATGATCCACTGCCGCATGTTGCCGCTGAGATGAAGGATGAGGTTTCCGATCGTGTTCTCGTGCGCTCCGCCACGCTGCCAGACCTGCTCGTCGCTGAGCCGGTTCATGCAGCTGGTTACGTAGCTTGTCATCAGCTCCAGCTTCGCGCTCGATGTGGAAAGAAATAAGGCGCCGATCTCGTTGTCCATACACGCATTGTAGATCGTGAAGGTTTGACCGAATCACCCGTAAACCCGTACACTCAAAGAGTCGGACGCCAGCATAAGAGAAGCCGTGCAAAGCACTGCAATCTCTGCGGCTCCAACACAATCTGTTGCCTCCTCGTTCAATGGTAGGACAGCTGACTCTGACTCAGCATATCGGGGTTCGAATCCCTGGGAGGCAACCACAAATGCTCAGAGCGCGGTACCCGTCAGGGGTTCGAATCCCTGGGAGGCAACCACAAATCTTTGTAAAAAATAGAAGTGTCATCCTGAGCGGAGCGCAGCGAAGTCGAAGGATCTGCGGTTCAAAATGTAAGTCACAGATTCAAGCTACTGCTTCACCACAATCGATCGCAGATAATCGAAGGTCCCCGACCCCTCAGGTTTGACCCCGTCAATCCGTCGCGAGTGAACAACCTCGTTGTTCGGATACCAGAGAGGAATCCCCGGCAGATCGTTCGCCAGAATCTTCTGCACCTCAATGTAGTCGACTCGTCTCTTCTGCTGGTCGCTCTCGCCCGCAGCGGACGCCAGCAGAGCGTCGACCCGGGGATTCGAGTAGCGCCCGCGATTCGCTCCCCTCGGAGGAAATGAGCTCGATGCATAGGCATAGCGAAAGATGTCCGGGTCTTCATTCGATCCGATCCATCGCAGTGCATACATCTGAAACGCCCCGCGCGTGACATCAGAGTAGAATGTCCCGAACTCGGAGGAGCGGACCTCCAGCCGGATTCCGGCGGCGCGAAGTTGCTGCTGGAGAACCACAGCCATCAGGCGCGTCGTCTCATCGGTCGAGGTCTTCAGTGTGATCCGCAACCGGACTCCATCCGGACCGGGCCGAAAGCCAGCCTCATCCAGCAGCCGCTGGGCGCGCGCGAGGTCATGAGGATACTGTGCCATCTCACTATCTTTCGCAGCTGCCCAGTGCGCGGCAGGAAGCATCGTGTCAGCAAGCGTCGCCTGTCCGCGCCAGATAGCGTCCACAATAGCCTGTCTGTCCATCGCGCAGGCGATGGCCTGACGCACACGACGGTCGCGCAGCATGGGATCGGTGACGTTGAAGTTTGTATAGATCACCACCGAGCTTTCGCCCGATTCGATCTTTATATTCGGAGCCTTTTCAAGCGCGTGAAGCATATCGAAGGTGAGTACATTGCTCGCCAGATCGGCCGAGCCCTTCCGCAACTCGAGCGCACTGGTAATCGCATCGGGAACGACGGTGAAACGGACTCCATCGATCTTTGGAGCCCCTGCCCAGTAATCAGGATTCCGGGCGACGATGACCTCCTTGTCCTGAACCGCGCTCACAAAGCGAAACGGTCCCGAGCCGATGGGATGCAGGCCGAAGTCACGGCCCGATCCGCGAGGAACCACGCCGAAGAGGCCATCGCTCATGTTGAAAAGGAGCCCAGCATCCGAATGCTTCAACCGCACGACAACGGTCAGGCGATCCGGAGTCTCGACGCGGTCGACCGAAGCAAAGGCTCCGGCTTTCGCTGTGATCAGAGTTCCATCGATCATGCTGCGAATTGTCCACGCAACGTCATCAGCCTCCAGAGGACGGCCATCATGGAAGTGCACGCCATCGCGCAGATGAATCGTAAGAGTGAGCGGATCAGGCTGCTCCCAGCGTGTAGCGAGCCAGGGCTGAAGGTTATAGTGCTGATCTTTCTTTACGAGGGCATCAAAGATCACACCACCGACTCGTTCCGACTGCGCGTCAGTGCCTTGCCTGAGGTCGAGATTGTTGGGACTGCTCTCGATGATAAATACGACGGTACGAGGATTTTCTGACTGCCGGCGGCAGCCCGAGAGAGTGAGCAGCGAAACCAGGATCAGAACGGCAGCGCGCAATCGAACGTTCCGAGCACTGCGTCTGGTAAAGGAGATTCGAGGAGTCATCCTCGAGTTACCTTTCCCAGAATCACAGGACGTGAGGCACCGGTTGCGCTAGGCACGTTGCCAGGCAGTTCATTCCAGGTCAGCCAGGCCATCAGGGCGAACGCGACAGCTTCCTTGGCCTGAGCAGGGATGCCGAGTTCATCGATCTCGCGAACCTTTACGCCGAGAGGTTCAAGGCCCCGCCGCAGCATCGTCATCAGGGTTTTGTTCTTCGCGCCTCCGCCGGCGACGACATACTCTACGCCTCGGGCCATTGGAGACTTCTGCCCCTGATGAGGCCAGACGAATCTACGATAGGCATCGAGGATCGATTCGGAGGTGAGGGCGGTGGCAGTGGCGATGACGTCGACGTCCTTCGCGCGAGTCTTACGGCACATTGCAAGGAATCGATCGACAAAGGATTCGCCGAACTCCTCGCGACCGCAACTCTTCGGGGGAGGGGCAGAGAAGTATGGATTGCGGAGCAGTTGTTCGACAACCGAGCGAATCGCGATTCCTTGTTTTGCGACAGCTCCGTTACGGTCAAAAGGTTTATTGAAGAGTCTCATCATGCACGCATCGATGACCATGTTCGAAGGACCGGAGTCGAAGGCCAGCACGTCGTCCGATGGCGAACCTGCAGGGATTGAGGTCATGTTAGCGATGCCACCCAGATTCTGCAGCACGCGATTGATCTTCGCAGAACGGAACAGAACGTAGTCGAGCATGGGAACCAACGGGGCTCCCTGGCCGCCTGCAGCGAGATCTGCGGGGCGAAAATCGCTTACCACTGGGACTCGCAACGCTTCTGCAATAACGGAGGCTTCACCAAGCTGCCATGTAGAACGTACATCGCTGCCGAGAAACTTCGAAGCGACGCCCTGGTGATAGATCGTCTGGCCGTGACAGCCCACGAGTCCAACCTTTACTTGAAGTTGGTCTGCTGTCTCAGCCATAGCGCGGGCGTAGATCTCGCCAAGGCGCCAGTGCAGACGGGATAGATCTGCGACTGACATCGACTTCGCGTCCATAGACGCGAACACAGCGTTCCGCACCACTTTCGGGTAACGAAACGCTGCGGAACCGATCAGCTTGACGCGAGGCGGTGCCCCTGCTGTTCTCGAAGGGCCGATCTTACAGAGCGCGACATCCACGCCGTCGGCGGAGGTTCCGCTCATGACACCAGCTACGATGAGGCTCTGCGGCTTCTTCATCCCTTCAGCTCCCGTTGCAACTCTGCCAGCAAGTTCAGAGCCTCGCGTGGCGTAAGGTCGTCCACATCTACGTCAGCGATGCGGTCTACGATGCGCTGGGAGAGTGGCGTGAACATGGTCATCTGCAACGCCGGCTCGCGATCGGGCACGGCCTCACGCACCTGCTGACTCTCTGCGCGCTCATGCAAGGCAAGCACTTCACGAGCTCTTGCGATCACATTTGCGGGCAGACCGGCAAGTCTGGCGACTTCGATACCGTAGCTTTTATTTGCCGGACCAGATTCAACCGCATGGAGAAAGACGATACCTCCGGCAGTTTCCTTGACGGTGACTCGCAGGTTCTTGAGCCGCTCGAGCCTGTCGGCGAGCAGAGTGAGCTCGTGATAGTGAGTCGCAAACAGGGTGCGTGCGCCAATGCGGTTGTGGAGGTATTCCACCGTTGCCCAGGCCAGAGAGAGGCCGTCATAGGTAGCTGTGCCGCGTCCCATCTCGTCAAGGAGAACCAGGGAACGATTCGTTGCCGAGTTAAGGATTGCCGCAGTCTCGGTCATCTCGACCATGAAGGTGGAGCGGCCACGAGCGACGTTGTCGCTGGCACCGATGCGTGTGTAGATGCGATCGACGAGACCAAGTCTCATCTGTTCAGCAGGGACGAAGCAGCCGCACTGGGCCATGATGACCAACAGGGCCGCCTGGCGAAGATACGTGCTTTTGCCTCCCATATTCGGTCCGGTGATCAGCATGATCGATGGTCCGGAGTCGGAATCGAGATGAGCGGAGTTGGGCACAAATCTTCCCGTGCCGGATTCTTCGAGACGACGCTCGACTACGGGATGACGTGCACCGATGAACTCCAGCAGGCCGCTGGACTCGACCATGGGTCGGATCCAACCCCGGAGCGCGGCGAGGTGTGCAAAGCATCCGAGGAGATCGATCTCGGCGACGCGACGCGCAGTCTCGCGCATGCGTGCTGCTGCATCGAGAAGATGCCGTCGCAGCTCCTGGAAGATTCTTCGCTCAATTTCGGTTGAGCGCTCCTGCGCGGTCAGAATCTTTGTCTCGTAGTCCTTGAGCTCTGGAGTGGTGAATCGCTCCGCATTGACCAGGGTCTGCTTGCGTTCGTAGTCGGAGGGAACAGCCTTGGCGTTGGCCTTCGTTACCTCGATGTAGTAGCCGAAGACATTGTTGAAGCGAACTTTCAGCGAGGAGATTCCGGTGCGCTGGCGCTCGCGCTCCTCGATTGCCGCCAGCGCCTGACGTCCGCTGCGGCTCAGCTCGCGAAGCTCATCGAGATCGGCGTCGACGCCTGTGCGGATGAAGCCACCATCGGCCAGGGATACAGGAGGTTCGTCAGCGATGGTCTTGACGATGTTTTCGTGCAGATCTTCGAGAGCGTCAAAGCCTCCGGCCAGCGTGCTCCATCGCGGCGATCTGAATTGTTTTGTCGCCAGCAGAAGTTTTGGAAGGCACTGGAAGGTCGCGCCCAGAGAGACGACTTCGCGTGGCCCTGCCGAGTCGAGTGCGATTCTGCCCAAAAGGCGCTCCAGATCGAGAAGACCAGTCATTGCCTGACGGAGCGCTTCGCGTTGGCGGAGATCGCCCGCCGCCTCAGCCACGGCTTCGAGACGGGCTTCGATCTCGGCGAGATCACTGGAAGGTCTCAACAACGTCGCTCGCAGGAGCCGCTTGCCCATGGGGGTGCAGCAGGCATCAAGCGTGTAGAAGAGTGTGGTCTGCTGAGTCTCGCCGGAGAACAGAGGCTCGATGAGCTCAAGATTGCGCACGCTGACGGCATCGAGCTCAAGACAGGAGGAACGCTCATAGAAACGGAGCCCGTCGACGTGCTCGAGGTTGCCCTGCTTGGTTGCCCGCATGTAGTGAAGCAATGCGCCAGCGGCGATGGCAGCGGTCTCATGACCGGACAGGCCCAGGCCGTCGAGGGAGTGGATACGAAAGTGACTGCGCAATAGAGGCAGGGCGTGATCCGTCGTAAAGACCCAGCCGTCCAAGGCAGTCTTCGTGCGAATGGCCTCAAAACCTGCAGAGCTTTCTTCAACAGCCTGCCCGGCAAGGTCGACGCCACCGAGAAGACCCGTCCCGTAAAGCAATTCGACCGGCCTTACCCGTCCCAGCTCATCTGTAACGCTTGCCCATGCAGCCGGGCCGCCAAACTCAGTGGCACGGAATTCACCTGTCGAAAGATCGAGCAGCGCCAACCCGCAGACGATGGCTTTGCCTGAACCGGACACCGCGATGCTCGCAAGATAGTTGCTCTGTTCTGCGCCAAGTGACGGATCGAGGGCTGTTCCCGGAGTCAGCACCCGGGTCACCTCTCGGCGCACAACTCCCTTGGCCAGTTTGGGGTCTTCCATCTGCTCGCAGATGGCGACGCGATAGCCTTTGCGCAGAAGGCGTTGGAGATACGTCTCCGCCGCGTGATATGGGACCCCGCACATGGGGACGCTTTTTGCTTTATCGCGCGCGGTGAGAGTGAGTTGGAGTTCGCGCGCCGCTACGATCGCGTCTTCGAAGAACAGCTCGTAGAAGTCGCCCATTCGAAAGAAGAGAAGGGTATCGGGATGGGCCTCTTTGGCGGCTCGAAACTGTCGCATTGCCGGCGATAAAGTAGCCAGATCCGCACTGAGTGCCTGTGTTGTTTCCTGTGTCATTTCTTCAGAGTGGCCAGAATATCGCACTCGCACGCCTGCCAAACCTTTCCACACCCGGTATACTGAAGATTCGGCGCCTCTTCGCCGTCGAACGTATCCATGTCTCTCCTCTGGCTCAGGGTCGCGGTTCTTCTTTACGGCATTGCCGCGCTCGCAGTGCTGCCGGTAGCCCTTTACGACCGTCCGAAGTGGAACAAGATCGCGATTCCGGCCGCGGTGGCTGGAATGCTATTCCACTTTGTCTCCCTGGCCGAGATGCTGAATGCGGCGCATCACCGGCTGCCGGTGGATACACACGAGACCCAGGCGCTACTGGGGCTGTTGCTTGCCGCATCCTTTCTGATTGTCTACTGGCGTTACCGAACGGTATCTCTGGGCGTCTTTGTGCTTCCGATCTCGTTTCTGCTGGGGCTGGTTCCTGCGTTCAAGCCGGGGCAGGAGTCGACTCCGTTTCCGCAGTTCCACACGGGATGGATCTTCCTGCACATCGCGTTACTGCTGGCCGCCTATGCAGCCCTTTTGCTCTCTCTTCTGGCGTCTGTGCTTTACCTGGTCCAAGAGCGTTCGCTGAAGTCGAAGCACGCTTCTCCACGGGCATCATGGCTTCCACCGCTGGACACGACCGATCGGATCGCACTGCAGTCGTTGCTTTTTGGGTTGCCATGCATGACTGCGGGACTGTTGATTGGATCGTTGATCGCGCAGCAGACGTTCGGGCCCTCGTATTTTCTTGATCCCAAGGTGCTGCTCTCGTTTGCGATGTGGCTGGCATATATTGCGATGATTTACATTCGGCGTCACTCCGGCCTGCGCGGGCGCCGTGCAATTTATCTATCAGGATTCGTATTCCTGGTAGTGCTGGCGGTCTGGTCAGCTAATCAATTCTCCGGGGTGCACAGGTTTACGACCCCATGAGCCGCAATCAACATCTCGTACTGATTGGTATCAACCACACGACGGCACCGATTGAAGTGCGCGAACGGCTAGCTATCCCTGCCGGGCGCCTCGCTGATGCCACGCGAACCCTGGTGCATCAACCGGGAGTGCGGGAGGGCATCATTCTCTCCACATGCAACCGGGTGGAGTTGTTGACCTTGCAGGAGGATGATTCGGCTCCTGGCGGAAATCTGCTCAGCTTTCTCCACGAGTATTTTGCAGTGACACCTTCTTCGTTGACGCCGCATTTGTATGAGTATCGCGAGCAGGAGGCAATCCGGCATCTGTTTCGGGTGGCGAGTTCGTTGGATTCCATGGTTGTGGGAGAGCCCCAGATTCTCGGCCAGGTGAAGGAATCGTACACGATTGCCCGAGAGGTGGGTGCGGTGAACGGCTCGCTGGATTCGTTGATTCAACGAGCATTCACGGTGGCAAAGAAGGTTCGATCCGAGACTCAGATCGGCTCAAGCTCGGTCTCGATCGCCTCGGTTGCGGTGGATCTGGCTCGTAAGATCTTTGGCTCGCTTGAGGGTAAGACGGTGCTCCTGGTTGGCGCAGGCAAGATGTCGGAGCTTGCGGCGCGACACCTGATGCAACAGGGCGCCGCAAATATTCTGGTTGCGAATCGCACGCTGGAGCGAGCGGAGAGGATTGCGGCGCAGTTTAATGGGCAGGTGATCCCTTTTGAGAATCTCTATGATCAGGCTCCGAGAGCTGACATTGTCATCACCTCGACGGGAGCGCCGCAGAAGCTCTTCGGCCGATCGCACGGCCAGCATTTTCTGCAGAGTCGCCGTAACCGGCCTATGTTCTTCATCGACATTGCAGTTCCTCGGGATGTCGATCCAAGGATGAACGAGGTGGAGGGTTGCTTCGTCTACGATATCGACGATCTGCAGCAGGTTGCCGCTGCAAACATGGCAGATCGAAGCAGAGAGGCAGCCGCAGCCGAGACGATTGTGAGCCTGGAGGTCGAAAAGTATCAGCAACGCGTGCAATCGCGCGGTGCGGTCCCAGCGATCGTTGCATTGCAGCAGAACGCAGAGGCGATTCGGGAGTCGGAACTGGCTCGCTCGGCCAAGCGATTGGCGAGTTTGACGCCTGAGCAGCGAGAGGCAG
>Ga0268266_10001541_pt1 | contig 26973 bp, 20 predicted proteins | sample KBSS13metaG_FD_190356 | JGI IMG/M metagenome (GOLD analysis project Ga0268266, IMG submission 190356) | Switchgrass rhizosphere microbial communities from Kellogg Biological Station, Michigan, USA - KBS S1-3 metaG (SPAdes) (version 2) | ecosystem: Host-associated > Plants > Roots > Rhizosphere... | reverse complement strand
CATACCTGGTCATGGTGTCGCCATCGGCGTCCGCGAGCGAAAACAGGCCCGACAAGGCCAGGGTCTGTCCGGGTGTCGTGTTCACCGTCGCGGTTGTCACCACCGGCGCCGAGTTGGGCGATACGGTAACCGTGAACGGCGCCCATGACGCATTGTTGCCGGCGCTCCAGCCGGCAGCGTTCAAGGCCCTGATCTGCAGCGAATCCGAAACCTTGCCGGCAATGAACTTGGCCTGCGCCAGCTGCGCTGCCGTGATGGTTATGATCGTGCGGGCCGGCGCCGACACGCCAGGAATGCTGAAATAGCCACTATCGGGGTCGTTGGTTGAATCCCAGAGCTGGTAGTTTGTGATCGCCTCCTGTGACGGGTTGGCGATGTTGAACAGGCTGGACAGCGAGAACACCTGGCCCCGCGTTGCCGAGACATTGCTGGTGGTGATGACCGGCGCATGGCTGACCGTCACGCCGCCATTGGACAGCGATATGGTCTGATCGTCGAACTTGATCTGTTCAATGCCCGTCAGGGTGGCCGTATTCCACAGGCCAATAACCGTGGTGGTGCCACCTGCCGTGGCGATCGTGTAATCGGCCGCCGCGCCATGGATGACGGCGGTATCTGAACCGGCTCCGCCGTTCAGGACATCATTGCTGGGATTGAAGGGATCGACAGCACCGGCATCAAGGATGTTGTTGCCGTTATTGCCGGTCAGCGTGTCGCTGTACTGCGTCCCGGTCAGGTTCTCGATGCCTGAGAATGACGCTGTGCCCCGCCCTGTGCCAAGAGACTGAAAACCGGAGATACTGAGATTGGCGGTGACGCCAACCGGAGGCGCATAGTAGGCCGTGAAAAAACTGACCGTATCCGAGCCGCCGTTGCCGATGAAGGTGTTGGCGCCCGCGCCGGCCTGAAAGCTGTCATTGCCGGCGCCGCCGATCAGAACGAGATTGCCGGGAAGGGCACTGGCACCCGCAAAGGCGGTGGACTGAAAGGAGAAACTGTTCGAAGCCCCGAGAGCGGAGGCATCGATGGTGACGGTGTTGCCGCTGCCGACCAAGCCGCCAACGACGAAGTTGTAGTCATACCCGGCGCCGAGATTGATCTGTTCAACGTTTACAACGTTGAAGGTGATGCCTTCATAATCGCCCGCGTTGGTCACACCGCCAGTGACATTCAGCGTGTCGGTTCCCGCACCCCCGTCAACAACCGCATCATAGGTATCGACGGTATTCAGTCCCCAGTGGGATATATTGAAAGTGTCGTTGCCGTCATAACCGCGAATCGTACTGCCGGGCGTGTCCGACCAGGTGAAGGTGTCGTCGCCACCGAAGAAAAGATTGTTGAAGATGGTCTGGTCGGCGACCGCATTGCTCGCGGCAACGCCGGAGACGCTGAAGTTCGAAAACGTCTCGGTGACGCTGCTGCCATTGCTCAGCGTGGCGCCCGTGATGGTCCCGCCGGTGATTGCGACAAGGCCGATATTCGGGTTGTTCGGATCAGGCGTGAAACTGTAGGTGAGACCGGTCCCAGTGATGGTGATGAGCGAGCCGCCCTGGGACAGCGCCTGCGCGCTGAACCCGGTCGGGGTCGCCGACACAATCGTGAAGTAGCCCTGGAACCAGCCCCACAAACTCTGTGGAAAGCCCGAACCGGTGACGGTCGTCATGACGTTTCCCCGCCCGAACACCCCGTGAGGTGTGGGCCCAGCCCCAAACTGTTGTTTTGGCTATCCTAAAGAGTTCCCGAAATATGCGTCAATATTGGGCAAGTACATGACGAAATATCAGTGGGCGGATCAGTGGGAATTGTCACTCCGTGCCACACCCCGCAATGATTGGACGGTGCAGGCGGCAACCGGCGAAAGCAGGCCATAGGGTGGTTAATCCTGTCAGGGTCGGGATATCCCATGGCCGGTGGGGCCCATCACATGAGGCCCGTCATAAGGAAAGTGCGACAATAGCGACAACACGTGATGCACCCCATCACCTGCGCGCCTTTGCCTGCATCAGGGCGGCAGCCATTTCATATAATAGCCCATGGCCCTGACCATTCTTTTGATCGATTCCGACGTAGAACGCGGCCAGGCGCTGGCGGAAAAACTCGCGGGCTTCGCGCGGATTGTGCGGGCTGATGGCGCCGCGCTCGCCGCCCAGGTCGAAGCCACCAGACCCGATCTGATCATCATTGACATGTCCCTGCCCGACCGCGACGCGCTGGAGGACATCCGCTCCGTCGCGGCGGCCAATCCGGTGGTGATGTTCGCCGGGACGGACGATCCGGAGTTTGCGCGTGAAGCCATCGCCGCCGGCGTCTGCTCTTATAACCTGTCCGGTGTGGCCTATGCCGACATCAAGCCGATCATGGCGTCGGCTGTGGCGCTGTTCCAGCGCTACCACCATGTCGAGACCGAACTGGCGGCCGCGCGTGCTCTTTTGGAAGAGCGCCGGCTGATCGAGCGCGCCAAGGCCATTCTGATGCGTGACCGCAAGATGACCGAGCCGGAGGCCTATCGCTGGCTTCAGAAGAAAGCCATGAACGAGGCGCGGAAGCTGTCGCAGATCGTGGCAGAGTTCGTGGCTGAACATGAAAATCCGCGGCGGGAGACCAAGTCATGAGTGAAGTCGTCTCTCTGGGCAGCCGCCGCGCCGAAACCAGGCTGCGCCTCGGTCTTCTTCGCCTCACCGATTCCGCGCCCGCCATCGTCGCCCATGAATTCGGCTGGTTTGCGGAAGAAGGGATCGAAACGGAACTCCACCTCGAACCGTCCTGGGCCAATATCGCCGACAAGCTGGCTTATGGTCTGCTGGATGCCGCGATCATCCTGCCGCCGCTTGCTTTCGCCATTGAGCTGGGCCTTCGCGGCATCCGTCAACCGCTTCTGGTGCCTTGCAGTATTTCTCATGGCGGTAACACGGTCACCCTGTCGAGCGATCTGGCGCATCAAGTCCGCGATCTTGCCAGGGACCGCAGCAGCGCCCAGGCGCTGGCTGACTGTCTTGCTGGGCGCGAAGAACCTTTGCCGCTGGGCATCGTGCATGCCTATTCCACGCACAATCTGCTGCTGCGTTATTGGCTTGCCACTGCGGGGCTCGAGGCCGGACGTGATGTGCGCCTGACCGTGGTGCCGCCTGCCCGCGCCGTCGAGGCGCTGAAGTCGGGACAGATCGCGGGCTTCTGCGCCGGCGCGCCTTGGGGCGAAGTCGCGGCGCGTGAAGGCGCGGGCGACATGGTGGCGGCGTCCGACGACATCTGGCGCGATGCGCCCGAAAAGGCTTTCGCCGTGCGGGCGCGCTGGGCCGAAGATTATCCGGAAGGCGTGAAAGGCGCTGTGCGGGCACTGGCGCGCGCTGGCCAGTTCTGCGATGCGCCGGAAAACGCTTCTTATGCCGGCGCGTTGCTGGCGCGGCAGCGCTATCTCGATGTGGACAGCCATGCCGTGCTGTCCTCCCTGCCCGGCGGCGCGATCGCCTCACGCAACCAGTCGCGCTTCTGGCGCCATGCCGCCACCTTTCCCTGGCGCAGCCACGCGCAGTGGTTTCTCGCCCAGATGGCGCGATGGGACCTGGTGGAAAAGATGGACCATGCCGCGCTGGCGGAACGTGTCTATCGGCCGGACATTTATCGGGCGGCCGTGGCACCACTGGGCGTCGATGTACCCAAGGCAGATGCCAAAGTGGAAGGTGCGCATGATGCGCCCTGGCAGCTCGACGCTGTCCCCCATGCGATTCCCATGGGCCCCGACCGCTTCTGCGACGGGCAGCTTTTTGAGCCAGGTTCGATCCTCACCGCCTGTTAGATTGGCGCACTGCACAAACTTTGTGCTTCCCCATCGTTGAGATGCCGCTTTATCGCAGTAATCCCTCGTTATTTTAAGTTTTTTCGTCCCAAAGTCATACTTCGCACTTGCGAAGTACGTGGTTCTGCGGTGCCATCAACGCGACTGGTTCTTGTTGAACCGGCGGCGCGGCTCCAATGGCGGACCCGCGCTGGTGCGAGGTTCAACCCGCGGGCCAATGGCGGTTCGCATGCGGCAGCCACTGGCTGCCGAGCGAGCCATTGCCATGAAGAGCGCCTTCCTCAAGTCGGGCCACCTGCCCACCCTGATTTCCTGCTTCCTCTATTTCGACCTCAGCTTCGCGGTCTGGGTGCTGCTGGGCCCGCTGGCGGTGCTGATCGCGCCGGATCTGCATCTCGACGCTGGCCAAAAAGGCCTGATGGTGGCGGTGCCGGTGCTGGCGGGCGCGGGTTTGCGTTTTCTCAACGGCATTCTGGTCGGCCAATGGCGGCCGCGCGCCACCGGCATTGTGATGCAGCTCGTCGTGATCGGGGGGCTTTTGACCGCCTGGCTCACCGGGATCCACAGCTTCGGCCAGATTCTACTTTTGGGTGTGGTCCTGGGCGTGGCCGGCGCCAGCTTCGCCATCGCGCTGCCGATGGTGTCATACTGGTATCCACCCGAGCATCAGGGCACGGCGCTGGGCCTGGCCGGCGCGGGCAATTCCGGCACCGTCTTCGCCTCGCTGTTCGCGCCGATGCTCGCGGTGGCGCTGGGCTGGCGCAATGTTTTGGGCCTGGCGGCCCTGCCGCTGATAGCGGTCTTTGTGCTGTTCCTCTTTGCCGCCAAGAACAGTCCCAACTGTCCGCCGAAAAAGAGCATGGCGGACTATGCGCGCCTGCTGCGCCAGAGCGATAGCTGGTGGCTGATGTTCTTCTATGCCGTCAGCTTTGGCGGCTTTGTCGGCCTGTCGTCCTTCCTGCCGATCTATTTCCACGACCAGTACAAGCTGTCGCCAGTGACGGCCGGTTACTTCACCGCCGCATGCGTCTTCGCCGGATCCTTCGCCCGGCCCTTCGGCGGCTATCTGGCCGACCGCGTCGGCGGCACCAAGGCCCTGTCGGTGGTCTATGCCATCGTGGCGCTGATCCTGCTGCTGGTCAGCCAGAGCGCCCTGCCCGCGACCGGCGCGCTGGTTGTGCTGATTTTGGGCATGGCGACCTTGGGCATGGGCAATGGCGCGGTGTTCCAGCTGGTACCACAGCGTTTCGGTCGCGATGTGGGACTGATGACCGGCCTGGTCGGTATGACCGGCGGCATCGGCGGCTTCTATCTCGCCGCCAGCCTCGGCTATGCCAAGCAATTCACCGGCAGCTACGCCTTCGGCTTTGTCGTCTTCGCCGGCCTGGCGCTGGCGGCCTGGGGCGGCATCAACGCCGTGCGGCTGCGTTGGCGGCGCGAAGCCTCCGATCTCGCTTTCGTGCGCATTTAGGGGCCGGCCATGAACATGATCACAGATCCCCGCGGACATCTGGTCGTCATTGGCAACGGCATGGCCGGAATGCGCACGGTGGAAGAGTTGCTCAAGCTGGAAGGCGGCCAGCGCTTCCGCATCACCGTGTTCGGCGCCGAACCGCACGTCAATTACAACCGCATCATGCTGTCCAGCGTGCTGGCGGGCGACAAGGAGCTGGACGATATCGTCATCAACAGCCGCGAATGGTACGAAGAAAACAACATCACCCTGATTACAAGCGACGCCGTTACCCGCATCGATCGCGGCGACAAGAGCGTCACCGCGGCCAGCGGCCTCACGGTGCATTATGACCGGTTGTTGATCGCCACCGGCTCGCGGCCGCTGGCACCGCCCATCCCCGGCCTCGGCCTGCCGGGGGTCTGCGCCTTCCGCGATATCGCCGATGTGGACAAGATGCTGACCGCGGCCCGCACCCACAAGCGCGCCGTGGTGATCGGCGGCGGGTTGCTGGGGCTGGAAGCGGCCTGGGGCCTGAAGCAGCGCGGCATGAGCGTGGCGCTGGTCCATCTGATGCCGACCCTGATGGAGCGCCAGCTCGATGCCGCCGCCGGCCAGATGCTGCAACGCGACCTGGACCGCCGCGGCATCGCCTTCTTTACCGACGGCCAGACCGAGGAAATCACCGGTACGGACCATGCCGAAGGCGTGCAATTGGCCGACGGCCGCTTCGTGCCGGCGGACCTGGTGGTGCTGGCCATCGGCATCCGGCCCAATATCGACCTGGCCAAAGTGGCGCAGCTGGAAGTCAATCGCGGCATCGTCGTCACTGACGACATGCGCACCTCCGATCCCGATATTTTCGCGGTCGGCGAATGCGTCGAGCATCGCGGCAATGTCTTCGGCCTGGTGGCGCCGATTTGGGATCAGGCACGCGTCTGCGCCGCGCGGCTGGCGGGCGACGAGGAGGCCCTGTTTGTCTCCAAGGCGCTGGCCACCAGCCTGAAGATCACCGGCGTGGATGTCTTCTCGGCCGGCGCGCTGATGGCGGCAGACGAAAGCGACGACGAGATCACCCTGCGCGACGACAGCAAGGGCCTCTACAAGAAGATCGTCCTGCGTGACGGTAAGCTGGTGGGCGCGGTGCTTTATGGCGATGTCGCCGACGGCCAGTGGTATCTGCAGCTTATGCGCGACAGGGAAGATGTCAGCGCCTTGCGCGAGCGGCTGGTGTTCGGCCGCGCCTTTGCGGAAGCGATCACCGGCAAACCGGCCGCACCGGACTTCGCGACCATGGCGGACGATACCCAGATTTGCGGCTGCAATGGCGTCTGCAAGGGCACGATCGTCTCCACCATCCAGGCCAAGAAGCTCACTTCGCTCTCCGAAGTGCGGGCCCATACCAAGGCTTCCGCCTCCTGCGGCCAGTGCACGCCGCAGGTGGAGGCGCTGCTGGCCTTCGCCGCGGGCGATGCAGCCAAGCCGACCAAGAAAACCGTCTGCGACTGCACTGATGCCAGCCACGACGAAGTCCGCCAGGGCATCCTGGCGCAGCAACTCAAGAGCATGGACGCGGTGCGCGGCGCGTTCGGCTGGAAGAAGCCGGAGGGCTGCCACAAGTGCCGTCCGGCACTGAATTATTACCTGCTCTGCGCCTGGCCCAGCGAATATCGGGACGATGCCCGCTCCCGCTTCGTCAACGAGCGGGTGCACGCCAATATCCAGAAGGACGGTACCTACAGCGTGGTGCCGCGCATGTGGGGCGGGCTGACCACACCCGGCGAACTGCGCGCCATCGCCAATGTGGCGGAGAAGTTCAACATCCCGACCGTCAAGGTCACCGGCGGCCAGCGCATCGACCTCTTGGGCGTGAAGAAGGAAGACTTGCCCGCGGTCTGGAACGATCTGGGCAAGGCCGGCATGGTTTCCGGCCACGCCTATGCCAAGGGCTTGCGCACGGTGAAGACTTGCGTCGGCAGCGAATGGTGCCGCTTCGGCACCCAGGATTCCACCGGCCTGGGGGTCAAGCTGGAGAAAATGTGCTGGGGCTCCTGGACGCCGCACAAGGTCAAATTCGCCGTCTCCGGCTGTCCACGCAATTGCGCCGAAGCCACCATCAAGGACATGGGCGTGGTCTGTGTCGAGGCGGGTTACGACATTCTGGTGGGCGGCAATGGGGGCGTGGAGGTGCGCGTCACCGATCCGCTGGTGCGTGTGGCGACGGAAGCCGAAGTTCTGGAATATGCCGGCGCCTTCATGCAGCTCTACCGCGAGGAAGCACATTATCTGGAGCGCACCGCACCCTGGATCGCGCGGGTCGGCATCGACTATGTGAAGCAGCGGCTGGTGGATGACGCGGAGGGCCGCGCCGCCCTCAATGCCCGCTTCCTCTATTCCCAGCGCTTCGCCCAGATCGATCCCTGGACCGAGCGGGCCATGGGCGCCGACGCCCATGAGTTCAAGCGGCTGCCGGAGATGGCAGGATGACAGGTGCCAACTGGAAGAATGTCGGGCCCCTGGAGAATGTGCCGCTGCGCGGCGCGCGCCGGCTATGCCTGAAATCGGCCGGCAAGCCGGTGGCGGTGTTCCGCACCGGCGAGGGAGAGATCTTCGCGCTGATTGACGAATGCCCCCACAAAAAAGGTCCGCTGTCGGAAGGCATTGTCGCAGGCAAGACCGTGACCTGCCCTTTACATAATTGGGTGATCGGCCTCGACGATGGCGAGGCGGTGGCGCCCGATGTCGGCACCGCTTCGCCCCTGTCGGTGCGCATCCTGAACGGCGACATCTATATCCATGTCCCCGAACTGGAGCCGGTGTGACCCGCACCACCTGCCCTTATTGCGGTGTGGGTTGCGGGGTTGCGGTGATGGACGGCATCCCGCGCGGCGACGAGGCCCATCCGGCCAATTTCGGACGGCTCTGTTCCAAGGGCGCGGCGCTCAAGGACACTTTGGCTCTGCCCGACCGGCTGACCGTGCCTATGATCGACGGCAAGGAGACAAGCTGGGATACGGCGCTGGACCTGATCGCCGGTGAATTCTCGCGCATTCGGGAAAGTTATGGGCCGGACGCGATCGCCTTCTATGTCTCCGGCCAGTTCCTGACCGAGGACTATTATGTCGCCAACAAGCTGATGAAAGGCTTCATCGGCTCGGGCAACATCGACACCAATTCCCGCCTGTGCATGTCCTCGTCGGTGGCCGGCCATGTCCGCGCCTTCGGCGAGGACGTGGTGCCCGGCTGCTATGAAGACCTGGAAGAGGCCGACCTGGTGGTGCAGGTCGGCAGCAACATGGCCTGGTGCCATCCGGTGCTCTATCAGCGGCTGATGGCCGCCCGCGAGCGGCGCGGCACAAAGATCGTCAATATCGATCCGCGCCGCACCGCCACCGCCGAGACTGCCGATCTGCATCTGGCTCTGGTGCCCGGTTCCGATGTTCTGGTCTGGAGCGGGCTGCTGGTCTGGCTGGCAGATCAAGATGCCCTGGACCGCGACTGGATCGCCCGCCATGTCACGGGCTTTGATGAAACGCTCGCGGCTGCGCGGCAGGCCGCGCCCCTGCCCGAGATCGTCGCAGCGGCAGCGGGGCTGAAAAGCGAAGACCTGCGCGCCTTCTACGACCTCTTCGCCCGCACCGAACGCGTGGTGACGCTTTATTCGCAAGGCGTGAACCAGTCGGTCAGCGGCACTGACAAGGTCAACGCCATTCTCAATTGCCATCTGGCTACGGGCCGCATCGGCCGCGCCGGCATGGGCCCCTTCTCGCTCACCGGCCAGCCCAACGCCATGGGCGGGCGCGAAGTCGGCGGCCTCGCCAACCAGCTCGCGGCACATATGGGCTTTGTGCGCCAGGACATTGAGCGCGTGGGCCGCTTCTGGAACGCGCCCCGTATCGCCACGCGGCCGGGCCTCAAGGCGGTTGAGTTGTTCGACGCGGTGCATGACGGGCGTATCAAGGCGATCTGGGTCGCCGCCACCAATCCCGCCGACTCCATGCCGCGCGCTGCCCGCGTGCGCGAAGCATTGGCGCGCTGCCCCCTAGTCATTGTCTCCGACGCCTGGCCCACCGACACGACAAAGCTGGCGCGGGTTGTGCTGCCCGCGGCAGGCTGGGCGGAAAAGGATGGCACCGTCACCAATTCGGAGCGCCGCATCTCGCGCCAGCGTGCCTTTCGCGCCGCGCCCGGACAAGCCCGGCCGGACTGGTGGATGTTCACTGAGGTCGCACGCCGCATGGGCTCGGGCGCGCACTTCTCTTATGCCGGCCCTGCCGACATTTTCCGCGAGCATGCCGCGCTGTCGGCATTCGAGAATGACGGCACGCGCCTTTTCAATCTGGGTGCGCTGGCCGGTCTGGATGACGCGGCCTATGACGCGCTAGCGCCGGTGCAATGGCCGCTACCGCGGCTCGGCCAGGGCCAGAGTCAGCCGGGCCCACGCCTGTTCGCGCGTGGCGGCTTTTCCACACCGGACGGCCGCGCCCGGATGATACCGCTGGCGCCGCCGGTGCAGAAAGCGGTGACAGAATCTGTTCTGATCCTCAATACCGGCCGTATCCGCGACCAGTGGCACACCATGACCCGCACCGGCCGGGTGCCGCGTCTGATGACCCATGTCTCAGCTCCCAGCCTGGCGCTTCATCCCGCCGACGCTGCCGCGCGCGGCATCACCGATGGCGCGCTGGTGAAGGTGGAAAGCGCGCACGGATCGGCGGTGGTCCGCGCCAGCCTGGATGCGGGCCTCAGGCCCGGCGAAGTGTTCCTACCCATGCACTGGACCGACCAGTTTTCCTCCTCGGGTCCCGTGGGCACGCTGGTGCATGCCCTGACGGATCCGGTTTCGGGTCAGCCCGATCTCAAAGGCACACGGGTCCAGGTTGCCGCGCTTGCGGAATCCTGGCGGGGGATGCTGCTGCGCCTGGACGGCGTAGAACCGGAGATCGGCAATAAAGTCTGGTGGGCCAAGTCTCCGCTGGTGACCGGCGTCGCGTTCCAGCTGACCGGAAGGCGTGCGCTGGCGGAGGAGATCGATTGCGAGCCAGTGCTGCGCCGGCTGCTAGGCATTTCGGCCGATGCCGAATTGATCTCCTATTCCGATGCACGCCAGGGCACCTTCCGCTACGCCGGCATCGCGCAAGGCAGGCTGACGGGATGCGCCTATTTCGCGGCCCCCGGCGCCGCGCTTCCGGATAGCGACCAGGCGCGCGCGTTGCTCGGCCGGGAGATCACGGCGATGCAGCGGATCGCGTTGCTGGCTGGCGTGACCGATAGCGGCACACGGGAAAATGGCAGGACCGTCTGTTCCTGCTTCTCGGTCAGCGAGGCCAGCATCCGCGCTGCGATCCGCAAAGACGGGCTGACCACCCCAGCCGGGATCGGCGCCGTGCTCAAGGCCGGCACCAATTGCGGTTCCTGCATTCCCGAACTGAAGAAGTTGCTGGCTCTGGAAGCGCCGCAGATGGAGGAAAGCCGATGACGATTTCGCTCCCCTGCCTGGACGGCACGCTGCCCACGGTCGACGAAGCACTGGCGCTGGTGGCGCCGGAACTATCGCCAATCGCACAAGGCGAACAGATTCCGCTGGATGACGCGGTGGGGCGCATTCTCGCCCGCGATGTCATCGCGCCCGTCACCATACCACCCTTCCCGCGCGCCGCCATGGACGGATTTGCCTTCCGCTCTGGCAGTGGCGCGCCGCTGCGGCTGGTTGGTACGGCGACCGCGGGAAAGGCCTTTGAGAGCGGCGTTCGGCTCGGCGAGTGCATCGCCATCTCCACCGGCGCGCGCGTGCCTGATGGCTGCGATACCGTCGCCATGCGCGAGCATTGCAGCCAGGAGCAGGACAAGGTCTGGCTGGGCGCCCTGCTGAAGCGCGGCGCCAATGTCCGGGCTCGGGGCGAGGACTATGCCGAAGGTGCAGTCCTCCTCAAAGCAGGCGCGCGTCTCGATGCCAGAGCCGTTGCCCTGCTGGCCTCGGCCGGAATAGCACAGGTCGAAGCACTTCGCCGGCTTCGCGTCGCCATCTTTTCCGTGGGCGATGAGTTGAAGACCGGTCCCATCCGCGACAGCAACCGCGCCCTGCTGACAGCGTTGCTCGCGGGAGCGGAGATTTCCGACCTCGGCATTCTCGCCGACCGCCATGATGACATTCGGGCCGTGCTGTCACAGGCCGCAGGATCGCACGATGCGATCATCAGCACCGCCGGCACGTCCATGGGCGGCGAAGACCATATCCGCACCGCCATTCTTGGCGCGGGCGGCCGCATCCTGGTTTCGGGCGTGGCGATCAAGCCGGGCAAGCCGGTGACGATCGCGCGCATTGGGACGGCGCTACACATCGCCCTGCCCGGCAATCCCGTCGCGGCCTTCGCCACTTTTCTGGCTTTGGGCGCGCCGCTGCTGCGCCGGCTTTCCGGCAGCGGTGAAAAAAGTGCGCCGCTCCACGCGGTTCGGGCGGCTTTCACGCACCGTAAGAAAAAAGGCATGCGGGAATATCTGCGTGTTCGTATGGACGGCGGCGAAGGCGGCCTGCCGCGCGTCTTGCCGGCCGGGAACGGCTCGGCGCAGCTATTTTCCCTGGCCCATTGCGACGGCCTGCTTTGTCTCGACGAGACCGTCAGCGACGTGGCCGAAGGCGCCATACTGCCCTGCCATGTCTTTTCAGGTCATTTCGTTTCAGGTCTGGGCGCATGACGGACATTCCGGCTCTCATTCTGGCGGGCGGTCGCTCCAGCCGCATGGGCGGCGGCGACAAAAGCCTGATGCCGCTGGATGGCCGTCCGCTGCTCTCGCATGTGCTGGATCGGATCAGGCCGCAGGCATCGCTTCTGCTGATCAACAGCAACAGTGACCCATCGCTGTTCCGGGATTTCGGGCTGCCGGTGCGGCCCGACACCTTGCCGGACCGTCCCGGTCCGCTGGCGGGAATTCTCACCGGCCTTATCTGGGCCGCCGAACAGGAAGCAACCCACCTGGTCACTGTGCCCTGCGACACGCCCTTCCTGCCGCATGATCTGGTCGTGCGACTGAAGCACGATCTCTACCGCTCCAGCGCCGAGATCGCCATCGCCCGCGATCCCGGACAGAGTCACCCCGTGATCGCTCTATGGCCGGTACAGCTTTCTGCCCGGCTCGCCTCCGATCTGGAAGCCGGCAGCCGTTCCGTTTGCCGCTGGCTGAAACAATTCGACATCTGCGAAACAACATTCGCCGCTTCCCATTTTTCCAATCTCAATACACCAGCCGATATCCTGGCCGCAGAAGCCCGGGCTCGTCTGGCCGCGTGATCGCTCGTAAAGGGGATTTCAAAATGCGTCTTGCCAGTCTCGCGCCGTTGCTGCTCAGCGTGGCGGCGGCCACACCGGCCTGGGCCGCCAGTCCGCTGCTGGATGCCATTGCCGCCGGACGTCCGGTGATAGACCTGCGGGCGCGCTATGAGAATGTCGGAGACAACAGCAAACCCGCGCAAACGGGCGAAGCCGGCACGTTGCGGGCCCGGCTGGGCTATGAGACCGGAGCCTGGAACGGCTTGTCCGTTCAGGCAGATTTCGACCAGATCTGGCTGCTGGGCGGGGACTACAACAGCACGCGCAACGGCAAGACCAACCTGCCCATCATCGCCGATCCGGCGATGACCGCGCTGAATCGGCTGCAACTTACTTATGCATCCGACTTCGGCACCAAATTCGTGTTGGGCCGCCAGCGCTTGCTGATCGGCAACCAGCGTTTCATCGGCAATTCCGGCTGGCGCCAGCATGAACAGACATTTGACGCCCTGTCGGCGGTCAACACGTCCATTTCCGGACTGACCCTGAGCTACGCTTATCTCTACCGGGTGAACCGGGTCTATGGGCCCGGGCTGCCGGTGCCATCCAACACGGCTCCCGCCGCCGCGGGCCAAGCCAATTATTTCAAAAGTAACAGCCATGTGATGAACGGCATCTACACAGGCTTGGCCGGGCTGCGCTTGGAAGGTTACGCCTATTTGCTCGATCTTTCCGCGCCGGGCTACGCCGTATTGCCCGCGCAACAGACGGCCGCGGCCCGGCTTTCCACCGCCACTTATGGCGCGCGCGCCGACTACAGTCTTCCGCTGACTGACGAGATCGGCGCGAAGCTCACCGGCGAGTTCGCGCACCAGACCAACTACGCCAGCAACCCGCTATCCTTCGGACTGAGCTATTATCTGGGTGAGGCGAGCGCCGCCTGGCATGGCGCAAAGGCGCTGATCGGTTACGAAGTGCTGGAAGGCAACGGTACGATCGGCTTCGCCACGCCGCTGGCGACCCTGCACGCTTTCAACGGCTGGGCCGACATGTTCCTCACCACCCCCGTCAACGGCCTGAAGGATTTCTATGTGCAGGCCGGCTACAGCCTGCCGGCGGACATGCTGGGCCTGAAGAGCGTAAATCCCGCTCTGATCTATCATGCCTATGCGACGGACGTGTCGAACGCCGGCATCGGCGCGGAATGGGATGCGCAGGCCGAACTGGTGGCCGACGGCAATCTGTCATTTCTTCTGAAATATGCCGATTACCAGGGCTCGGGCGTGGCCATTGGCGGCTTCGCGGACAAGAGGATCGTCTGGCTGCAGACGGCCTGGAAATATTAGAGCAAGTCGGGCCCAGCTTGCTCTTGGGAGTTTCAACCGGCCCGGCGCAACTCATGCTGGCTGTTACCGGTCTTCGCCACGCGCGCGGCGAAGATATAACCGCCGTTGCGGACCGTGCGGATGGTGGCGGGATTGCGCGGATTGTCGAGCAGTTTCTTGCGCAGCCGCGCGATGCCGACATCGATGCTGCGATCGAAAGCGGGCGAGTCGTTACCGTAACAGACATCCATCAGCTGATCGCGTGACAGGACCCGTCCCGCCCGCGTCACCAGCGCCTCCAACAGCCGGAATTCCCCGCTGGTGAGAGAGACCGCCGCCCCGTCCGCGCCGGTCAGCGCCTGCGCGGTCACATCCAAGCTCCAGTCGCCGAATTTGAAAACCACATGCCCACTGTCCGCCCGTTGCAGAGCATCGGTATGGGCGCGGCCACGCCGCAGCACGCTGCGCACCCGGGCCAGGATCTCACGCGGCTCGAACGGCTTGGTGATGTAATCGTCGGCGCCAATTTCCAGCCCTACCACGCGGTCGGTCAGGTCGCCGCGGCCGCTGACGATGATGATGGCGACATCGGAATGCCGCCGGATCTTCTGGGTGATGGTCAGGCCGTCCATGCCGGGCAGTCCGACATCGAGAATGACCAGATCGGCCGGGTCGGCGGTGAGAATGCTTTCGATTTCGGTGCCTGTCTCCAGCGCCGTGACCTTGTAGCCGTTCATGCCAAGGCTGTGCGCCAGCAACGCGCGTACGTCGGGATCATCTTCGACGATGGTCACATGCTTGGTCACGGGACGGACCCTCCCCCAACGGCCCGTAACTTGAATAGTCCCAAACTGTTACAAAAGGCCTAAGAGTCCCGATTTTCGCAATGTTCGACACATGCCGAAACATTCCGAAACGGAACGGAAAGTCCCCCGCCAAATACCCCATCTATTTCTGCACCCAGCCAAAGCCCCAGAGGGAGAAGAACGTGAGCTGGTTTCAGAATTTGACAATCCGCAGCAAGGTCATGACGGCCTTTGCTGCCGTTCTTATTGTCACCGCTATACTCGGCGTGTTTTCGATCAACCGCCTTTCCGCCGTCAATGAAAATTCGGTGACCCTGTCGAGCAACTATCTGGTCGCATCAGATGCGCTGGGTGAGGTCGCTGCGAACGCCTGGGAATATCGCCAGCTCGGTGCTGCCCATATCCTCCGCAATTCGCCGGAAGATAAAGCCAAGCAGGCCGAAACCATGCGCGCCTCGGCTGAAAAGCTGAACAAGGCCTGGCAGACCTATGAGCCCACGGAAGACGCCGGCGAAGAGAAGACGCTGGCCGGCCGCGTCATGCCGGCCTGGAACGCCTATGTTGCACTGAATGACAAGCTGATCGCGGCATCGAACGCCAATCAGACCGCCGCGGCGACCGCCTCGTATATCGGCGAAATGCGCACCGCTTTCCGGGCATTCACCGACGCGCTGCAGGCCGACCAGGCTTATCAGGTCAAGTCGGGCAACAAGCAGGCCACCGACAGCGCCGAGACTTATTCAACCGCACGGGCCCTGATCCTTGGAGCCCTCGCCGCGGCCACGCTGATCTGCGTCGTCATGGGCTGGCTCATCGTGTCGGGCGTTTCCACCCCGATCCGCGGCATGACCGGGGCCATGAACCGCCTGGCGCAGCACGACCTGAGCACCCTCATCGAGGGCGGCGAGCGCAAGGACGAAGTGGGCCAGATGGCCAAGGCCGTCCAGGTCTTCAAGGACAGCATGATCGAGGCCGACCGCCTGAAGGCCGAGCAGGAAGAAGCCCAGAAGGTGGCGGCTGCCCGCAGTGCCCTGGTCGACCAGCTGACGCGCGACTTCGACACCAGCGTGCAGGGCGTGGTGCAGTCCGTGTCCAGCCAGGCCGGACAGATGCAGGCCTCGGCCCAGTCCATGAGCGCCGCCGCCGAGGAAGCGACAAAGCAGGCCGCTGCCGTGGCCGCCGCCTCCGAACAAGGCGCTGCCAATGTGCAGACCGTGGCCTCCGCGGCAGAGGAGCTCTCCTCCTCCATCGCCGAAATCGGCCGCCAGGTCAGCCATTCCAGCCAGATCGCGACGACGGCGGTCAAGGAAGCGGCCAAGGCGAACGAAATGGTCCAGGGCCTGCTGAACGCCTCAGGCAAGATCGGCGAGATCGTGGCGCTGATCAACGACATCGCCGACCAGACCAACCTTCTTGCCCTCAATGCCACCATCGAGGCGGCGCGGGCGGGCGAAGCCGGCAAGGGCTTTGCGGTCGTGGCGGCGGAAGTCAAAAATCTGGCGACCCAGACCTCCAAGGCCACCGAGGAGATCGGCACCCAGATCACATCCGTCCAGGGCGCGACTCAGAATGCCGTGAACGCCATTGCCTCCATCGGCAAGACGATCGGCGAAATCGACCAGATTTCGACCACCATCGCTGCCGCCGTGGAGCAGCAGGGCGCCGCGACCCAGGAGATCGCCCGCAATGTGGAAGAAGCCGCCAAGGGCACCCAGGAAGTGTCGTCGAATATCGGCGGCGTGACCCAGGCCGCCAACAGCACCGGCGCCGTCGCCAACCAGGTTCTGACGTCGGCCCAGGCCCTGTCGGAACAGTCCGGCGAACTGCGCACCTTGGTGCAAGGGTTCCTCACCAAGGTCAAAGCCGCCTAAGGGCGATTTACCTCGCGTGAGCACGAGGCAGGAACAAACCGGTGCCGCTTCCGGTACCTACCCTCCCCCCGGGTGCGCCCGGTTTGTTCCTCCTCCCATCTTCAGGGGCATCACATGACCATGCATACCAATCCGGCCGAGCTTGCGGAGAGCGAAGCCAAGTCCTTTGTCACTTTCAAAGTCGCCGATCAGCTGTTCGGCGTTCCGGTCACCGAGGTGCAGGACATTCTGGCGCCCGACGCCATCGCCCCCGTGCCAGGTGGTCCGGCCGATGTTTGCGGCCTGATCAATCTCAGAGGCCGCATCGTCACGGTGATCGACATGCGCACCCGCCTCTCGCTTCCGCCGCAGGACCATGCCGGCAAGGGCATGTGCGTGACGGTCGAGAGCCGCGGAGACGCCTACACGCTGCTGGTCGACGCCGTGGGCGATGTGATCACCCTCTCCAGCGACCTGCGCGAGGGCAATCCTGCGACCCTGGATGCGGTCTGGCGCGAAGTCGCCGACGCCGTCTACCGCACCGACCAGGGCCTGCTTGTTTCACTGCACATCGATCGCCTGCTGGCGATCGGTCCCAAGTCCTGATCAGGGAGGCAAACGTCATGGACGATCTGCTGCAGGAATTTCTGGCCGAGACGACGGAAAGCCTTTCGGTGCTGGACGTGGAGCTGGTGCGGTTCGAGCGCGACTCTTCCGACGCCACCATCTTGAGCAACATTTTCCGCCTGATGCACACCATCAAGGGCACTTGCGGCTTTCTGGGCCTGCCGCGTCTGGGTTCGGTGGCGCATGCGGGTGAGAATATTCTGGGTAAATTCCGTGACGGCGAGTTGGCTGTCACGCCTTTGGCCGTCACCCTGATCCTGCGCGCCATAGACCGCATCCGCGAGTTGCTTGCAGAGCTGGAAACCGCCGGCGCTGAACCCGCGGGCAGCGATGCCGAACTGATTGACGAGATAAACGGTCTCGCCGCCCCATCCGGCGGACCGGCACATGTGGAGATCGCAGAGGCTGAACCGGCGAGCACACTGCCCAACATCGGAGACGGCGGGTTTCCGGTCGCGGCGGAATTGCTGGCGGAAATCGCCCAGTCGCTTGAGCCGGTTCCTGCAGCGGCGCCGGCGCCCGAACTGCCCGCGCCGGCCGCCCCCCGCGAACCCGCTTCCCGTGAGACCGCAAAAGAGGGTGAGGCCCGCGAAGCCGCCTCCGCCACATCTTCCATTCGCGTCAATGTCGACACCATCGAAAATCTTATGACCCTGATCAGCGAGCTGGTGCTGACCCGCAACCAGCTGCTGCAGATGCAGCGCGCCCAGAAGGAGAATGATTTCAAGGTCCCGCTGCAGCGCCTGAGCCATATCACCTCCGATCTGCAGGACGGCGTCACCCGGATGCGCATGCAGCCGATCGGCAATGCCTGGAACAAGCTGCCCCGCATTGTCCGCGATCTGGCGGTGGAGACCGGCAAGAAGATCGAGCTGAAGATGCTCGGCGCCGAAACCGAGCTGGACCGTCAGGTTCTGGAAATGATCAAGGACCCGCTGACCCACATGGTCCGCAACTCGGCCGATCACGGCATCGAGGACGGCCTGAAGCGCCTGGCGGCCGGCAAGCCTGAGACCGGCACCATCGCGCTCGACGCCTATCACGAAAGCGGCCACATCTTCATCCGCATCGCGGACGACGGCCGCGGCCTCGACGTGGAGCGCATCCGCCAGAAAGCGATCACCAACGGCCTGGCGACCGAAGCCGCCGCCGCCGCGATGAGCGATCAGCAGGTCCTGCAATTCATTTTCCGCGCCGGTTTCTCGACTGCCGAAAAAGTGACCAGCGTGTCGGGCCGCGGCGTCGGCATGGACGTGGTCCGCACCAATATCGAACGGATCGGCGGCACCATCGAGCTGAGCTCCGTGGCCGGTCGCGGCACGACCTTCCTGATCAAGATCCCGCTGACCCTGGCGATCGTCTCGGCGCTGATCGTGGAAGTGTCCGGCCAGCGCTTCGCCATTCCCCAACTGAACGTGACCGAACTGGTCAGCGTCGCTGAACGCGCGGAAGCGAGACTGGAAACCATCAACAGCACCCCTGTCCTGCGCCTGCGGGACCGGCTGCTGCCGCTGATATCGCTGCGCGCCGCCCTGCACCTTCAGCCGCAAGGCACGTCGCACGACAATTTCGTGATCGTAGCCCAGGTGGGCGGTTCCACCTTCGGCATCGTCGTGGACCGGGTGTTCGACACCGAGGAAATCGTGGTCAAGCCGGTCGCGCCGGTCCTGCGGGGCACACCTTATTACGTGGGCAATACCATCCTGGGTGACGGCAGCGTCATCATGATCCTGGACCCCAACGGCCTGTCGGCCGCGGCCGGCCAGATGGAAGGCCTGGACCAGGCGGCGGCGCAGGAGCGATCCGCCCTGGCGGCGCATGCCGATCTCGCCTCCTTCCTGCTGTTCCGCGCCAGCGGAAAGGAACTCAAGGCCATCCCGCTGGAACTGGTCTCCCGGATCGAGAGCCTGGCAGCCGCCAGCATCGAGCATGTCGGCGGCCGGCAGGTGGTGCAGTACCGCGAGCATCTGATGCCGCTGGTGCCCTTCGATCCCGCCCATGTGTGGAAGGACCAGGGCCACCAGGATGTGCTGGTGTTCAGCGACAATGGCCGCTCGATGGGCCTTGCGGTCGACGAGGTCGTGGACATTGTGCGCGAACGCATGGCGGTCGAACTGTCTTCGGCCAGGCCCGGACTGCTGGGCAGCGCGATCATTGCCGGCAAGGCGGTGGACGTGGTGGACGCCGCCTATTTCCTCACCCAGGCCTTCAGCGACTGGTTTGAGGTCACGGCGTTGCATGCCGCCGCCAAGCGCGCACTGCTGGTGGATGACAGCCCCTTCTTCCGCAACCTGGTGGCGCCGCTGCTCACTTCCGCGAACTGGCAGGTGACCACCGCCTCGGACGGCGCCGAGGCCCTCAAGCTGCGCGAAGCCGGGCAGAACTTTGACGTGATCATCAGCGATATCGAAATGCCCAATCTGGACGGGCTCGCACTGGCCTGCGCCATTCGCAACGATGAGCGTTGGCGCACGGTGCCGATGATCGCGCTGTCCTCGCACACAGAGGAGGCCGACATCAACGCGGGCCGCGAGGCCGGCTTTGACGACTATCTCGCCAAGTCGGACCAGACCCGCCTTCCGGAAAATCTCGCCCGCGCCATGCGGGCGACGGCCAGCAACCAGCGGAGGGCGTCATGAGCCGCAACATTCTCTGCCTGGTGGTGGACGATTCGCGCACCATCCGGCACGTCGCCGCCTCGATGCTGGCGGCGCTCGGGTTCAAGGTCGCCGAGGCCGAACACGGCGCCGCGGCAGTGTCCTTCTGCAACAAGACCGTGCCGGACTTTGTCCTGCTGGACTGGAACATGCCGGAAATGGACGGCATCACCTGTCTGCGGGCGCTGCGTGCCATGCCGCTCAACCCGCGCCCGATCGTGGTGATGTGCACCACCGAAAGCGGCATGTCGAAAATCCAGGAAGCGCTGGAAGCCGGCGCCGACGAATACATCATGAAGCCGTATGACCAGGATGTGCTTCAAGACAAGCTGGATCAGCTCGGCCTTCTGGAGCGCGCATGACCCTCAATAGCGCTGCTCCCGTGCGCGTCATGGTGGTGGACGATTCCGCCGTGGTGCGGGGTCTCATCACCCGCATGCTGAAAAGCGACGCCCGCCTCGAGGTGGTCGCGTCCTGCAGCAATGGGGAAATGGCCGTCACCCAGGCGCCACGCAAGCAGCCGGACGTTATCATCCTGGATATCGAAATGCCGGTGATGGACGGCCTCGCCGCCTTGCCGAAGCTGCTGGCGGCCTGGCCCGCCGCCAGGATCATCATGGCCTCCACCCTGACCCAGCGTAACGCCGCGGTATCGATGCGCGCTTTGTCGCTGGGCGCGACCGACTATCTGGCCAAGCCCACCAGCGACAAGCTGAACGCAAGCGAAGACTTCCGCCGCGATCTGATCGAGAAGACGGTCGCGCTCGGCCGCGCCAAAACCGCCGCGTCGCCGGCGCGAACAGTCGTGGCCTTCCCGCCCCGACCGGCCGCACCGCGAACCGGCGCTGCGCGCCGTCCCCGCATTATCGCCATCGGCAGCTCGACCGGCGGCCCGCAGGCGCTGCTGACCGTGCTGGGCAATCTCGCGCCATCAATCCAATGTCCGATCGTCATCGCCCAGCACATGCCCGCGACCTTCACGACCGTGCTGGCCCAGCATATCGCCCGCGCCAGCGGCCGGCCCTGTGTCGAAGCCGAAGATGGGATGGAGCTGCGCGCCGGCCATATCCTGCTGGCGCCCGGCGATTATCACCTTCAGATCGCGCGCGAAGCGGACCGCGTCGTCGCGCGCCTCTCCCAGAGCGCGCCGGAAAATTTCTGCCGCCCCTCGGTGGATCCCCTGTTCCGCAGCGTCGCCCAGCTTTACGGGGCCGATGCCTGCGCCCTGGTCCTGACCGGCATGGGCAGCGATGGCTGCAACGGGGCACGTGTCATCGCCGCCGCCGGCGCTCCGGTTATCGCCCAGGACGAAGCAACCAGCGTGGTCTGGGGCATGCCGGGTGCGGTGGCCAATGCCGGCATCTGCTCCGCCATTCTGCCCCTGCCGGCGATTGCCGGGCATCTGGCGGGCCTGTTTCAGGGAGCCGCCGCATGAACGGCAATGAATTCAACTTTATCGCGGCCCTGCTCAAAAGCCGTTCCGGCCTGATCATCACGCCGGACAAGACCTATCTGCTGGAAACGCGTCTTTCGGCCATCATGCGCGAGAACAACCTGGTGGGCCTGCCGGCCCTGATCGAGGTTCTGCGGCAACCGGCGGCGGAAGCGCTGCGCGACCGGGTGGTCGACGCGATGACCACCAACGAGACCTCATTCTTCCGCGACAATCATCCCTTCGACACCTTGCGCAAGACGGTGCTGCCCGGCCTGATCGAACGCCGGGCCGCCTCCCGCACCTTGCGGATCTGGAGCGCCGCCTGTTCGACCGGCCAGGAACCCTATTCGCTGGCAATGGTCCTGAAAGATCATTTCCCGATCCTCGCGGGCTGGCGGGTGGAGATCGTGGCCACCGACATCTCGCCCAGCGTGCTGGAGCGGGCCCGCAGCGGCCTCTATTCGACCTTCGAAGTCCAGCGAGGCCTGCCGATCCAGATGCTGGTCCGTCATTTCGATCAGGTCGGCAACGAGTGGCGCGTCAAGGACGATCTGCGCCGCAATATCAGCTTCCGTCCAGCCAACCTGCTGGAGGATTTTTCCGCCCTCGGCATGTTCGACGTGGTCCTGTGCCGCAATGTCCTGATCTATTTTGATCAGGAGACCAAAACCCGCATCCTGCGCGCCATCGCCAAAAACCTGGCCTCCGACGGCTCTCTTTTGCTGGGGGGCGCCGAATCCGTCTTCGGCATCTGCAACGCCTTTGCGGGATTGCCGGGCATCAAGGGCGTCTACAGCCACGCCAAGCAGAGCGCTGTTTCACCTACCCAAACCTGGCCATCGCCTCTTTCGGCGGCTTCATAGGAGCATGAGATGTCACTGAACAAGAACATGCGCGTCTTCATCGTGGATGACTACAACACGATGCTGCGCATTCTGCGCAACCTGTTGCGCCAGCTGGAGATCAATCAGGTCGAGGAAGCGACCGACGGCGAGACCGCGTTCCAGCTGATGCTGAAAATGCCGCCGGAGCTGATCATCTCGGACTGGAACATGGCGCCGATGACGGGGCTGGAATTGCTGCGCAAGGTGCGCGCGGAGCCGAAGCTGCGCCATATCCCCTTCATCATGGTGACAGCCGAGAGCAAGACCGAGAACGTCATCGCCGCCAAGCAGGCCGGCGTGTCGAACTACATCGTCAAGCCATTCAACGCCGAAACGCTGCGCGCCAAGATCGTCAGCGTCACCTCGGTTCCGGCGTGAGGTTCACATGGAAACCACCACAAACCAGCTGCCTGACGCGCATGACTATCTGGACCGCGTGATCCAGGAATTGCGGGCCCTCAAGGCGCCACAAAAGGACACGCTGGTCGGCGTGCTGCAGTATCTGTCGGATCATATCCGGGCCACGCGCGCCGAGATCGGCGCCATCAGGGGCAGCGGCAGCGGCGACCAGTTGTTCGGCAGCACCGCCGACGAGCTGGAAGAGATCGTGACCGAAACGGCCCGCGCCGCCAACCGCATCATGGACGCAGCGGAGACCATCGAAGGCGTGGCGGCCAAGGTCGATCCGGCTTCCGCCGCCGCCCTGACGGACGCGGTGACCCATATCTACGAGGCCAGCTCTTTTCAGGACATCACCGGCCAGCGCATCACCAAGGTGGTGCGGGCCCTCCAGTCCATGGAGAGCAAGCTGCAATCCCTGGCCGGCGCTTTCGGCCGCGCGGATTTCACGCCGCCCGCCCCGGCCGAGGGTGACGCGGCGCTGCTGAATGGTCCCCAGCTTGCCCAGAGCGCCAGCAGCCAGGATGACATTGACGCCCTGTTCGGGGACGTGGCGGCGGAATGAACGCGGCCGCCCCAAACATCGCTGCTCTCGGGACCGACGAGCTTCCGGACGAAGACCGGGATTCGCTGCATACGCTGCCGATCTCGATTCTGCCGGTGACCACGCCCATTTTCCGACGGGCCCGGGTGGTCAAGAATTCGCGTCTGGAATCGGTGATCGAGTTTTTCAGCGGCGTCGGTTGCGGCCGGGGACAGATGGACATTACCGGTGTCGCCAAATTCCTGGCCCTGGAGCAGAACGCACAGCATCCCGACGTCAAGCTGTTGCAGACCGTCAGCAACCTGCCCAGTTTCGACGTCTATAGCCTGCGCATCCTGCTCAGGGCCAAGAACATCCCCGTCGTGGACAGTTCCACGCTCAGACTGTCCCCCGCCAAGATGCAGGAACTGAGCAGCTACATGACGTCCTTCACCCGGCCGCTTATGGCCGAAGTGTTCGGGGCCGACACAAAGGTGAGCGAGTTCAGGGACATCGTCGGCATGTTCCGGGGCGAAAACGCCGATGCGGTGCGGCTGCGGCTGGAAACCCTGGCCAACCGCCTGGGCATCCCCATCGAGGCCATTCCGCGCTTTCTCGAGGACTATGCCGACATCTTCATGTCGCTGTCCTACTACCGCCATTGCCTGGATCATCTTCTGCCCCAGGTCCAGATCTTCATGGACGGCATTGCCATGCTGCGAGCCAACCAGCAGATGGCGCATGACCGGGGACTGATGGATGTGGTGAGCAAGCTGGAATCCGTCATAAACGGCAAACTCTCCAACATCACCGGCAAAGTCGAAAGTTTCGAGCGCAGCACCAATGACATGTGGCGGGATCTGACCGCGGACCGTTTCCAGAAGATCGAGGCGGCGGTCTCGCGCTATCACACCTCCATCGGCGGTGCCCTGTGCGCGCTCAGCGTCAAGATGTCGGCCTGGGTCAACCAGTTCCCGACCCCGGCGGGCGGCGTGGGCCGCCGCGCCGCTTTCATCATGTCGGACATGCGCCAGGGGCTGGAGTATCTGCAGACCCAGGATGACGACGCCCCCATGCTGGCGGCGTTGAACGGATAGCGCCGCCCTGCCCCGGGGCCTAGGCCCAATTGCATGGGCTATCCAGGTCTCGCCGTCAGTGGGATGCCATCAGAGGCGCCGTATGGTAAGATTCTACCCTGTTGAGGGACCGTCACTTGGGCATGCGGTCATGGGCGCGCGACTTTCGCGAAAACAGCAAAGCCAGGCAGGCAATTGATCTTGCCTACAGCGTCGGCATCCTGCTGGCTGGCGCCCTGCTGTTCGAAATAGACATTACCCAGCCGCGCGGCGTGGTCGACGGTGTGGGCTATGCCGCCGTCGTTTCGCTGACCAGCCGGTTCGGCAAGCAGGCCCTGCTCATTGCCGCCGTTGTGACCTCCACGCTTACCATGCTGGGCTCGGCCCTCGTCCCGGATGAAGGCATTTCCGTCGCGGGAATGTGGGCCAATCGCGGTTTCGCTCTCATATCCATCTGGGCGGTGGCGCTCGTGATGCGCCGGCGCATTGAGCTGGAAGAGCAGATCCGTGAGCGGGAAACCAGCCATCTGCGCCACAAGGATGCTCTGACCGCGATGGTGCGCGAGTGCCTCTTGGCCGACATTTCCCTGGACCAGCGGCTGGAGTTCATCTGCCGCACCGGCGCCGGCGCCCTTCAGGCAAGCTTCGCCTTCATCAGCCTGCGGGATGACGAGCAATTTTCGACTGTGCTGCAGTCCTGGCGCCTGCCGCCCCGTCCGAACCTGTTGCCGCCCGGCACACGCCTGACCGCCGATCCGAGCCACAGGGAACGGCTTCAGGCAGATCTCGCGCTTGCCGTCGAAGATGTGGAAATGGATGACGCCACCGCCGAGCGGCGGCGCATCGCGCGCAAGCTGGGTGTGCGGGCATCGCTGGCGGCCGCCATTTACAGCGGCGGACAGCGCGACGGGATGATTCTTTTTGCCAAGGATCAGCCCCATTCCTGGAATCAGGAAGAAAGCGCTTTTGCGCGGGCCACCGCCAGCCTGGTGGCGCTGCTGCTTTCGGCCCAGGCCAATACCGACACCCTGGCGGCACTGGAAATGACCGACGATGCCATCTTCACCGAGGATGCTGACGGCAATGTCCAGTACGCCAACCGGGCGGCCCGGCATTTGGCGGCCGCGACCAGGGATGGCTCCGCCTATCCCCGCCCCGTCGCCCCCCTGCAGGGCGAGCATGACCAATGCGATATTCACATCGATGGCCGCGAGCTTGAGGTTCACCGCTCACGGTTGCCGGCCGGCGGCATGATCACGCGGCTGGCCGACGTCACAGAGCGAAGCCGGGCGATGGCGGAGCGCGCCGCGCTGGAAGACCGCCTCCGCCAAGCCGCGAAGATGGAGGCGATCGGACAGCTCGCCAGCGGTGTGGCGCATGATTTCAATAATATCCTTGGCGCGATCACGGGTTTTGCCGGTTTTATCGCCGAGGACACGCCGGAGGCCTCCCCGAACAGGGCTTTTGCCGAGCGCATCCTTGCCGCCAGCAACCGGGGCAAGGAGATGGTGCAGCAGATCATGGCGTTCGGGGAAGCCCGGGCGGTGACACCCGGGGTCACCAACCTGGGCCGGATCGTCAGAAAATCCCGGGAGCTGCTGGCCGAAAGCATGCCATCCGGCGCCCGGCTGGAGATCGCCTGTGATGACGAACCTCCTTTGCTGATCAGGGGCAATGACGTGCAGATCGGCCAGCTGATCACCAATCTGATCATGAATGGCCGCGACGCGCTCAAAGGTGGCGAAGGGCGGGTCCGGGTCGAGGCCGCCCGCGCGACTGCGGAGGAAATCGAGGTGCTGTTGCGGCGAGCGGACAATCCGGGCGAGCGGCTTATGGGCGATCCACAGCCCGGCTGCTCTTACGCGCGCCTTACGGTGAGCGACGGGGGCGCCGGCATTCCCGCCGAAATCATGGACCGCATTTTCGAACCCTTTTTCTCGACCAAAGGCAGGCAGCGCGGTACCGGGCTCGGGCTAGCCGTGGTGCATGGGGTGATCCGGGCCCATGCCGGCTTCTGCCATCTGCGCTCCAAGGCCGGAGCAGGAACGCGGTTCGACATCTATTTGCCGCTGCTCGACGAGCAGCCCGCCTCCCTGCCCACAGGAAGCCCCAGGCTCAGGCCGTGTCGGGTCCTGATCGTGGATGATGAAGTTGACATGGCCGACATGCTTTCGATCGGACTTGAGCGCATGGGCTTTCAGACGGTCACAGCCCACAACCCGTTGCTTGCCCTGGCAGCGATCGAGGAAGACCCCGCTGCCTTCGATGCTCTTCTCACCGACCAGATCATGCCAGGTATGCATGGGACCGATCTCATCCGCGAGGCGCGGCGGCTCGCACCGCGACTGAGAACCATTCTATGTACCGCTTATGTCGAACATACCGCCGAGTCGGAAAGACCGGCGTTCATGGCTGACGCGGTGTTGTATAAACCTGTCGAGATCCAGACCGTTGCCGAAGCCCTTACGGCAGCCCAGCCGGAATTGGCGGAACCCTAGAGGGCATGGCCAGCTTTTTGATATTGTCGATGCGCATGCCGGGATACGAGTCGCGATGAAGGTGCTGATCGCAGACGACCATCCGCTGTATCGGGAAGCGGCCGCGTTGCGGATCCGCCGGCTCTATCCCGATGCGCTGGTGGGTGAGGTCTCGTCGCTGCCCGAATTGCGCCAAACCACGGCCGATGGCAGTGGGCCTTATGATCTCATTCTGCTGGATTATCACATGCCAGGCATGTCGCATGACGCCCTAGTGCAGCTGGTTGGCGAATTCACCACCACACCGCTGGCCGTGATTTCGGGAACGTCGGCCAATGCCGACATCCGGGCCGCAGTTCACGCTGGCCTTCGCGGCTTCATCCCCAAGACCTCCAGCTCC
>Ga0268266_10001540_pt1 | contig 26973 bp, 25 predicted proteins | sample KBSS13metaG_FD_190356 | JGI IMG/M metagenome (GOLD analysis project Ga0268266, IMG submission 190356) | Switchgrass rhizosphere microbial communities from Kellogg Biological Station, Michigan, USA - KBS S1-3 metaG (SPAdes) (version 2) | ecosystem: Host-associated > Plants > Roots > Rhizosphere... | reverse complement strand
TCGCAGGTAGTGGTGCCCAGGGACAGAATTGAACTGCCGACACGCGGATTTTCAATCCGCTGCTCTACCAACTGAGCTACCTGGGCACACCGGCGGGAGGCGCTTCTTAGGCGATGCATCCCCCACCTGTCCAGCCTTAAGCCCCCTCGTCGTCCGGGTCCGTTTCCCCTTCCCTGTCAGGGACTTGAGGCCCGACCGGGGGCCCTGGGATGGCATAACCGCCCTTCAGCCAGCGCCCCAGATCGATATCGGCGCAACGCCTGGAGCAGAAGGGCTTTGACAGCTCCGCCGCCGGCTTGCCGCAGATAGGGCAGTCAGCCATGGCCCGCGCCCTTCAATAGCGCCACGGTCAGCGCCAGGGGCAGGCCCACCACATTGGAATAGGAGCCGGAGATTTCCTTCACCAGCGCTTCGGCGCGGCCCTGGATGGCATAGCCGCCGGCTTTGCCCACCCCTTCCCGGCTTTCGACATAGGTCCCGATCTCGTCCTCGGTCAGCCGCAGCATCGAGACACGGGTCATGGCGATGCGGGTGCGGAGCTTTCCTTGGGGGTCGATCAACGCCACCGCCGTGATCACCTGGTGGCGACGCCCCGAAAGCAGCTTCAGACAGGCCCGCACCTCTGCCGCGTCACGGGCCTTGGGCAGGATGCGCCGGCCGACCGCCACCACCGTATCGGCTGCCAGAATGAAGCCTGGCTTGCCACTCCATTCGCTTTCCACCCGGCGCGCCTTTTCCACGGCGAGACGCAGCGCATGGATGCGCGGCCGTTCGCCCTTCAATACGCTTTCGTCTATGGCGGCGGGTAAAACGGCGTCGGGGGTGATGCCAGCCTGGGCCAGCAGCGCTAGGCGGCGCGGACTCTCACTTGCCAGAACAAGTGGGGCGCTGGCCAGAACCAGCGGCGCGCTCATATCAGCGGAAACGGTAGGTAATACGACCTTTGGTCAGATCGTAAGGCGTCATCTCGATCATCACCTTGTCACCCGTCAGGACGCGGATGCGGTTCTTGCGCATCTTGCCGGCGGTATGGGCGATGATCACGTGACCATTGGCGATCAGCTTCACGCGGAAGGTCGCATTGGGCAAAAGCTCCTCGACGATGCCCTCGAACTCCAGCAATTCTTCCTTGGCCAATGGGTCCTCTTGAAAGCCGTTAACGGGGCGGAGGTATGGGGGGGAAAGAGGGGAAAATCAAGGCTTTTCAGCCTTTTCCCCTAGTTTTCAGCCCGTTTCCGGCTCCTCAGGTATCGGCCGCGGGGCGGGTCAGGAAGCGGGCCTTCAGCCGCTCCATAAGCTGGTCCCGTACGGCACGGTACGCCCCCAGCCGCTGCTCGCGCGAGCCCTCCACGGCCGTGGGGTCCTGGGTCGGCCAATACTCCACCTTGGTGGCGGCCGTGCGGGTCAGTTCCACCGCCTTGTGCTGGGCCTCCGGCGACAGGGTGATCACCAGATCGAAGCTGCCATCCTCCAGATCCTCGAACCGGCGAGGCGTATGCTTGCCGATCTCCAGCCCGATTTCTTCCATCGCTTCCACCGCCATGGGATCGAGAGCGCCCGCTCGCACCCCGGCCGATTCCACATGCAGGCCGCCGCGTGTCAGATGCCGCAGGATCGCGGCGCCCATGGGCGAGCGCACTGCATTCCAGGTGCAGGCGATCAGCACGGCCGATTCCTTGTCGGGCATCTCAGCCCCGCATCTGCAGCACGCAGACCAGGGTGAACAGCCGCCGTGCGGTATCGAAGTCGGTTTCGACCTTGTCCGTCAGCCGCTTTTGCAGCTCCGTCGCCCCCTCGTCGTGCAAGGTGCGGCGCGCCATGTCCAGCGCCTCGATCTGGTGCGGCGGCGCGGTGCGGATCGCCTTGTAATAACTCTCACAGATCAGGAAGTAATCCTTCATGGTCTTGCGCAACGGCGTCAGCGAGACCGTCATCCGGCTGTGCGCCGTATTGTCTTCCAGCGCGATATCCAGAACCAGACGGTTTTCCTCCAACCCCAAGGTCAGATGATAAGGGCCGCCGCCCGAACCTTCCGGCTTGAAGACATTGCCTTCCAGAATGTCGTAGATCGCGATCTCGCGTTCCTGCTCTACCGCGCGGCTGCGCTGCACCACACTCTTTTCGTCCAGGGTGATGGCGGCCAACCGGAATTCCACGTGCGCCGCCTACCGGTTGAGGCGCGCCGCTATGGAGCGGGCATGTGCTTCCAGGCCTTCGGACTCCGCGAGGACGAGCGCATCCGGCCCGATAGCGGCGATGCTCTTGGCATCCAGGCCCAGGATGGTGGTGCGCTTCATGAAGTCCAGCACGGAAAGGCCTGACGAAAAGCGCGCCGTGCGCGAAGTGGGCAAGACATGGTTTGGACCGGCGATATAGTCGCCCATGGCTTCGGGCGTGTGGCGGCCCAGGAAAATTGCACCGGCATGGCGCACTTTCTTCGCGAAAGCTTCTGGATCGGCGGTGGCGATCTCCAGGTGTTCGGGCGCAAACGCGTCGGACAGCGGCGCGGCATCATCCAGGCGCTTCACCACGATGATGGCGCCATAGTCATTCCAGCTTTTCGCCGCGATTTCCTTGCGCGGCAGAATGGCGATTTGGCGCTCAGCCGCCACGGCAACCTTGTCGGCGAAACCGGCATCGTCCGTGACCAAAATGCTCTGCGAGGACGCATCATGCTCGGCCTGACTGAGCAGATCGGCGGCGATCCATTCCGGATCGTTGGCGCTATCGGCAATCACCAGAATCTCGGAAGGCCCCGCGACACTGTCTATGCCCACCTGGCCGAAGACCTCGCGCTTGGCGGCCGCGACATAGGCGTTGCCGGGACCAACGATCTTGTCCACGGCTTCAATGCTTTGGGTGCCGTAAGCCAGCGCCGCAACAGCCTGCGCCCCGCCGATACGGTAGATGTCGCTGACACCGGCGCGGCGCGCCGCCGCCAGGACTAGCGGATTGATTTTGCCGCCGCTGGCCGGCGTCACCATCACAATGCGGGCAACACCAGCCACCCGGGCCGGAATGGCGTTCATCAGTACGGACGACGGATAGGCCGCGGTGCCGCCGGGAACATAAAGCCCGACACTGTCCACACTGGTCCAGCGCCAGCCGAGCAACGCGCCGGTGTCGTCGATGAAGCGTTCGTCGGCCGGCAGTTGGCGTTTGTGATAGGCATCGATGCGCCTTGCAGCTGTCTCGATCGCCGTATGCTGATCCTTGCTGACTTTGCCCAGCGCCTGCTCGATCTCGGTGGCCGACAGTTTCAGCGTCTCTTTGGTGACGCCTGCCTTGTCGAAGCGGTTGGTCAGCTCGACCAGCGCCTCGTCGCCGCGTTCCCGCACATCCGCGATGATGCCGCGCACCACCTGTGCGACATCTTTCTCTTCTTCCCGCTTGGCGAAGAGCAGCTTTTCGAAATCCGCCGCAAAAGACGCGTCGGCCGCATTCAGCCTACGCGCCATCGCCATCCCCAGGAGAAACATTCTCGTGATCCGGCGTGCCGCGCGCCGCCCAGGGCTGGGTCAGATCGGCCAGTTCGGCCGCGACGCATTCCACCGTCAGGCGGATGGCGCCGCCGCCGGCCAGCACCAGCTCTACCACGCCGCCGGGATCTTCGCCGCCGCTGGGCGTAAAAGTCGCCGCCAGCAGATCGATCACCGCTTCCTCGGCGCCGAGCTTGACCTTGTGAGATTGAACCTTGAGCACACTGTCGAAATGAAGGCCGGCGCGCACCCGCGTCTTGCCACCCTCTTCCCACACCAAACGGTTCACCACCGCGGCGAAGCGGCGTTTCTTGGGCTGCCAGCTCACATCCTTGAGCTTGAGCACGGCATCCTGCAGCCGCGCCGACAGGATCTGCAGGTCCTCGGCGTCGCCCGCCGCCAGTCTGAGGCGCGTCATTCCGACACCCGCGCGATATCGGCGCCGACCCGCGACAGCTTTTCTTCCAGCCGGTCGAAGCCGCGATCCAGGTGATAGACGCGGGAGACCAGCGTCTCCCCTTCCGCCGCCAGGCCCGCCAGCACCAACGACACCGATGCGCGCAGATCGGTCGCCATCACCGGCGCACCCTTCAGCTTCTCAACCCCACGCACCGTGGCGGTGTCGCCATCAATGCGCACCTGCGCGCCCATGCGCGCCAGCTCCGGCACATGCATGAAGCGGTTCTCGAAAATCTTCTCCCGGATCACCGAGGTGCCGTCTGCCACCGTCAGCAGCGCCATGATCTGGGCCTGCAGATCGGTGGGGAAACCCGGATAGGGCGCGGTGGTGACGTCGGCGGCATGCGGCCGGCCGCCATTCATGCGAATCTTCATGCCGCGGGCGCCGGTGCTGACCTCCGCGCCGCTCTTGGTCAGAAGCGCGGTCAGTGAAGCGATGGTTTCCGGCAGGGCGCCCACCAGCTCGACCTCGCCGCCGGCAATGGCCGCGGCAATGGCATAGGTGCCGGTCTCGATCCGGTCCGGCATCACCCGGTGGGCGGCGCCGTGCAGGCTCGAAACGCCCTCGATGGTGATCTCGCTGGAGCCCAGACCCCAGATCTCCGCCCCCATGGCGGCCAGACAGTTGCCCAGGTCGGTGATCTCCGGCTCGCGCGCGGCATTGACGATACGGGTGCGTCCCTTGGCCAGGGTCGCGGCCATCATGGCGGTCTCTGTGGCGCCTACCGAAACGAACGGAAAAACGATATCCGCCCCCTTCAGGCCGTCCGGCGCGGTGGCGGTGACATAGCCTTCGGCCAGGTCGATCTTCGCCCCCATTTGCTCCAGCGCGTTCAGATGCAGCTCCACGGGCCGGGCCCCGATGGCGCAGCCACCTGGCAACGACACCTTGGCCTTGCCCATGCGGGCCACCAGGGGCCCGAGGACCTGGAAGCTTGCCCGCATCTTGCGGACCATGTCGTAGGAGGCAAAGACGCTGGTGATGTCCTTGGCCTGAAGGCGCATGGTGTCGCCCTCTCCGAACTGGCCGGACAGGGTCACCTGGATATTGATCCCGAAGGCGGCCAGAAGCTCGGCCATGGCCCGGACGTCGGCCAGCCGGGGCACATTGGTCAGGGTCAGGGGTTCGGGCGTCAGCAACGACGCCGCCATCAGCTTCAGAGCGGCATTCTTGGCGCCGCTGATGGGGATTTCCCCCTTCAGCGGGCGGCCGCCGCGGATCCGGATGCGGTCCATGACTTATCCAAATGTCAGAAAAGGGGTTGTAGCGGGGGGCCCGCCCCAAGGAAAGCCGGGCAAAAGGCAGGACTAACCTCAGTTTCTCAGGGGCGTTTTGGGGGCTTTTTGGGCGCCTCTGCGGGCCTTTCAGAGCCGGTTTTGGAAACCTTGGCGGTGGGGGTTTGTTTGCGCCGCTTGAGGTTGGCCCTAAGGGCCGCGGCCAGCTTTTCAGGCGAGGATCTGGCCATCGAAACCTTTGGGGGAAAAGCGGAAACGGCGCTTTCCTTCGCGGAATCCTTACGTTATAGCAGCGCACCCTTGGGACAAGCGGCCTGACCGCAAAGTCCGTTAAGGCCCCGCCACTTATATAAGTGCGGAATACCACGGTTGCCGTAGTAGCGTAGTGGTAGCGCAATCCCTTGGTAAGGGATAGGTCGTGAGTTCGATTCTCACCTACGGCACCATTCCAATCCCGCGCTTTGCGCGGGATTGGAATGGCAAGCCCGCCCGCGCGACAGCGACTTGAGGGCGGGCGCGTCAGGCGAAGACACCCACTTTTCCGTGACAGCCCAATGCCAAGGCGCTGGCGGCTAGTCATCCACCAACTTGATGTTGATCGCGAGCGAAATCCGCTCCTCCGGACCGTGATGGGGATGCACCATATGGTCGATCCAACCCGGAAACATCACCAGCATGCCCGGCTCGGGCGCGATCCGCACAGGATGGGCGCTGAACAGGGTCGGCTGGCCGCAATAGCCGGCGGCCGGCCGCGGATCGCGCAACTCCAGCAGACCGTCAGGCGCGCCCTGACTGCCGAGGGGCGAGGCCTTTATATAATAGACCGCCGCCAGATGCTGTTGCGGATGGTGGTGCAGACTATTGTAATCGCCGGCCCGGTTCATATTGGCCCAGCCGGCCCTGTGGATCCTCAGACTGGCGGGGGCAGGCTGTCCAAAGGACACCAACTGCTGAATCGCGCGATCCAGTTCAGCGGCAAACTTCGACACTTCGGGCTCCTGCCAGTCGAAAAGGTCCGGCGTCGACTGCCAGCCCCCCGTGTTGCTGACCCGAACTCCCGGTTGCACGGCTGCGCGGGCCCGAACCGCCTTCTCCAGGCCCGCATTGGTGGCGGGATCGAGAAACTGCGATCGCAGAAAAAGCTGCGTGCCGAACATGACGGACAGATCCGCGTCGAGCTTTACCAACATTGCCGGACATCCCAAAGCCGCCGCCGATACCATCCGCCAGCGATCGCCCCCAAGGCAAGGGGCACCGACGCGACTGCATTTTCCTCCCCAGTCGGCTCTGCTATCCTTCTGCCGGGCCATAAGTGGGGAGCGCCATGGACGGAACGGCTTGGACCATCCGCGCGATGGAATTTTCCAATTGCAATTGTGCCTATGGCTGTCCCTGCCAGTTCAACGGCCTGCCCACGCACGGACACTGCCAGGCCGTGGTGGGGTTCCAGATTCATAGCGGTCATCACGGCGACACCAGGCTCGACGGGCTGAAGGTCGCGGGCATGTTCTCCTGGCCCGGCCCTATCCATGAGGGCCATGGCGAAGCCGCGATCATTGTCGACAAACGCGCCGATCCTGGCCAGCGCGAGGCACTGCTGCGCATCCTGAGCGGCCAGGACACCGAGCCGGGCGCCACCATCTTCAACGTCTTCGCCATGACGCTCGACAAGGTGCATGAGCCGATTTTCGCGGACATCGAGTTCGAGATCGACATGGACCGGCGCCGCGCCCGCCTCGTCGTTCCGGGTTATATGGAATCCCGCGGCGCGCCGATCCTCAATCCCATCACCGGCGCCGAACATCGCATACGCATCGATAATCCCAATGGATTTGAATTTCATCTGGCGGAGGTCGGGCGCGGCTGGTCGAACACCAGCCAGCCTCTGGCGATCGCGCTGAGCGACAGCCATGGCCATTTCTGCCAGCTCAATCTTTCCCAAAGCGGCGTGATCAACTGAGGCATGTCTCTGGCTGAAGCCGCGTTGCGGCGCGACCGCTTCATCATCCTGGCCGCGCTGCTGCTGCTCATCGCCTTGGCCTGGGCTTATCTGTTCCGGCTGGCCGCAGGGATGGCCATGCCGCCCGGCATGCAGGACATGTCCATGCCGGCCATGGACATGGCGGGCGTCATGGGGCCGGCCGTGAAGCGCTTTGATGTCACCGACACCCTGCTCACCTTCGTCATGTGGTTCGTCATGATGGTCGGCATGATGACTCCCGCCGTGACGCCGACCATCCTGCTTTATGCCCGTGTAGGCCGCTCGGCAGCGCTTCAGCAGAAGCCATTTGCATCGGCGGGCTGGTTTGCCGGTGGCTATTTCCTGGCCTGGGCCGGATTTTCCTTAGCTGCGACGGCAGCCCAGATCGGGCTGCGCGACGCCATGCTGCTGACCGCGATGCTGAAAAGCGCCAGCGATCCCTTGAGCGGCATCATGCTGGTGGCTGCGGGGCTTAACCAATGGTCGCCCTGGAAGAATTCGTGTTTGGAGCATTGCCGCGCCCCGCTGCTCTTCATCCAGCGGCATGGCGGATTTCGGCCGCAAGCCGGTGCCTCCGTGTTGCTGGGGATTCGCCACGGTCTTTATTGCATCGGCTGCTGCTGGGCCCTGATGCTGCTTCTGTTCGTGGGCGGCATCATGAATGTCGCCTGGATTGCCGGACTTGCCGTCCTCGTGCTGGCGGAAAAATTGTGGAATCACGGCCCACTATTGTCCCGCGCGGTGGGCATCGCCGCCATTGCCGGCGGACTGTTTCTGATTGTCCGGGGTTTCGGCAACTGGTGAGACGATGAACCAAGCAAGGTCCAGCTTCTGGCGCGCCTGCCTTCTGGGGCTGCTGCTTTTTCCGGCCGCCGCGGGCGCGCAGACGCCGCAGGCCGCGCTTGACCAGTTTGCGGACCATCTCGGCTACCGCTTCACCGTTCTCAGCAACAAACTCACCGAGGGCTGCCCCGGCGAGCCGGCGCCCCAAGTTTGCTATTCGGCCGCGCTGGATCTGGCGATGCCGGGGACGATGCCCGCGGGCGACTGGTCGGTCTATCTGGGATTTGTCGAGCATGTGCTGCCGCCGGATAGCGACGCGTTCACTCTGACAAACATCAATGGCAGCTTTTACCGCCTGGCGCCCAAACCCGGCATGGTCGCAGCAGGCAAGACGTACCGCCTGAAACTGACCGGCTCGTATCATTTTTTCTCGCCCTTTATCCTGATGCCAAACGCCTATGTCGCGCAGAACGGGCTTAAGCCGCGCATCATTGCGGACGCCCGGCCAAAGCGCGATCCGGATTCGCAGCTGGAAGAATTGCCCTTTGTCACGCCTTTCAGAGATGAAGCCCAGCTTGCAACCCAGCAGCCAGACGACGCCACGGTGTGGCTGACACCGGAACGCCTGTTCGAACAGGACATTCAGCGCCACACGGACGTCGCTGCGCCTGAGTTCATCATCCTGCCAACGCCCGCCAAGGCCGTGCATGTCGAAGGACCTGCCCTCGACCTCAAACAGGGCCTGCGTCTCAAACTGCAAGGTATTGGGGCAGCCGATATCGCGCCTGCCCTTGCCGCACTGAAGCGCAGTGTGCCACTCCGCAAGGCTGGGGTGGAGCTCACCCTATCCGTAGACGCGGCGATGAAGCCGGAATCCTATCGCATCGTGGCTGGCGGCGGCGTCATCGCCGTCACAGCCGCCGATGCGGCCGGCGCCTCTTATGCCCTGCGGTCGCTGGCCCAGCAGGCTGCTTACGAACAGTTGCACCCGAGACCCTTTGAGATCGAAGACGCGCCCCGCTTCGCCTTTCGCGGGTTAATGCTGGACATCGCGCGCAATTTCCATCCCAAGACACAGATCCTTGCCGTCATAGAACAGATGGCGGCTTTCAAGCTCAACAAGCTGCATCTGCACATGGGCGATGACGAAGGCTGGCGGCTGCAGATTCAAAGCCTGCCGGAATTGACCGCGATCGGCGCCCGCCGCTGCCACGATCCCGCCGAAGATCGTTGCCTGATGCCCTTTCTGGGATCGGGTCCGGACGTGGCGGCGCCGGGAAGCGGCTATCTGACCCGGGCCGATTACATCGAGATTCTGAAAGCCGCCAAGGCGCGCCAGATCGAGGTCATCCCCTCCTTCGACATGCCCGGTCATTCCCGCGCCGCGATCTTTGCCATGAAGGCGCGCGCGCGCCGGCTGATCGCCGAAGGCAAACCAGAAGACGCAGCGCGCTATAGACTGGACGAGCCGGACGACAAGACGGTCTATTCCTCCATCCAGCACTACAACGACAATACCCTGAACGTCTGCCTGCCTTCGACCTACGCTTTCATCGGCACCGTGATCGACAGCCTGAAAGCCCTGCACGAAGAGGCCGGCTTGCCCTTGCGCATCTATCACATCGGCGCCGACGAAACGGCAGGCGCCTGGAAGGACTCGCCCGCCTGCCGCGCCTTCATGGCCGCCCAGCACCTGACCTTGGCCGAACTCGGCAATGTCTTTCTGGCGCGCGTCGCTGGGCTGCTGCGCGACAAGGGCATCGAGCCCGCCGGCTGGAGCGACGGCATCGGCGCCACCGACGCAGGTCAGATGCCGGCCAAGGTGCAATCCAACAGCTGGGGCGGGCTGTTCAATGGCGGCGTCGCCGATGCCTACGCCCAAGCCAACCGGGGCTGGGATGTCGTGATGTCGACGCCGGAGACGCTCTATTTCGATATGCCCTATGCCGCCGATGGCTGGGAGCGCGGCACCGACTGGGCGTCGCGCACCACCGACCTCTACAAGGTGTTCAGCTTCATGCCGGAAAATCTTGGCGCCAATGCCGCGATCATGACCAACGCTCGCGGCAAGGGCGCCACGATCGCCGACAGCGTACCGTTGGCTGCGGGACATCGCATCACCGGCATGCAGGGCCAACTCTGGAGCGAGACCGTCAGGAGCCCGCAGATTGCCGACTACATGCTGTTTCCCCGTACGCTGGCGCTGGCGGAACGCGCCTGGCACCGGGGGCCTTGGGAGCCGCCTTACATCGCCGGCAAGAGCTATGCGTTCGCGGATGGCAGCGTCGATACGAGGGCGTTGCTGGCCGACTGGAACGGCTTTCAGGCCAGGCTGATCCCACGCCTGGCCGAGCTCGACCGGCGGAAGATCAGCTACCGGCTGCCCGTGCCGGGCGGGCGGGTGGCAGGCGGGATGCTCGAAGCCAACGCCCCCCTCGCCGGCCTGAAAATCCACTACCGCGCCGGCAAAGCGCCGTGGCGGATCTATCATGGGCCCGTCGCCGTTACGGGACCGGTCGCGCTGCGCACGCTTTCACCGGATGGCCGCCGCGTCAGCCGCACGGTCGGTATAAACTGAGCTTCTGTCCGCGGCTTGAGCAAGCTCCCCGGACAGCGCTAGCCTCGGCCATGAACCGCGGGAACGCCATTCGAGAGAAGACATGACGGAAGCCAGAATTCGCAAGGCGGTCATATCGGAGCGGGAAATCTTCGTTTGCGACGACATCATCGATCCCGCGATGGTGCAGCAGGTCGGCGTCGGGCTGCGGTCCCTGCCCTATGTGCGCAAGGAAAAAAGCCGCCCCGATGTGCCCGGCCTGGCGGCCGTTTCCGACATTCGACAGGAGACAATCGCCACCGATCCATTTCTGCGCGGCTTGCGCCACCTTGTCGAAAAGGCCTTTCCGGACGAGCGATTTTCGGACCAGCGCGTCTATGTCAATTGCAGCATCTATGGCGACAGCTACTTCATGCATCGCGACTGCCCGGCGCACGAGCGGCACGTCACGGCGCTCTATTACGCGAACCTGGAATGGCGGCCCGACTGGGGCGGCGAGACCATCTACTATAACGATGCGGAAGAAGCCGAGATGGTTGTCATGCCGCGCCCCGGCCGCCTGGTCATCGCACGCGGCGCCATGCTCCATCGCGGCACCGTTCCCACGCGTACCTGCTACGAGGAGCGTTATACCCTGGCCTACAAGCTGAATTCGCTGGGCGCGTCCCAGCCGTGACAGACCGGCGGGGTTTGAACCGAATTTCATGAACCGCAAACAGCGCCGCGCCCAAGGCCAGGAAAAACGCAAAACCGGACACGGCGCGCCGGCGGCGTCTGATCCCGTCGCCTTGCATGAAGCGGGCATCGAGGCCTATCGCGCTGGCCGGCTCACGGCAGCCGCCGATCTGATCGGCCAGGCGATCGCCGCCAGCGGCCCGGTGCCGGAATTTCACTACAACCTGGCCATTGTGCTCAAGGCGATGGGACGGCTCAAGGACGCGGCCGCCAGCTACGAACGCGCCATCGCGCTCAAGCCCGATCATGTCAACGCCCACAACAATCTCGGCAATGTGTGGAAAGCGCTCGGTCAGACCGACAAGGCCCGCGCCAGCTTCGTGCAGGCCCTGACATACAATCCCGACAACACCGACACCCATTACAGCCTGGGCGTTCTTTGCGGTGAGCTGGGAGAGAAAGACCAGGCCGAGCGACATTTCCGCCGCTGCCTCGCCCGCGACCCGCACGACAGCAGGGGCGCCGGGATTCTCCTGGCCCATCTGGGCCTGGGCGATACGCCCGAGCGGACGCCGGACGCCCAATTGCTCAGTCTCTATGATGTCCGCTCCCGGTTCTGGGATCAGGAAGTTTCCTATTTCGCGCCACAACTTGTGGCGAATGGGTTGCGCCGCCATGCGCCCCCTACCAGATTGGACATTCTGGATATCGGCTGCGGCACGGGACTGGTGGGCGCGAGCGTGCGCGATCTGGCCACCCGCCTGGATGGCGTGGACCTCTCGCCAGCCATGCTGGAAAAAGCAAACGCCAAGGCTGTCTACGACACACTGTTCCAGGCCGATCTGGCGGCTTTCATGGCCGGACATACCGGCAGCTATGACGCGGTCCTGGCGGCCGCGACCTTGATTCACTTTGGCGACCTGAAGGGCCTGTTTCAGGCCGTTGCCGGGTCCTTGCGCGCGCGGGGGTTGTTTGTTTTCACCCTCTTTCCGGATGAAACCGATGCGGGGCCGGGCTACGCCGTCGCCGCCAGCACCCGCCTGGCCCAGAGCGGCTGCTTCCGGCACAGCATCCCTTATCTGACGCTGCTAGCGGCGGAGACCGGCTTTGGCGTGCTGGAGCTGGAAAAGACCATCCACGAGCACGATCAGAACGACAAGCCGGTGGCGGGCCTCCTGGCCGTGCTACGGCGGAATTCTGCAATCGGGCCAAAATAAAAGGCCGGGTGTCGCCACCCGGCCTTTGTTCCTGTTCCGCTGCGCGGACTTGGCTCAGCCGTCGAACCGCACGCCGACACGATAGGCGCGGCCGATGCAGTCATAGAGCGTGCAGTTAAAGCCGCCGCCACCGATGGTGGGAATGTTGGGCGGCGGCGTGTCGAAGAAGTTGTCCACCGCGCCATAAAGCTGGATGCGGTCGGTCCACTGATAGGAAGCGCGGAAGTCGCCATAGACCACCGCCGGCACGCTGTTGTCGTCTATGCTGTTATAGATGTTCTGGCCCTGGGTCAGGTTGTTGGTAAGCCGGGCCGAACCGGTGATGCGGGCCTGGGCGGTCAGCGACCACGGACCGTCGGTATAAGTGTCGGCTACCACGATATGGAACTTGGGCGTGGTGAAGCCGCTGAGCGGATTGAGCGCACCGTCGCCACTGACCGCACCCGCACCGTCCACCGTCACCCCGATCGAGGTCCGGGTCTTTTCATCGGTATAGTTGCCCACCACATGCCAGGCCAAGGTGCCGTCAAACAGCTCGTGCGAATAGTCCAGCGCGAAGTCCAGACCCGAAACAGTCTCCCGGTTGGCGTTCACAGGCCCCTGATAGTAAGCGTTGAAGTCGCCCGGCTTGTCGGCGAAGAAGGTCGCGCCCTTGAGCAGGGGGCTATTGGCAAGGCCATTGGCGTCAACTTCCGATGCCGCGATCCCGCCGCTCAGCGGGCCCTGGCCGAAGAAGACGAACTTGCAGAAGTTCGGATCCTTCAAGATCGCGCACTGACTGAAGATCTGACCGCTCGACGGCGAGAAAATGCCGCCATGCAGGGTGATCGAATACCAGTCGAACGACATGGACAGGTTTTCGATCCAGTGCGGCGTCAGCACGATACCGCCAGATACCGTCGTGGCCTGTTCCGGCTGCAGCAGCGGGTTGCCCGCCTGGAGCTGCTTCACGCTGAAATTGGGGCCTCCTGGCGGATAAGCCTGGGTCTGGGTGCTGACCAGGACAGGCGACAAGAACAGTTCGCCGATGCCGGGTGCACGAATGTCCGACGACAGGGTGGTGCGAAGCTTGATGTCCTCGTTGATCTGGCTGGTGGCGCCCACCTTCCAGGTTTCCACCATGCCGCTGGTGGAATAGGAGGTGATGCGGCCTGCGGCATTGAAGTTCAGGTCGTCGACGAACTGGTTCTTGAGAACCGGAACGTCAATTTCGAGGTAACCCTCCTGCACGTTGTATTGGCCGGCAAATTGCGAGAAGTTGCCGGACTCCCAAACACCCGATGCGCCCAGTTGCAGCGGATCGCGCTGGTTGCGCTGCTGCTCCAGCCGTTGTTCGGCGCCCATGGCCACCGCGATCTTGCCGGCCGGCAGGCCAAAGGGCACCGTGCCCGAGGCCGAGACCGAGAAGACGGACTGGCTCATCAGGAAAAGCCCCTGGTCCATGACCTGAAGGTTGCCGACTCGTCCGGGCGCAATGTAATTGAGCGCCGCCTGGCTGGCGGTGCCGTCGCCGAACAGGTTCAACGGCACGCAGCCCGGCGTCAGGCCGCCCGCCGCGAGTGTGTTGAAGCCGGTGTTGGGATCGACGACCACGCCATAAGCCGTCTGGGTCAGGGTCGAGCGGCAGGCGATGCTGCCCACCTGCGGGATGGGCACGCCGGCATTGCGCAGGATGGTGCTGACCTGCGACGCCGTGGTCGCGGAGCCGCCGCCCAAGGAGTTCGGGCCGGTCGCCTGGACCACCACCGCGTCGATCGCATTGTTGAAGTTTTTGTCCATGGTGTTGTAGGGATTGCGCTGACGCTCGCGCACCGAGCTGTTCTGGGCGTAGGCATTCCACGTCCAGTCCTCACCGAAGATGTTCATGGCGCCGTTCAGGGTAAAGACGCCGCGGTAGAGCTGGCGGTAGTTCTGGACGTAGTTCTGCGCGATGGACTTGGACAGGTTGAACATCGAGACATCTCTACGATTCGTGAGATTCTGGATGGCTCCGGTACCCAGCGAGATGCTGGCAATGTTCTGCGCGATCATCTGATTGCGGACCACATCCGGGATGAAGGCGTTGTCCACCGCGATGGCGCGCGTGGAGGCGCGCCCGTTATTGGCGATGTTGTTTTCCGCCTTCCAGCCGTAATTCAGCATCAGGGACGCGGTGATGCTGTCCGTGAGCTTGTAGCTGGTGTAGCTGAACAGATTGTAGGCGTGGAACGGCACCGCGTTCGGCGATTGGTTGGTGACGTTGCTGTCGGGATTGCCCGAGCAGTTGAAGCAGTTGGTACCGACCGCGCCGGTGCCGGGCGTGATATTGGCGACGCCGAAATTGAAGGGCACGGCCTGGGCGTTCGGCCCCACGAACTGAATGCCCCTGAGCGCATTGGCCGCCGCGGACGTACCCGCCCCGAAGTTTGCATATTGGGCACCGGCAGCCCGAATATTATTGATAATAGTCGTATTGGCTGCGCTGGCGCCAGCAAGCGTGAGGCCAGCCGGACTGGCGTTGATCAGGCCGGCATTGGTGAAGGTGTTGGAATAGGTACCGGTGGGCGTGTGGCACAGCGAGGTGGCGGGCCCGCCATTGATCACGGCGCAGGAATAGAGCGACCGGTTGTTGCGGTCGTACCAGCCCCGATTCCAGTTGTACATCGTGTCCGGGCTCATCGTGTAATCAGCCGCGAACTCGGTATGGCCACGGCCGCCAAACAAATCGGTGCCGGTGACGAGCTCGAACTTGTAGGCCTTGTGATCGTTATGGGAATCGTTGCCGAAAGTGGCGTTGGCCTTGAAGCCGCTGAAATTCTTCTGGATGATCAGGTTGACAACGCCGGCCACGGCGTCTGAGCCCCAGGCCGCCGAGGCACCGCCGGTCACCACATCCACGCGCTGGATGATGCCGCTCGGGAGAGTGGAAAGGTCGACGCCGCCGATCGCGGGCGGGCCGCCGGAATTGGGGTTGGAGGTGACGACCCGCTGGCCGTCGAACAGGACCAGGGTGCGTACCACGCCCAAGCCGCGCAGATCGACGGTCTCCAGGCCTGCATCGCCCTGGGAGGAATTGCCCGAGTGCGAACCGTTGGCCAGTGAGTCACCTCTGCCACCGACAGCGGGGAGTTCGCGGATGGCGTCACCGATATTCACCTTGGCGTCGCGCTCAAGCTGCGCGGAGCCGATTACCGTGACCGGGGTCGCGGCCTGATAGCCCTGGATCTGAATGCGCGATGCGGAAACTTCTACATTTTCGACCGGCGCCGCAGGCTCCTGTGCGTTGGCGGTCGACGTGATGGCGGCGAGCAGCGCGGCCATCGAGCCGCCCAGCATGAGTTTCTTGCCAAGGCTTTCCATTAAAAATCCCCCTGATTTCGATTGGATGTGTGTGTGGAAATGCTCCCCCCGGAGCCACTTTGGTATTTTGTTATCGTTATCTGGCCGCGAGGAGGTCGTTCCCGTCAAGGCGCGCGCGGGCCTCATCCGTACACGGACGAACTGGAAACCAGTGTTTATGAACTTTCATTCATGCGGCTATGCCGCCCCGCACACAGCCTTCCCGGATTACCGTTGGGGAAATGTTAGGGCTGGAAACTCCACAACATTTCCAGTTGTATTGAACAAGTTGTCAGTGAAAATTTGCTGCGCTGCGGGGGGTATTTTCACTATGTGAAAATGCTGACATAAATTTTTTGTAATGTTGCCAAAACGGACGCCTAAACCCTGTCTTTTGGCACAGTGGATACCCAAAGCAGACATATTCGGAGCAAAGCCGGATTCGCGCGAAAACGAACATCTCTCCAACATACTGGGATAAGCCACTTTCCGGGACCGCGCCGACGACGCTAGGCTGCAAGCTCAGGGGCGCCACGCGCGCGGAACCGGGGGAGAAAAATGCGGATTGCCAGACCGGATCGGGTCTCCTGAACAGGCCGCCCCGATGACCACCAATCTGCTCGACATCAACCGAGCCGCCGCCCTGGGCTGGCAGCTCCTGCAGGCGGGCAATCTTGCCGCCGCCGATGACATTGTGCGGCCTTTTCTCATCCAAAGCCGCAAGGACGAGATCGTGCCGCTGATCGGGGCCGTCCGGCTGCAACAGGGGCGCTTCGCCGAAGCGGCACCGATGTTCGAGCGGGCCCGGATGCTTCATCCCGGCGAACCCCGCTTTGCCTTTCTGCACGGCACCGCGCTGGCCGGCATGCAGCAGTTCGATGCGGCCGTGTCCGCCTTCCTGGCCGTCATCAAAATGGCGCCGAGCATTCCGGACGCCTATCTGGCGCTGGGCCAGGCGCAGCGGAAACTGGGACAGCGTCAGGAGGCCCAGAACACCTACCGCAAGCTGCTTCGTCTCCAGCCGGAGAATGCGGATGCCTATGTGGCCTTGAGTTCGGTGCTGGCCGAGCTGGGGCAGTATGCGGAAGCCGAAGCGCCGCTGCGGCGGGCGCTGGTCTATGCGCGCGATCCCAAGATGCAGGCCGCCATCCATAACAATCTGGCGATTGTACTGAGCAGCCAGAACAGGCAGGCCGAAGCGCTGGAAAACCTGGAGCGTACGCAAAGCCTGGCGCCGGAATTGCCCAGCCTCGACCAGCGCCGCATAGACCGGCTCTATCAGCTGGGGCGCTATGAGGAATGCGTTGAGCTGTACAAGGGGTTGCTGGAGCGCGATCCCGGCGATGTCGCGCTGCATCGGGCTTACAACAGCCTGCTCTACCGTCTTGGCCGCAAGGACGAGTATCTGACGTCCTTCGACCGGGCGCCGCAGACCCGCGAGATATTGCTGGGCAAGGCGAGCATGCTGATGCTGCAAAAACGCGCCGGCGACGCGCAGGACATCTTCAACCAATTGCTGACGCGCGATCCGCTGGACATCGCGGCGGCGGCCGGCTGGGCCAATAGCCTGCTGGCGTCGGGCCGCTATGGCGAGGCCCTGACCGCCTTCGAGGCGATCATGAGCCGTGGCGGCGCCGGTGCGGCGATCCTCAGCGATGCGGCGGGGGCGGCCCTCATGACCGGAGACCCCCAAAAAGCCGAACATTTCTGCCGCGAGGGATTGCGGCGCAACCCCCATGACCAGTCATGCCTGGCGCTTCTTGGGACCGCCTGGCGAATGCAGGATGACGAGCAGGATGAAACCCTTAACGGCTATGACAGCTTTATCCGCGTCTTCGACCTGAAGCCGCCGGACGGCTTTTCCAGCATGGAAGACTTCAACGCCGAACTCGGTGCCTATCTGGAGCGGATGCATCCCCAGACTGACGCCTATCTCGAGCAATCGCTGCGTGGCGGCACCCAGACCGAAGGCTGCATCTTCGGCGCTGGCCATACGCTGGTGGAAAAATTGCGGGCGCGTATCGAGGAGGCGGTCTCGGCGCATATCGACGATCTTCCCGCCGACGAAAACCATCCCTTCCTGGCGCGGCGGGTCAAGAATTTCCGCTATGCCGGCGCCTGGTCATCACTGCTGCGGGATCAGGGTTTTCATGTGAACCACCTGCATCCGGAAGGCTGGATCAGTTCCTGTTATTACGTGACCGTGCCGCGGGAGACGAACGATCCCCAGACGCGAAACGGCTGGATCAAATTCGGCGAGCCGTCGTTCGATCTGCCGCTGAAGAATCCCATCCGCCGCGCCGTTCAACCGATTCCGGGGCGGCTGGTCCTGTTTCCATCCTATATGTGGCACGGAACGGTTCCGCTACGTGCGCCCTCGCCCCGCACCACCATCGCTTTCGATGCCGTACCGCGATAGCGGGCGGCGGGAAACACGGCGCGCGCACCGATGCGGCTAAGCCGATGATGGACCGACCGCGTTCAGCTTGTAAGCCAAGGTGTAACGCTCTTCATAACAACCGCGTGCGGGCACATTGCCCCGATGGAGCAAGGCGCCCCGCGCGATCACCAACCGTCCGGGACGGGGGGTAATGGCATACTCGGCATCCTCCTCATCGTTATAATAGATGGTTTCGCCGCCCCAATCGGACTGCCACTCGAGATTCGCATAATAGAGTGCCGTGACGTGCCGCTCGTGCGCCGCGCAGTCGCGGTGGATGTGGTAGGCATCCCCATAAATGCTGCAATTGACATAGGCGCGCTGATCGGTGAATTGCTCGCCCGGAAACAGCATTTCCACGGTCTGCCGCAACCCGCGAAGAAACGCGTCGGCGGCAATCGTTTCCGGCGCTATGTCGCAGACCGCGACATAGCCCGGCACGCCGGCCCGGCTTTTTTCCGTTCGCACATAATGCATCGTTCTGACGAGATTGCCGATTCGCTCCATCATCGCGGGCTCAACCATGTTATCGCAGACGAAGAGCTCGCGGCCTGCGAGCATGGACTTGCGGATTCTGGGTTTGGTCATGACTGCTCGGTGAAACATTTGCGTATCGCCGCCACTGTTTCAGGGGCTTGTTCCGATTGCAACGGCCGTTGGCGCGAGCTGTTGTCGCCGGCGAATGGATGAAGCACACTCGCGAACAGCTGCCGGGGAGAGCGCCATGCGCCAGTTGTTCGGTCGGGGATTTGCCGGTTTTGTCGCAATGTTTCTTGCATCCGGCGCGCTGGCGCAGCCGCCGGCCGTCCAAACACTTGCAGAACATGCGCCCGATGTCGCCGACATTGCCGTGGCGCATATCGACGATCTGGGGACACCGTTCGATCTCAAGGCCCACCTCTACCGGCCGGCAGGGGCCAATAACGTTCCGCTGGTGCTCTATATCCATGGCAAGGGCGGCAGCTACAACGATCCCCGCGACCAGGTGTTCAAGCGGGTGCTGGCCGGCCTGCAGTCACACGGCATTGCCGTGGCGCGGATGGATTATCGCCGCAGCGGCCGCATGCCCCAGATGCTGATGGACACCAAAGCCTATATCCGCTTCTTCCGCGCCCATGCGCGAGAATATCACCTCGACCCCCATCGTTTCGGCATCTGGGGCGTGTCGCGCGGCGGCAACCTGGCCGCGATGCTGGCGGTGACCGGCGACGTCAAGGCGCTCGAAGGCGATGTCGGCGGCAACAGCGCTCAATCCAGCCTGTTGCAGGCCTCCGTGGTGGAATCCCCGCTGACCGACATGTTCCTATCCACCGACGAGAAAGCCGCATCCATGTTCGGCGATTATCTGGGCACCAATGATGCGGACTCCCGCGCCATCGTCGCAACCTATCGCAAGCACGATACCGCCAGTGTGCACTGGAAGGATGTGGAGCGCATCGAACAGGTCAATCCGCTGAACTATGTCACCAAGGATTCGCCCCCTGCCCTGATCGTCTGCGGTGGACTGGACCCATCCAATGTGGTGCTGAACTGCACCGCCTTCTTCGACAAATATATCCAGGCCGGCGCACCGGCTTCCTATTATGCCCTTTCCACGGGAACCCATGTGAGGGTGGGCACAGCCATCGAGCAGGCCTCCATTACCTGGCTGGCGGAGCGGCTGTCGTCCAATCCACCGCCGATCTTCCCCGATGCGCCGCCCGCCCAGCAGGCAGGCCGCTAAAACGGTTTTGTGACCGGGAATTTGCGGCTAACCTCTCCGCAACGAGGGAGAAATTCATGTTGTCCAGGTTCGTTTTTGCCGCCGCTTTCGCAGCTGCGGCCGCCATCTCGCAGCCCGCGCTTGCCGCCCATTCCGCCGATTACATGAAGTATCTGGTGCCCTTTCCCGCGCACAAGGTGGTGGGCAATGTCTATTTCGTCGGCAGCAAAGGCCAAGCCAGTTATCTGATCACCACGCCGCAAGGCAACATCCTGATCAATTCCGGGATGGTCGAAAGCCCGCCCATGATCAAGGCGAGCATCGAGAAGCTGGGCTTCAAATACGCCGACACCAAGATCCTTCTTATCAGCCACGCCCATTTCGACCATGACGCCGGCAGCGCCCGGATCGTCAAGGAGACCGGCGCGCAGTATCAGGTCATGGACAGCGACGTGGATGTGGTGGAATCGGGCGGCAAGACCGATTTCAACTATGGCGACAACAAGGATCCCGACATCGCACGCTATCCGGCGGTGAAGATCGCTCGCGTGCTACATGATGGCGATACGGTTTCACTCGGCGGCACGGTGCTGACGGCGCACAAGACGCCGGGCCACACCAAGGGCTGCACCACCTGGACCCTGAAGGTGAATGACGGCGGCAAGGACCTGAATGTCGTGGTGGTGGGCAGCCCCAACGTCAATCCGGGCTATGTGCTGGTGAACAACGCCAAATATCCGGGCATCGTGCAGGACTATGAGCAGACCTTCAAAGTGCTGAAGGCCCTGCCCGCGGACGTGTTCCTGGGCGCGCACGGCGACTATTACGGCATGCCCGCGAAATTCGAGAAGCTGAAGACCGGCGGCGCCAACCCCTTAATCGATCCTGCCGGCTACAAGGCCTATGTCGCCAATCGCGAAGCGGCCTATCGCAAGGAACTGGCCAAGCAGAAAGCCGCCGGCAAGCCGTAACGGGTTACGGCGTCAGGCTTGTTTGACCGTCAGACTTGTTTGACGGTCAGGCTTGTTTGACTGTCAGTCTGGCGCCGTGCACGCCGACCACGACGATCTTCACGCCATTGGCGAGCGAGGCGGCGCCTTCGAGCTCCGCGGCCCATTCCTTGCCGTCAACAAAGACCCGGCCGCGCCCGGCCTGGAATTCCACCGCTGCCACGCCTTCCATGCCTGAAAGGCGTTTGCGCGTGTCGTTGATATCCTCGCCCCGGGGATGGCGCGGAAAGAAACGCCGCCCCGCCAGGGTGGTGACGATGGTGAGGACCGCGAAAATGATGGCCTGAACCGGCGGATCAAGCCGGACGACCAGAGCCAGCACGCCGGTCACCGCCGCCGAACCGGCCGGCCATAGCAACCAGCCTGAACCGGTGCCCACTTCGACAGCCAGAAGCACGGCCCCGACCGCCAGCCAGAGCGCCAAAGGATGCTGCGGCAGCCAGTCCATCTTCAGGCCCCGGCCCGCGGCACGCTGGGCGGCTGTGGCGTCCGCGGCGGCTGGGAGGACCGGGGCGTTTCCGCAATCGCGGTCTTCACCAGTTCAGCGATACCAGCGATCGAGCCGGTGATGCCCGCCATGTCCGCCGGCACGATCACGGTCTTGGCCTGCGGACTGCGCGCCAGCTCGGCGAAAGCGTCGACATATTTCTGGGCGATGAAATAGTTGATGGCGTTGACGTCGCCCTTGGCGATGGCTTCCGACACCGCGGCGGTGGCGGCGGCTTCGGCCTGGGCGGCGCGCTCACGCGCCTCGGCATCGCGGAAGGCGGCCTCGCGGCGGCCTTCGGCCTGCAGGATTGCGGACTGCTTGGCACCCTCGGCACGGGTGACGGCTGCCTGCTTTTCACCATCCGCCTCGGTGATGACGGCGCGGCGCTCGCGCTCGGCCTTCATCTGGCGGGCCATGGCGTTGGTGATGTCGGGCGGCGGCGTCAGGTCCTTGATCTCGATGCGCGTCACCTTCACACCCCAGGGACTGGTGGCATGGTCGATGGTGGACAGCAGTTTGGTGTTGATCTGGTCGCGCTGGGACAGGACCTCGTCCAGGTCCATCGCACCCACCACGGTGCGCAGATTGGTCTGGGACAGTTGGGTGATGGCGAAGTTGAGATTGTCCACCCGGTAGGCGGCCTGGGAGGCGTCCATCACCTGGATGAAGACGATGGCGTCCACCCGGACCGAGACATTGTCCTTGGTGATGACATCCTGCTGCGGCACATCCAGTACCTGCTCCATCATGTTCACCTTGCGGCCGACGGCTTCGACAAAGGGCGTGAGGAAGGCGATGCCGGGGGCCAAGGTGCGCGTGTAGCGGCCAAAGCGCTCGATCGTGTATTCGCGCCCCTGGGGCACGATCTTGATCGCGCGAAGGACGATAATGGCCGCCAGGGCGACCAGGACAAGCGCAAGAATGTGCATGGGGCTCAAGGGCGGAAAGATCATGGCCGCAACCTAACCCAACTCTCCCGTCCCGACAAAATCGGCTAAGCTGATGGCGGAGGCGACACGATGTCAGGACCGAACCGGAGAATTGCACTGGGCGCGGTGGCGGGGCTCACGGGCCTGGCCTCCACGGCAAAGGCACAGGGCCGCAAGGACCTGGATGGTTACGCCATCAACCTCGACACCTGGTGCAAGCAGGTGCCGTTCGAGCAGCGCTTCCCGCTCGCCCGCAAGCTGGGATTCAAGACCATCGAATTCTGGACGGTGGACCGGAGCAACGGCACCCCGGCGTCCGCCATCAGGAAGCTGATGGATGACAATGGTCTGGCCGTCACCCAGTTCGCGCCGGCCTGGCCCAACTTCGCCGATCCGGCGAAAATTCCGGACCTCATCAAGGTGACCGAACAGGCGATCGCCGACGCGAAGGTGCTCGGCTGTACCAAGTTCACCATCACCGGCCACGCTCTGGTCGACGGCATGAGCCGGGAAGCGCAGCTTGCCGGCTATACCGCCGGGCTGATGCGCATGGCGCCGCTGCTGGAAAAGGCCGGTGTCACAGGATTGGTCGAGCCCTTCAACCGGGTCAATCACCTGAACCATCTGCTCAACGGTTCGCAACCGGCGCTGCCGATGGTGCGCAGCGTGGCCTCGCCCCGCGTCAAGCTGTTGTGGGATTTCTATCACATGCAGCTTGAGGACGGAGACCTGATCGAGAAATTCAACGCCGGCGTGGACCAGGTCGCGCATGTGCAAATCGGCGATGTGCCGGGCCGCCATCAGCCGGGCACCGGCGAGATCAACCATGTCAATCTGCTGAAGGCGGTGCGCGCCGCCGGCTATCGTGACAAGATCGGGCTGGAATTCATGCCGCTGAACCAGGACGACGCCCGCGCCGTGGACGATATGCTGGCGCTCGGCGTGGCCTGATCCAACGGCTGTGATCAGGCCGGTGATCTTCGCGCCCTACAGCCGCGCCGCTGAGAAAGTATCGCAGGCATCCATGCGCCCGCCCTCCAGGCCACGCTGGAACCAGCGCACGCGCTGGGCGCTGCTGCCATGGGTGAAACTATCGGGCACGATATAACCCTGGCTTTCTTTCTGCAGGGTGTCGTCACCGACCGCACTGGCCGCCTTGATCGCCCCTTCCACATCACCCGACTGCAGGACCCTGAATTGCTGGTTGGCGTGATAGGCCCACACGCCCGCATAGCAATCGGCCTGCAACTCGGTCCGTACCGATTGACTGTCCGCGCCTTCTTGCGGCCCGCGCGGTCCCATGCTGCCCATCCCGCCGCGATCCATCACCCCGGTCAGGTTCTGGACATGATGGCCATATTCATGGGCGATGACGTAAGCGCGGGCGAACTGGCCCGGCGCGCCGAAGCGCTGGCTCAATTCCTGGAAGAAGCTCAGGTCCAGATAGATATGTTCATCGCTGGGGCAATAAAAAGGCCCCGCGGAGGACTGGCCCGTGCCGCAGCCGGTCGGAGTGGCATAATCGTAGGGCGTGAAGACCGCCGGGCGAAAGTTCACATTCTGTTGGCGCAACAGCGGTTGCCACACATCTTCCGCCGAACCGATGACACGGCGGGCGAAGTCGCAATCGGCATCCTGGGCACAGGGCCTGACGTCCTGACGCTGGCTGCGCTCCGGTGACGGCCCGCCCCCGCCGAGCAATTGTGACGGATCGACGCCAAAGAACAGCGAGATCAGCAACACCGCCACCAGGCCCAGGCCGCCGCCGCCAAATACCATCCGGGGCCCACCAAAACCGCCAAAGCCGCCGCCGCCATAATCCTCGCCGCGGCGATCGTCCACATTGTCGGACGGGCGAAGATCATCAAGACGCATGGCAAATCCTCATAACCTGAAAAAACGCCCCCCGCGGAAAAACGCGGGGGGCGCAGCTTAGTTCAGTCTAGCACAATCAGGTTTGATCGGTGCGCTTGGTGAAGGCGCGGCCCTTGTCCGCCGCCGGCGAGTCGCCGCCGGTGCAGATCATCACCCCATCCTTGAGCTGATCGATCACATTCTGCTCGTTGCAGGCATTGAGGAACTTGACACCCGCCGCCTTGGTGGCGTCCAGCACGCGCTTGCGCACCGCCACCATGTTGGGCTGAAGGTCGCCGCGGCCGGCGCCGCCGCCCGGCCCACCCACCAGATAGAAGCCGTGATCGCCCGGGCCCCATTCGGCGAAGGCAATGCCCGGCACCCGCACCGTGGATTCCACATTGGCGTCGGCGCGGGGATTTTCGATCTTCACGCCGAAGATCAGCTCGCCGTCCGGATTGAGCGGCCAGGGCTCGGCCAGCTTCAAATATTCATTGGGCGTCACGCCCCACATTTTCGAGGCATAGCTCTGGCTGCCATTGCCGCGAAAACCCTGGTTCAGTCCCGGCGCCACCGGCGCGAAAGGATAACGCGAGGCCTCGATCATGATCTTGGCCGCCTCCGGACTTTCGGCATTGCAAAGCAGAATGCCATGCACACCGGCCGCCAGCGCCTGCTGGATCATCCAGGCATTGGCGCGCACCGCGTCCGCCGTGCCCTGGATCGGCAGGGTGACGATCACCGCCGGCGTGGCATGACCGGTGCGGGTGGGACCGGCTTCCTTCAGGCCGCGCATGAATTCGCGCAGCTCATGGAAGTCGAGCGCCCCATGCTCCATCTCATAGGTGATGTAGTCGGCCTTGGTGGCGGCGAGCTTCTTGCCGTCCTCGTAACCGGCCGCTTCGATCTGGGTGTAGTAGACCGGCTGGCCCTTCAGCCACATGTCGATGATGCGGTTGATGTGCCTGCCGGTGCGGGTGGTCTTGGCCGGCATGGCCGGGAACGTACCCGGCCCGAAGGCGGGTGCATTGACCTGGACCTGGGCGACCGCCGGAAGGCTGGCCGGGATCATGGCCAGCGCCGCCGCGGCCAGGCCTGACAACAAAAGCGATTTGGTTTTCATGCGCGTTTCCCCATTATAAAAATTCTGTAACCTTGCCAGTCCAGCACAGGATCGGGGTGCTGTCTCCAGAAGTTTGGGGAGCGCTGAGAGCGGCGGCCCGACCGGCGCATCCGGTCTATAATGCCTTCGAGAATCAGGCTTTTCGGAATTACCATGCAGCTTCGGCGGCTTACAGTGATGGTACTGGCACTGGGTGGCCTGTCCCTGCCTGTCCGGGCAGAGGACGCGATCCGGCTCTTCGAACCCGCCCCTGCGGGAAAAATCGTGCTGGCGCCGCCCCGGGGCCGTATCGCCTCTTCGCCGCCCCGGGCGCTGGTTGTCCGTGCCGCTCCCGCTATCCGCGGCAGCCTCAAGGAGGACGAACCGGCCGCCCGTTCAACTGCGCGGGCGCAACCGGGCAATGCGCCATGGCAGATCGCACCGCAGACCACACCCAATATGACAGACCGAACGGCAGCGCCCAGTCCGCCCGCGGATGAGTGGCAGAGGGTGGCGCCACCGCCTCGCCTCATCCGGAACGCGGCGCGTTAACGATACCTGCTGCTCGCGAGAGATTGATATCGATAGCGTGGCGAACTTCGAAACCACGACACTAGGCCCAGTTCAGGAGTCGCTGCAGATTGCCGCCCTTCACCTTGGCGATGTCGGCGGCGGAATAGCCTTTCATATGCACATCGGCGATGTGGGGCGAACCGCCGCTCCACACGATGCGCTCGGGACCATATTCCTTTATCAACCGGCTGGTGAAAGGCAGAATGCTGCGATAGTCCGGTCCGTCATTGGCGACATAGTCCATGCCGGAAATCTTCATATAGACATTGGGCAGCTTGGCCAGATCGAGCACATTGGCATATTCGTAAGGCGTGCCCAGCTTGGGCTCGCACATATGGTCGATCAGCACCTTGCAGCCTGGAAAGGCGCGGATGGCTGCGGCCGCCTGCAGCGCATAGTTGGGCCCGATATGCAGCTCGATGATCAGGCCTGAATCCACCGCCGCTTTCCACAGCGCGCGAACATAGGGCGCTGCGAAGCTCTCCAGATACATCTCCTTGCCGCGATGGGCATGGAAGCGGGTGGAAACGATGCGCGATTCGGCCTTGGCCAGCGCCGTCAGCTTCTTCGGTGACTGCGGATTCTTGGGATAGAAAAGACTGGTGCCCTTGAATTTGGCGGCCGGCGCGCGGTGCAGGCAATCCAGCACCAGCCGATGATCGTCGCCATAAGGCTCGGGCTGCACCAGCATGCCACGATCGATGCCGGCCTCTTTCATATGCTTTTCATAAGCGGCCAGCGGATCGGCCTGGAAGCTGCTGGGATCGGGCTTGTAGACAGCCTGGGGATGGAAGGGGAATTTCGCCGTGTTGGCGCTGAACATGTGCTGATTCCACTCGATCACCGGTGTTGCAGCGGCGCGTGCCGGCCCGGCAAGACCGGCAACGCCGGCGCTCACCAGCCCCCCCATGAGACTCAAGGCATGACGGCGATCCATTTCTTTTCCTTTTATTTGCCAGTCAGGGCACTCAAGCCCAATTGAGGAGCTTCTGCAGGTTGCCGCCCTTGACCTTGGCGATGTCGGCGGCGGAATAACCTTTCATGTGCACATCGGCGATGTGGGGTGAATCGCCGCTCCACACCATGCGGTCGGGGCCGAATTCCTTGATCACGCGGCGGGTATAGGGAATCAGGCTTGGATAATCAGGCCCGACCTCCGGCGCCATAT
>Ga0268266_10001539_pt1 | contig 26986 bp, 26 predicted proteins | sample KBSS13metaG_FD_190356 | JGI IMG/M metagenome (GOLD analysis project Ga0268266, IMG submission 190356) | Switchgrass rhizosphere microbial communities from Kellogg Biological Station, Michigan, USA - KBS S1-3 metaG (SPAdes) (version 2) | ecosystem: Host-associated > Plants > Roots > Rhizosphere... | reverse complement strand
ATCACTTTGGTGGCGTTGTCGGCGGCGGCGCCGTCCAGCGCCGATTTGATGGCGGCCATCAGGTCCGAGGATAGGGCGTTGCGGGCGCCGGGCCGGTTCAGCACCAGGCGCAGGACGCCGCCGGTACAGGCGGTCAAGAGCAGGGGCGGGGATTCGGCGTTCATCGGCTCAATCTAGTGTGCCGAGGCGGCATTTACACGTCAGAGGCCGATTTTCGTATGGTATTATGATACCGCATCACAAAAAGCCCTGTTTTTCGGATATTACAGTTGACGGGCAGGGCCCATACCCCTATATCGCCCCCGTCCTTTCAAGAGTATTTGCTATGAAAACCTACTCGGCGAAAGCCTCCGAGATCGAAAAGAAGTGGATCCTGATCGACGCCGAAGGGCTGGTCGTGGGCCGTCTTGCTTCGATCATCGCCATGCGCCTGCGCGGCAAGCACAAGGCCACCTATACCCCCCATCTGGACTGCGGCGACAACATCATCGTCATCAACGCCGCCAAGGTGGTGCTGACCGGCCAGAAGCTGAAGAAGAAGGTCTATTACCACCACACCGGCTATATCGGCGGCATCAAGGAACGCACCGCCGGCGCCATCATGGCTGGCAAGTTCCCCGAGCGGATCCTGGAAAAGGCCGTGGAGCGCATGGTGCCGCGGGGCCCGCTGGGCCGCCGCCAGATGTCGAACCTGCGCGTCTATCCGGGCACGGAGCATCCGCATGAGGCGCAGCAGCCCGAAAAGCTGGACGTCGCCAAGCTCAATCCCAAGAACACCCAGTACAAGGCAGCCTAACCGATGGCCGAAGAAAACAAGTTCACCGAACTCAAATCCACCTTGATCAAGGCCAAGTCGGCGGATGCCGCCGACGCCTCCAAGGCCGACAACAAGCGCGACGCCAAGGGCCGCGCCTATGCCACCGGCCGCCGCAAGGAATCGGTCGCCCGGGTCTGGATCAAGCCGGGCACCGGCAAGATCACCGTCAATGGCCGCGACGAGACCGTCTATTTCGCCCGTCCGGTGCTGCGCATGATCCTGCGCCAGCCGCTGGTCGCCGCCAATCGCGATGGCCAGTTCGACGTCATCGTCACCGTCAATGGCGGCGGTCTGTCGGGTCAGGCCGGCGCCGTGCGTCACGGCATTTCCCGCGCCCTGGTCAATTACGAACCCAGCCTGCGTCCGGTGCTGAAGCCCGGCGGCTTCCTCACCCGCGACCCGCGCGCGGTCGAGCGCAAGAAGTACGGCCGTCCCAAGGCGCGTCGTTCGTTCCAGTTCTCGAAGCGCTAGACCGGAATTTTCAATCCGTCAAAGAGCAGGGGCTTGGCGAAAGTCAAACCCCTGTTTTTTTGCGTTCACAGGGCGCGGAAAAAGCACCTGCATTTACCACAGCTTCAAGTTAGCGTTTTGCGCAACTTTTCACAGACATGACTGGAATCATCGATTTTGAAGGTCGCTGACGTGAGAGCGCTGACGATATCAGATATGCCAACGAAAAAGCCCGGCGTTTCCGCCGGGCCTTCGCCCGAAAGGCGAATTGCGCTCGCCTTTCCGACAGCCGTGCCGCCTCAGCGGCCCGGTTTGCTGTCCTGGCCGGGCTTGGCATCCCGATTCAGATTGCTGTCATTGTCCTGGCCCGGCTTGGACCCCTGCTGGGCGCCCTGCTTCTGCTGCTGGTCCTGGGTACCGCCCTGGCGGGGCTGGTCCTGGTGCGCGGCGGACTTGTCGGTCTGGCCGCCTGTGTTCTGAGCGGCGGTGTTATTGTTCTGCGTATTCATGGAATTTTCCTTTTCGGTATGCCCGGCCCGTAGAGATAAACCCCGTTCAGGTCCAACGTTCCGTACGCGCCGTTTATATCTATTCGCATTCGACCCTTGCATTGATGGCGTGCCGCGCGAACGTCGTATCAGCGGGTTTTTACGGTCTCGCCATGGATCTGGTCGCACTTGTCGCACACGATCATCTTCAGATCGGGAACGGTGCGACCGCTCTCGATGTGGAAGTCGCCGGCGATTTTCACCAGTTGCATCCGCAGGCCATCATCCGCCAGATCCCATGTCGCGGCGCCGCGGGCGTTGCAATGCGAGCAGGTCAGCAGCGTGCTGTGACAGCGGTTGGCGGTCATGCGCGGCAACGTGCCAAAGTTGGTCTCGGCCACAGAAAGCCGCGGCCGCGTCGCGATGGCGACGCCGCGTTATCCAATTGAAATGCGCTTGGCGCGTGTGCGCCTGGCGGCCGGCCTGGGAAGCTGCGGCGCCTGTGCTGCAGCCTCGGCATCCTGGCGTTCCTTTTCCAGCCGCAGCAGTTTCAATCGCGCGGTCTTGGCATCGGTGGCGGCGCTGGTGGCGGCCAGTTCGTGCCTGACCAGTACGGTACGGCGCTCCCACGCGTCCGAAATTGCTCCGGCGCTGCGGGCTGCGCTGCGTTGTTTCAGCGAAGTCATGTGGCCTCCTGCAATGAAATATGGGGCGACCGTCGGCCGCCCCAATTCGATCAGGCTGCCGACAGGTTGGCGGCCTTGGAGCCGCGCGCATCAGGCTGGATATCGAAATTCACGCGCTGTCCTTCGCTCAGAACGCGAAGGCCGGCGGCCTCCACGGCGGAGGCATGAACGAACACGTCCTTGCCGCCGCCCTCGGGCGCGATGAATCCGAAGCCTTTGCCGGCATTGAAGAACTTAACGGTGCCAATGGTCATGTGATTTTCCTTTGAACCATGGTTGCGCCCGCGCGATTGCGCTGACGCGGTGGAAACTGGGACTTTTGGCAGGAAGGAATTTCGGTGCGTCCGAGCCGCTTCAGCGGGAGGGATAGACGGAAAATGCTTCGTCTGACTTCAAACGCAACAACCACTTGGTGTTGATATAGGGTGGGGAGCGTGAAAATACAATGAAGATCGGACTTTAATGCACCGCCGATAGGCGAAACTGTTGTTCGCGGTGCACAATGGCACATTTCCGATGAAACAGGGGTCCTGTTCTGAATTGACTGCGCCTGGTGCACTTCGGGAATTCCGGAACGAAAGGCGGAGATCCAGGTTAGAGATGGTTCAGCGCGCCCCACACCGCTCGCTCTCTCTTAACACAGAACGGAAATTCTCGATGTCCGGACACAGCCAGGCGCCGGGCAAAGGGCTCATTCTGGTCGTTGACGATGAAGCCCTGGTGCGCATGGGCGCGGCCGATGTAGTTGAAGAGGCCGGATTTGAGGTGGTCGAGGCCAGCAATGCCGATGAAGCCATTTGCATTTTGGAATTGCGCGATGACATCGTTTTGATTGTCACCGACATCGACATGCCGGCAGGTTCCATGAACGGCCTTCGCCTGGCCGCGGCGGTGAAGCGCCGCTGGCCGCCAATTCATATCATCGTCGTGTCGGGACACTGCCGGGCAAATGAAAATGAACTGCCCCCCGGCGCCGTATTTCTGTCAAAGCCCTATCAGCCTGCGCAGCTGGTCACGCAAATCCGGCGGCTGGCCGCCTGAATCACAGGGCCCCAGGCGCGAAAACCTCTTCCGTCAAAACCTTGAAGGTAAGCAGTTTGGCGGTGCCGAATACCGTCGATATGGCGGCGTCTGTCGCATCACGGCCCCGCGCCATCACGATCCGGCCGATGCGCGGCATGTTGTGGCGTGCGTCCACCGTATACCATGCACCATCCAGAAAAACCTCTGCCCAGGCGCTGAAATCCATGGGCGCGGGATCGGCCGGCACGCCGATATCGCCCAGATAGCCGGTGCAGTAGCGCGCCGGAACGTTCAGGCAGCGGCACAGCGTGATCAGCAGGTGTGCAAAGTCCCGGCAAACGCCGATTTTCTCCTGGTGGCACTCCGACGCCACGCGATCGGCGCGGGCATATTGATACCCGAACAGGATGCGGTCATGGACATAATCCAGAACGGCATGAACGCGCGGCCAGCCAGGTTCAATGGTGCCAAACAGGCTCCAGGCTAGCGTCGCCAGACGATCGGTATCGCAATAACGGCTGCCAAGAAGATAAACCAGCATGCCGTCCGGCAGTTCGTTCACGGGCGCCTGGCGCGCACCCCAGGGCAGGGTCTCCTGAACGCCGCTGTCGCGGATGGTGAAGAGGTTTGACAGCCGGAACGTGCCTGCGGGCGTGAGCAGCCGGGTGCAGCGATTTCCGAACCCGTCGATATAGGTGTTGTGCGGCGTGAACGGCGTCGTTTCCAGGCGCTCGGGCGCTTCCAGATCCGGCTCGCGTTCCGGGCGCACATGCACCTGCAACAGCATCGGCGCGGGCCCCGGACACTCGAAAGCCATTTCAAAACCCGCGCGGATCAGCATGCGATCTCACATGCACAGCAGGAAGCAGGCATCTCTTCAGGCCTGGCCAAGCCAACGGGCGGGAGCGCTGACGCCAGAGGGATAACGGCCGGGAGCATCGGATTAGTCCAACAGGCCAGGCGCATAGTCGCGGCGAACCACGCCGCGGCAAATGCGGTGTCCCCATAGTACCCGGCTTGTGCCGAACAGGCGGCCCGGCCGCCACGCGAACCATGGCTGCCACCGACCGGTTTCGAAAGCGATCTGACTGCTGGGACGTCGGGGCCGCATGCCGCTATCCAGCCTTGATGGATAAGACGTGTCTGGCGGACTCGGGCTTTGTCATCGGCGACGGATTGTCTTTCCTGTCGGACGCTTCCTTTGCCAGGCGCAGCGCCCGCAAGCGGGCAGTATTGGCATCGGCGGCGCAGGGCACGGGGACGGCTTGGCGCTTCGCAAGCGATGCGGATTGTTCCGGATTCGAGAAATAGCTCTCGGCGTTGCGATGTGCCGCGCTTCTTTTTTGGGCAAAAGATGAGGTTTGGATGAAATTCTCCATATGGAAAGGGAAACGATCGCCAAGGAGCGACAGTTCCACAAAATCAGGCGAGCTGCGTGACGTGCGAAACGACATCGGAAGGGAAGTATTCGGTTCGTCCGGCGCGCAACGGCGGGTCAGAAAGACAGAAGTGCTTCGTCTGACAGGGACGTAACAACCACGAGGCCCACACATATGTCGACGTGGGCAGCTTTACAATGGGCCTTGCATCGATAGCACGGAAAATCGCGCGAACCGGCTCGGCTATAACCCGTGCCGGGAAGATGCTACGATGAAATGGATATGACGTCCCTCGAAATCAGGAACAACATCAAGCTGTTGGGACAAGGTCCGCAGACAATCATGTTCGCACATGGCTTCGGCTGTGACCAGAATATGTGGAACATGGTCGCCCAGGCGTTTGAGGGTCGGTTCCGGGTCGTCTTGTTCGACCTTGTGGGGCATGGCCGGTCGGATCTCGCCGCCTTCGATCCTGGCAAATATTCTTCCCTGGCTGGGTATGCCGACGATGTGATTGAGATTGGCCGCCATCTGAATCTCAGGAACGCCATTTTCGTGGGACATTCCGTAAGCGCCATGATCGGGGTGCTTGCCTCCATCCGCGAGCCGGACATGTTCGAAAACCTGGTGCTGGTGGGACCATCGCCCCGCTATGTGAATGACGCCGGTTATATTGGCGGCTTCACGCAGGATGATATCGAGGATCTTTTGCAGTCTCTTGCGGAAAATCATCTCGGATGGTCGGCGGCGATGGCGCCGGCCATCATGGGAAATCCTGATCGTCCTGAACTGGCTGTCGAACTGACGAACAGCTTCTGCCGAACTGACCCTGCCATTGCGAAGCATTTTGCCCGCGTCACCTTCACATCGGACAATCGCGACGATCTCCCCCGGGTAAAGGCCAGGACCCTTATCCTGCAGTGCAAGGACGACATTATCGCATCCGAGCAGGTCGGCGATTATGTTCATCGAAACGTTGCAGGCAGCCGCCTTGTGGTGCTGGATGCCACCGGTCACTGCCCGAATCTGAGCGCGCCGCAGCAAGTCATAGACGCGATCAATGAGTTTGTCTGATCGCACGGGCGCGGTGCCCTTCTCGGAGGACCTGGAGGATCTGTACGAAAACGCCCCTTGTGGCTATGCCTCCATTGATCCGACCGGGCGCCTGATCAGGGCCAACCATACCTTTTGCGTCTGGACAGGCTTCGATGCGCAGGAAATCCTGGGCAAAAGAATCGGTGAGCTCCTAAGTGTCGCCAGCCGAATTTTCTATGAAACGCACTTTGCGCCGCTCCTGAGGATTCAGGGATTCTGCAATGAAGCCGCGTTCGATTTCTTAAAAAAGGACGGGACGAAATTCCCGGTCATCGCCAACGCCGCCGAACGTCGGCGGCACGATGGAAGTCTACAGGTCACGCGTCTGGTGATCTTGCTTGCGACAGACCGCAGGCAATACGAGCGGGATCTTCTCCATGCCCGGGATACGGCAGAGCGTGGAAGCAAAGACGTGGCCGATCTCAACGTCGCGCTGGAAGAGCGAATTGCGAAAGCCGCAGCCGAGCAACTGCGTGCTGAGCATGGGCTGCTGGCGGAGATCGAAGTGTCGGAGCTGCGCGAACAATTCATCGCCGTGCTGGGCCATGACCTCAGGAACCCGCTGGCCGCGATCACCGGCGGTGCGCGGCTGCTGGCAAAAGAACAGCTATCGCTTCGTGGCCAGGAGATACTGTCCCTTCTGAATGACAGTGCGCGGCGCATGTCGGGGCTTATCGACAACGTGCTCGATTTCGCCAGAGGGCGCCTAGGCGGCGGCATCGGCCTCAGTTTGTCGCGCGAACCGCTTGAACCGCTTTTGCAGCAGGTCGTGGCTGAACTTCAGGTCGCCCGGCACGAGGCCATCATCCAAACGCATTATGCGATCTCGGAGCCGGTTGAATGTGATCGGGTCAGGCTTGGCCAGTTGGTGTCAAATCTCCTTGGCAATGCGATTACCCATGGCGCCGGGGACGAGCCGATTGACCTGGATGCCAGATCTGGGGCCGGCCAGTTCGAGCTTTCGGTGTCCAATCGTGGCCTTCCTATTTCCGATGAAACAATGGCCAACCTGTTCCAGCCCTTCTTCCGCGGAAAGGTCCGCCACAACCAGCGGGGACTGGGATTGGGTCTCCACATTGCGTCTGAAATCGCAAAGGCACATCAGGGAAGCCTGACGGTATCTTCGACGCAGGAACAGACCTGTTTCACGCTCAGAATGCCCAGTCGGCAAACCCCATAGGGCCGTTCAGTTTTCTTGGTTTGATATAGATTGGATGCGGGATTGCAGTTGGCGAAAAGGGTCTTCACAGGCCATGTACAGAAAATATTTTCGCGAGAATCAATTAAAATCAACCGTTACCAAGCTTCCAGTTCTCGAAGCGCTAAGCTTCGGAGCAGCGAATACGAAAGCGGCGGGCCGCAAGCCCGCCGCTTTTCTTTCAGCGCGGTTCAGACCGCCGGCTTGACGGCCGGATCGAACACCGGCGGCGGCGGGCCATAGGCATTGGCGCCGGGATCGCCGGGCTGCACCCAGAAATAGATCAGCACGATGCAGGCCGCGAGCAGAACGAGGTGCAGCAGAATGGCCAGCGGGCCGAAGAACAGAAAGCCCAGGAAGCCCAGCGCGGCGATGCTGAGCATGGCGATGGCCGAGATCGCGGAGGAGATGAAGCCGGCGATCAGAAAGACCCAGACCAGCTGGCCGTTGCGCCCGATATCCTGCAGCCGCCGCGCGCCCATGCCCGCCATCGGCAGCAGCATGGCGATATTGAAGAGGAACAGCAGCGGCAGGAAGGTGATGGACTGGACGATCGCAACGATGATGGCGATGGCGATGTTGGCGAGCACGAAATACCAGAACTGGCTGCGGCCCACCCGGCCGTTCATGTCGAAATAGTGATTGGTGACCGTGTTGCGCCAGTTGTCGAAAATCGCTTGCAGATCCATGACCCGAACCCCTCTGTGGCTGTGTTGAACTGTCGTTTACGCTCCCAGAACCTGGCGCATTCCCGGTTCAGCCGGTCGATTTGACCGCTGGCGGCCTCGCGCTTAAACCCCTCGCGCCCAGCGCATAGCCGGGCCGCGCCCCTTTCGGGGCCAAATCAGCTAAGAACCGCCTATCTTCCGTGTCAATGTTTGCCGGGAACACTATGACAAGTTTGGCAAAAATCTTCATCGACGGGGCCGCCGGCACCACCGGGCTCGAAATCCGCGAGCGTCTGGCCGGCCGTTCCGACCTGTCGCTGACGGCCCTGGCCGATGCCGAGCGCAAGGATCCGGTCGCCCGCAAGCGGGCCCTGAACGCGGCCCATGTGGTGATCCTCTGCCTGCCGGACGAGGCGGCGCGGGAGGCCGTCACCCTGATCGACAACCCCGCCACCCGGGTGATCGACGCCTCCAGCGCCCACCGCGTGGCGGAGGGCTGGGCTTATGGCTTCGCCGAGATCGAGGCGGATGGTTACGCCAAAATCGCCGCCGCAAGCCGCGTGAGCAATCCGGGCTGCTGGCCCACCGGGTTCCTGGCCATCATGCGGCCGCTGGTCCGGGCCGGTATCGTGCCGGCCGACTACCCCGCCAGCGTCAGCGGCGTCTCCGGCTATTCCGGCGGCGGCAAATCCATGATCGCGGAGTTCGAGGACAAGAAGGCTGCCGATTACACGGAGACCGTCTCGCGCATCTATGGCCTGAACCTGGCGCACAAGCATTTGCCGGAGATGCAGAAGCATTCCGGTCTCACCCATCCGCCTTTGTTCCAGCCCAGTGTCGGGCGCTTCTATCGCGGCATGCTGGTGGATGTGCCGCTGCAGCTTTGGGCGCTGCCGGGCAAGCCGACTGCACGCGATGTCCACGCCGCGCTGGTCAAGGCTTATCCCGACCGCCCGCTGGTCAAGGTCGCTTCGCTGGAGGATGCGGCCGCGGTGAAGACCCTGGATGCGGAAATCCTGGCCGGCAGCAACGGGCTGACCATCTATGTGTTCGGCAATGACAAGAGCGGTCAGGCGCGTGTGGTGGCGGCCTTCGACAACTTGGGCAAGGGCGCCAGCGGAGCGGCAGTGCAGAATTTAAACATCATGCTAGGACTGCCTGAAACCACAGGACTGTGACCTCATGCTTCGACAGTTGCCAGCGGCAGCGTCGTGCGACCAGCATGAGGATTAAGGAGAAAGTCCTCACCTGAGCCTGTCGAAGGATGAGGAGCACCAGCTCTAATCTATGCTACAAACAGCCATGTTCCGTGGCTGGAAAAGCATTGCGCTTGCTGCTGTGACGGGAGCCGCTCTGTTTGCGGGCGCGGTGTTCCATGCCGTGCACCGGCCGCCGAAGCCTGAAGGCTTTTCCGGCCTGACTTTCGCGCCCCTGACGCCTGCCGCCGCTCATCGCACGCCGACCTTGGGCCGGGGCGCGGCACAGGTCTTCGCCGTGACCGACGACAGTCCTGCCGACAAGGCCGGCATCAAGCCCGACGAGGTGGTCGCCGCCATTGATGGCACCAAGATCACCTCTGCCCGCCAGGCAGCCACCATGATACGTGCCGGCAAGGTGGGTGATCACATCACCCTGACGGTCTATGACATCACCCAGGGCGAGGTTAAGCCGCGCGCCGTCTCACTGACCTTCGGGGATGAGCCCGTACCGAAGAAGAAATTCTCGGTGCATCCGCCGCGCATCCTGGCCAAGGAATATTTCTATCCGCCGTTTCCCGCCGCGAACGCCTCCTGGTCGAACCGGCTTCTGCGCGGGCCGACTATCCGTCCACAGCTGCTGACCGGGCTGGGGGCAGGGCACTGCAATGGCTTTGCGCCGGCGGAGTGGCGGGTGGCGGCGCATGCGCCGGACAATTCGCTCTTTCACGTCATGGCGGGGGAGGGTTTTGCCCATGCCATCTACAAGACTGCGGCGCTGAATGGCGCTGCGCCCGAAACCTTCCTCAGGGCGTTTCTGGAAAATACCTTCGGCGCACAAACGGTGCTGACGCCGCCGCAGGATCGGCCTTTTGGTTTTCAAGTGCGCGATTTCGGCAATCGCAAGGGCGGCGCCGGTTTTGTGCTCTATCGCGTCAGCGGCGGCCGTATCGCGCTGTGGCTGGCGGCAGTGCCCGGCGGCGATGTCGCCTGGGCCAAGCCATTGGTCGGGGCGGTGGCGCTCTCCATGCGCTGCGCTTCGCCGGGTGCGCCCAAAGAGGTGGCGCGCGATCCGGCCCTGCTGGCGACGCGCATTTCCACTCGTTGCATTCAGGGCCAGTGCGGCGAGACCGACCTAGCCGCGACCTATCTCACGGTGCTGCGGCTGGGTTTTGTGCACAATCTCAAGGGCGAGACGTTCCTGGTGCGGCCGCAGCGAGACTATTGGCAGAATGGCGCCGCAGGGCCCGGTTTCTATCACCAGATCGGCGGCGAAAATGAGAAGCTGGAGCCGGGGAGAATTAATTGAACAGAAGTCTTAAATGGATTTTGGGCGGCGCAGCGGTGATTGCCTACGCTGCCGCCAATGCCGCTTCTTATCCCGGCCATCCCGCCACGACGTCTGAAATCACCGCTGCCGATCTTTCGGCGCGCGACAAGGCCATCGCCGATGACGCCTTCGAGGGCCGCTGGCCCGGCTCGGTGACGGGCGAAGCGTCGGCGCAATGGATCGCCGACGAGATGAAACGCATCGGCCTGCAGCCGGGAAATCACGGCAGCTACTTCCAGACGGTTCCGGCCGTCAATATCGAACTGGATCCGGGCAAGTCGAAGCTGGTGATCAGCACGAGCAGCGGCGCGGTGACGCCGAAATATCTCGACGACGCGGTTTATGTCACGCCGCGCTATGCCAGCGAGGCGATCGATATCGCCAAGGCGCCGTTGGTCTTTGTCGGTTATGGCGTGGTCGCGCCGGAATATCATTGGGACGACTATGCGGGCCTGGATGTGAAGGGCAAGACGGTGGTCATCCTGGTCAATGATCCGGGCAATGAGGACCCCAAGCCCGATCCCAAACTCTTCAAGGGCAAGGCGATGACCTATTACGGCCGCTGGACCTACAAATATGAAGAGGCCGCGCGCCATGGCGCCGCCGCCGCCCTGATCGTGCATGAGACCATCCCCGCCGCCTATGGCTGGGATGTGGTGCGCAGTTCCTGGTCCGGCGCGCAGTTGCTTCTGGAGGCCAAGGACAAGAACAATTCCATGCTGCCGCTGCAGGGATGGATCACCCACGAAATCGCCCAGGATCTGTTCCGCCGCGCCGGCCTGGATTACGCAAAGCAGAAGCAGGCCGCCAACCGGCCGGGTTTTCACGCTGTCGCCATGCCAGGCGAGACCTTGAGCGCGCATTTGTCATCTCACATCGCGCATCGCAGCAGCCACAATGTGGTGGGCGTGCTCCGGGGCACTAGCCGGCCTGACGATTATTTTCTCTACACGGCCCATTGGGACCATCTGGGCGTCAAACCCGGCGCGCCCGGCGCCGACAGGATCCACAATGGCGCCGTCGACAATGCCATAGGCGTGGCCGGCATTCTGGAAATCGCCGAGGCCATGGCCCATGCCCGGCCGCAGCGTTCGGTGGCGTTTCTGTCCTGGACCCTGGAAGAGCAGGGCCTCTTGGGCTCGGAATATTTCGCCGCCCATCCGCTCTGGCCGCCCAACCATATCGTGGGCGGGATCAATCTCGATGGCGGGCTGCCGCAAGGGCGCTCCCGCGATCTGGTCCTGATTGGCAATGGCGCCTCGGAGCTGGAAATTCCGCTGGCGGCGGCGCTGAAGGCGCAGGGCCGCGTGATCTCGCCCGATCCCGAACCGGAGAAAGGCTATTTCTATCGCTCCGATCATGTCAGCCTGGCCAAGGTGGGCGTGCCGGTGCTGGATCCCGATGGCGGCTATGATCTCGTCAAGGGTGGCAAAAAGGCCGGGCAGGCGCTCCGCGACGATTACCGCGAGCACCGTTATCACCAGCCGTCAGACGAATGGCGCGCCGACTGGGATCTGACCGGGCCGGTGGAAGATCTGAAGGCGCTCTATCAGGTGGGCGAGGGGCTGGCCAATTCCACTCAATGGCCCAACTGGTATCCGGGCAATGAATTCCGCGCCATCCGGGACAAGGAGATGAAATAGGGCACGGTCCTTTTGCGTCGTGAGTTCGTCGCGCCTTCGCTCATGTACTTCTTGTACACGTCGCTCGGCGCTCCTGCTCACGCCGCAAAATTCCTCGCGCTTGGCCTGGCGTCGCAAAGAAAAGAACTCTTAGTGGGCGAATTGCAGCAAAAAGCTGATTGCCGCACCCACTGCCCAACTCCCGATGCCGCCCCACCAAAAGCGAGAGGATAGTTTGCGATATTTCTCCGACTTTTGTTGCATTTCGAGAGTGCGAGTGTCGGGGACTGCGGATCGCGCTCTAACATGCCAGAAGAGTGACAAGGCCGAAGTGGTCAGGCCAGCCACCCAGCAGACAACAAAAACAAGCACTACAGGGTAGAGGAGGAGCATCCCATCTCAGTCCCAAACCTACTGCGCTTTCACCTTCACATAGGTCCCTGGCGCATCGCCAAGCGGCTTGAGTTCGCCATCGCCTGGCTGGCGCGCAGGCACCTTGGAGCCTGAGAGCTTGGACAACCATTTGTCCCAATCCGGCCACCAAGAGCCCGGATGCTCGGTCGAGCCCTTGCGCCAGCTCTCGATATCTTTCGCGCCGGCGTCATTGGTCCAGTACTGATACTTTTTCGCGCCCGGCGGATTGATCACGCCCGCGATATGGCCCGAGCCGGCGATGATGAAGCGCACCGGCCCGCCGAACAGGTTTACCGATTTGAAGACGGAGTTGGCGGGGGCGATGTGGTCCTCGCGCGCCGACTGCAGATAGACCGGCACTTTCACCTTGTGCAGGTCCAATTTGACGCCCGCCATTTCCATTTTGCCCCTGGCCAGCGCGTTTTCCTTGTAGCATTGGCGCAGATAAGACAGATGCAGCTTCTCCGGCATCCGCGTGGTGTCGCTGTTCCAATAGAGCAGGTCGAAGGGCATGGGCTGCTTGCCCAAGAGATAATTGTTGATCACGAACGACCAGATCAGGTCGTTGGCGCGCAGCATGTTGAAGGCGCCGGCCATCTTGGAGCCGGGCAGAACGCCGCCCTCGCTGTCCATCTTCTGTTTCAGGGCTTCGAGCTGGGCTTCGTCCACGAACACCGACAACTCGCCCGCCTCGCTGAAATCGGTCTGCGCCGCCCAGAAGGTCGCCGAGTTGATGCGATCGTCGCCCTTAGCCGCCATATAGGCGAGCGTGGCCGCCAGAAGCGTGCCGCCGATGCAATAGCCGACACAGTTGGGATCCTTCACACCGGTGGCTTTCTCCACCGCGTCCAGCGCGGCGAAGACACCGTCACGCATATAATCCTCGAAGCCCTTCTGGGCGAGGCGCGCATCCGGATTGACCCACGACACCAGAAACACGGTGTAACCCTGGCCGACCAGCCAGCGGACCATGCTGTTCTCGGGCCGCAGATCGATGATGTAGAACTTGTTGATCCAGGGCGGGAAGATCAGGAGCGGGCGTTCATAAACTTCATCCGTGACCGGAGAATATTGCAATAACTCCATGATATGGTTGCGAAACACCACCTTGCCGGGGGCGGTGGCGATGTTCTCGCCCACGGTGAAGCCGTCGGCTGACTGGCGGATGGAAAGCTCGCCCTGGCCGCGCTCGATATCGGCCAGCAGGTTGTCCAGCCCCTTCACCAGATTCTCGCCGTTGGACGAGATGGTGGCCTTCAGCACTTCCGGATTGGTGAGCGGGAAGTTGGTGGGCGCCATCGCGTCGGCGAACTGGCGCGTATAGAAGGCAACGCGCGCGCGCTCCTTCTCATCGATGCCGTTGAGCTTGCCCACCATCTCCTGCATGGCGTTGGCGGTGAGCAGATAGCTCTGCTTGATGAAGTCGAAGACTTCGTTCTCTCGCCACGCGTCCGCCTTGAAGCGGCGATCGCCGGGCGCGGGCTCGACCACGACGGGCGCTTCGCCGCCCAGCATGCGCCGGGCGGTGGATTCCCACAGCGCCATGAAGCCGTTCCACCATTCGGTCTGGGCTTTCAGCACCGCTTCGCGGTCTTCGCTCATCGCCTTGGCCAGCGCCATCATCGCGCCGGAGATGTTGAGCGGATCGATCGGGCCGGGATCCTCGCGCTTGGCCATGCGTGCCATGAAGTCCACCAGCAGCTGCTGGCTCTTCATGCCCACGGTGAGCATGTTGCGGGCGAAGAGTTGGGGCTCGAGGCCTTCAGCCGGCGCGGCGGTTTTGGCGGCCGGCGATTCGGCCTTGGTCTGGGCGGCGGGGGATTTGGTAGCCATGTCCGGTAAGGTTGCCTTTCCTTAAGCCATATGGCCATCCCCTTTGGCCTTTGCCAACGGCGGCCAAAAGCCGCCACGGACGGGCAAATTGTGAATTGATGACAGGATTTAGAGGGTTAGCCGGGGCAAGCTGTGCTGGCGCAAAAGCGCTGGCCAAGGTATAGGGAAGGGCTGGGTTGGCGCTTCCCGCGCAACGCGCGCGGAGGCCGGGGAAACCGGCAGGGGTCTTACCATTGGACGATTGGCCGAGGGGCTGATGGGCCAAATGGGCGAACAAGGGCATTTTGGGTGATGAGCAAGATATACGCACGTCCTTTGGCGATGGCGGCGCTGGCACTGACGCTTGCGGTCGGGACTGCCGGTTGCCAGACCATGTCCGATCTCGATCCCACGGGCCTGCTCGGCGGCGACGACAACGCCGTACCGGAAACCCAATTCCCGCCGGACAGCCAGCAGCAGGCTGCCGCGGACGCTAGCACCACCACACCCGATCTCTCCGCCATTCCGGCGCGACCCGCTGCGCCCGACACGACCGCCCAGGCCAATACCACCCAGCAGGTCACCGCCGCGGGCACCCAGGCTCAGTACAGCGGCGATGCGCTGCGCGCCGGCACCGATGCCGCCGCGCCGCCGCCCGTTGCCACCGACGCCGCCGCCACCCGCCAGGCCCTGGCCAGCGCCGACGCGCCGCCTTCCGCCGCGGCCCAGCCACCTTCGGCCGATGCCCCGCCATCCGCTGACGCTCCGCCGACGGCCGATGCGCCGCCGAGTGCTGGTTCAGATCTGCCGCCAACCGCTGGCGCCGCGCCCGTTGCCGCGGCGCCTTCGGCCGTGCCCAATCCCAACGCCGCTGTGCCGCCCCGCCGGGTTGCGTCGGCTGCCCCGCCGCCCGCAGCGCGCCAGCCGGTTGAGGCTCCGGCCCCCAGCGCAGAGCCGGCGCCGGCACGTCCACCTGTTGCCAGTGCCCCGGTTGCCAGCGCGCCGGTGGCGTCCTTCCCGCCGGGTGCCGAGCCTGCCGTTCCTGCGGTGCCCATGACGGCGGGTGCGCGCATGGCCATGGCCAATCCCACCGATGCCCAGCTTGGGTTCAGGCCGTCATCGGCCCCGGCTCTGGCGCCGGGCCTTTCCAAGTGGGTGGCCCCGCCAACCCTGGCGCACTACCGCCAGACCGCAGCCCTGGCCGGCTCGGCCGGCACCAGCGCCCCGGCGGTTCCGGCCGTGGCATCACGCGGCCGCGGCGAGATCGCCACGGACGTCAGCGCCAATATGGACGCGGTTCCCGGCACACCAGCCGGCATGGCGGCTGCCATGAATGGCGGCGTCCCGCCGGCCGCAATCATCTATTTTCCCGGCGACGGCACCGCGCTGTCGAAGACGGCCCAGGCCGAAGTGCGCCAGGCGGCTGCGGCCTTCAAGGCGTCCGGTGGCGGCGGCACGGTGAAGGTGATCGGCCATGCCTCCAGCCGCACGCCCAATATGCCGGTGGAGCGCCATCTCGAAGTGATCTTCCAGAAGTCGCAGGCCCGCGCCAATGTGGTCGCGCAGGCGCTGATCAGGGCCGGGGTTCCGGCGGACCATGTGCAGATCGAGGCGGTCGGCGACAGCCAGCCCGTCTATTACGAATCCATGCCCAAGGGTGAAGACGGCAATCGCCGCGCCGAGATTTTCTTACAGGGGTGAGCGCGGATAGCGGAAGGTCCAGTGGACCTTCCGCCCGCGCGAACGCCGCGAGCCCGAGCGAGCGGCCGGAGAGTTCTATCAACCTTGGAATACCGGTCCTGCACAAAAAGAGCCGCATTTAGGGGCCATAAGCATTGCCGGATTGAGGCAAATCGCTGATTTTGGCGTTTCTCTAACGTATTTTTTCTAAGACCATGGCCATGCAAACCGATTTCTACCGCATCAAGCGGCTGCCGCCGTACATCTTCGAGGAAGTGAACCGTCTGAAGGCGCAGGCGCGAGCCCGCGGCGAGGACATCATCGATTTCGGGATGGGCAATCCCGACATGGCCACCCCCGATTATATCGTGGACAAGCTGTGCGAGACCGCGCGCGATCCGCGGGCGCACCGCTATTCGGCCTCGCGCGGCATCAAGGGGCTCAGGAAGGCGCATTGCGCCTATTACAAGCGCCGCTTCGGCGTGGAGCTGAACCCCGACACCGAGGTGATCGCGGCGCTGGGCTCCAAGGAAGGCTTCGCCAATCTCGCCATGGCTATCACTGCGCCGGGCGATGTGGTGTTGGTGCCCAATCCCGCTTATCCCATCCATGCCTTCGGCTTCATGATCGCGGGCGCCGCCATTCGCCATGTGCCGGCGACAAGCCCTGAGGAATATCTTTCCAAGATCGGAACGGCCACGCGCCATTCGGTGCCGTCGCCGCTGGCGCTGGTGGTGAATTATCCCAGCAACCCGACCGCCCAGGTGGTGGACCTCGATTTCTACAAAGAGGTCGTCAAGTTCGCCAAGAAGCACGAGATCTGGGTGCTGAGCGATCTGGCCTATGCCGATATCTATTTCGACGAGGCCAATCCGCCGCCCTCTATTCTGCAGGTGGAAGGGGCCAAGGACATCGCCATCGAATTCCAATCGCTGTCCAAGACCTTTTCCATGCCGGGCTGGCGCATGGGTTTTGCCGCCGGCAATGACAAGCTGATCGGCGCGCTGGCCCGTATCAAATCGTATCTGGACTATGGCGCCTTCACGCCTATTCAAGTGGCCGCTGCCGCGGCCTTGAATGGCCCCCAAGACATCGTGAACGATATCCGCGCCGTTTATAAATCGCGCCGCGATGTGCTGGTGAAAAGCATGGCCGCCGCGGGCTGGGATATTCCGGCCCCGGCCGCCTCCATGTTCGCCTGGGCGCCGGTGCCGGAGAAATACCGCGAGTTGGGCTCGATGGAATTCGCCAAGGACCTTCTGATCCACGCCAAGGTGGCGGTGTCGCCGGGCATCGGCTTCGGCGAATATGGTGAGGGCTATGTGCGCGTGGCGCTGGTGGAGAACGAGCATCGCATCCGCCAGGCGGCGCGCAATGTGAAGAAGTTCCTGCAGGCCGGCACCAACCGTCCGCCTACTGAAACGCGTAATGGCGACAAGCCGGCCAAGAAGAACCTGGCCTCGGCAAAATGACGGCCTCGTGCAAAATCGCCATCGCCGGTCTCGGCACGGTCGGGACTGGCGTGGTCAAGGCGCTGACGGCGCGAGGCGAGGATCTGTCCCGGCGCGCTGGCCGCAAGCTTGAGATCGTCGCCGTTTCCGCCCGCGACAAGAACAAGGCACGCGGCATCACCGTTACCGGCTGGACCGACGATCCTCTGTCGCTGGCATCCGGCGATGCCGATGTGGTGGTCGAACTGATCGGCGGCGATGAAGGTATTGCCCGTCAGCTGGTTGAAACCGCGCTCGCCAACGGCAAGCATGTGGTGACGGCCAACAAGGCGCTGCTGGCCAAGCATGGGCTGGCGCTTGCCAAGCTGGCCGAAGATAAGGGCGTGACCTTGAAGTTTGAGGCCGCGGCCGCCGGCGGCATTCCCATCGTCAAGGTGCTGCGTGAGGATTTGATCGCCCATGGCGTGGATGCGGTCAAAGGCATCCTCAACGGCACCTGCAATTATATCCTGACCGAGATGGAAGCCTCGGGCCGCGCCTTCGCCGAGGTGCTGAAGGAAGCGCAGGAAAAAGGTTATGCCGAAGCCGACCCCACCCTGGATGTGGGCGGCGGCGATACCGCGCACAAGCTCGCTCTGCTGTCGGCCCTGGCCTTCGGCACCGCGCCCGATCTGGGCAGCGTGGCGGTGGAGGGCATCGAACACATCACCCCGGACGACATCGCCTTTGCCTCCGAATTCGGTTTCCGCATCAAGTTGCTGGGCGTGGCGCGCAAGGTCGGCGGCAAGATCGACCAGAAGGTCCATCCCGCCATGGTCCGAGTGCGCTCGGCCCTGGCCAATGTCTCCGGTGCCGCCAATGGTGTGCTGGTGGATGCGGGCGAGGCGGGTTCCTTCTTTTTCTCTGGCCGTGGCGCGGGCGAGGCCCCCACTGCTAGCGCCGTCATCGCCGACATCGTGGAAGCGGCCTCCGGCGCCCCCAGTCCGGTCTTCGGCCAGCCGGCCACGGGGCTGAAAAGGCTGGAATCGGCGGATGGCAAACAGGCCGTGTCCCCCTGGTATCTGCGGTTCGAAGTGCTGGACGTGCCCGGGGTCCTGGCCTTCATCGCCGGAAAGCTGGCGGAAGCGGGTGTTTCCATTGAAAGCATGATCCAGCGGGTGCGGGCGCCAGGGGCGCCGGTCTCCATTGTCATGATCACCCACGAGACCGCCCAGTCGGCTGTCGAGCGCGCCTTGAAGGCCATCGGCGCTTCCGACAAGGTGCGGGCCCGCCCCTGCATGATTCCTATGGAGTCCTGAAGGTCCCGGCATTCCCCCGGGTCGCTGACCGGCCCTCAAACCTAAGACGAGCCAAGAAAAGCCAATGACCGAGACCCGTCCGCCAGCCCAGGAAAAGCCCCTGGACCGTTCCTTCGCGCTGGAAGCGGTGCGTGTGACCGAGGCCGCCGCCATTGCCGCCTTTGCCCAGATCGGCCGCGGCAACGAGCATGACGCCGATCACGCCGCGGTCGAAGCGATGCGCGCGGCCTTCAACGTGTTGCCGATCGACGGCACGGTGGTGATCGGCGAGGGCGAACGCGATGAAGCCCCCATGCTGTTCATCGGCGAAAAAGTCGGGCAGGGCGGGTTGGCGGTCGACATCGCGCTCGATCCGCTGGAAGGCACCACCCTGACGGCCAAGGCGATGCCGAATGCGCTGGCGGTGATGGCGATGGCCGAACCCGGCACCATGCTGAACGCGCCCGACACCTATATGGACAAGATCGCCATCGGCCCCGGTTACAAGGATGGCCTGATCGATCTGGATGCTGAGCCCGGCGATAACATCAATGCGGTGGCCAAGGCCAAGGGCGTGCGCGCCAGCGACATCACCGCGCTGGTCATGGACCGGCCGCGCCATGAGGCGCTGATCGCCAAGATCCGCAAGGCCGGTGCGAAAGTGAAGTTGATCACCGACGGCGATGTGGCGGGCGTGATCGAGGCCACCGACCCGGCCACGGGCGTGGACATCTATATCGGTTCCGGCGGCGCTCCCGAGGGTGTGCTGGCGGCGGCGGCGCTGCGCTGTGTCGGCGGCCAGATGCAGGGCCGGCTGATGTTCCGCAACGAGAATGAAAAGGCCCGCGCCGCCAAATGGGGCATCAAGGACCTGAACCGCAAATACCAGCTGCACGACTTGGTGTCAGGCGATGTGGTGTTCTCGGCCACCGGCGTCACCGACGGTTCCATGCTGCGCGGGGTGCACCGCCACGGCAATTTCATCACCACCGAAAGCGTGGTGATGCGCTCGTCTACCGGCACGGTGCGCTGGATCAAGGCGCGCCATGCCCGCGATCCTTCGAGATAAGAGTGTCTGAGGCCGCCTTCGGAGTTGCGCGCTCCTTTTCCGGGAGGCGCTGGCTGCTGAAATCGGTGGATGAGCGGCTGGAGCGCGAGCTGCTGCGCGATATTTCGCCGGTACTGGCACGGCTGCTGGCCCTGCGTGGCATCACCCTTGCCGAAGCCGCCGACTATCTGGCGCCCAAGCTCAAGAACCTGCTGCCCGATCCTTCCGTGCTGAAGGATATGGACCTGGCCATCACGCGCGTCGCGCAGGCTCTGGAAACAGGTGAGCGCATCGCCGTGTTCGGCGATTATGACGTGGACGGCTCGACCTCTGCCGCGCTGCTCAGCGATTTTCTCTCCGCCCTGGGCGCACCGCCGCGTATCTACATCCCCGACCGCATGACCGAAGGCTATGGTCCATCGCCGACGGCGATGCGCGTGCTTGCCGCCGAAGGTGCCAAGCTGGTGATCACGGTGGATTGCGGCTCCGCCGCTATCGCCGCGCTGGAGGAAGCCAGGGTCCTTGGCATGGATGTGGTGGTGCTGGACCATCACCGGGTCGAGCAGCGGCCACCAGCCGTCGCGCATGTCAATCCGAACCAGCCAGATGACACATCGAACCTGGGCTATCTCTGCGCCGCGGGCGTGACGTTCCTCTTTTTGGTAGGGCTCAACCGCCAACTGCGCCAGAGCGGCTTTTATGAAAACCGCGGCATCGCCGAACCGGACCTGCGTCTGTTCATGGACCTGGTCGGCCTGGCCACCGTCTGCGATGTGGTGCCGTTGAAAGAGGTCAATCGCGCCTTTGTCCGCTTCGGCCTTGGCCAGCTTTCGACCCTGTCGCGGCCAGGCCTGTCGGCGCTGGCGGGTGTCGCCAATGCGCGGGGGCCGTTCACGCCCTATCATCTGGGCTTTGTTTTCGGGCCCCGTATCAATGCCGGCGGGCGAGTGGGACGCTCGTCGCTGGGCGTGGATCTGCTCACCGCGCGCGATGGCGCCCAGGCCGGCGAGTTCGCCGAACTGCTCGATCTGCACAACAAGGAACGCCAGGCGATCGAGAAGAAGATTCTCGAACAGGCCATCGCCATGGCCGAAACCCAATCCAATGCGCCCTTCATTCTGGTGGCGGGCGAGGGCTGGCATCCCGGCGTGGTCGGCATCGTCGCCGGCCGCCTGAAAGAGCGCTTCGCCAAGCCAGCCTTTGTCGCCGGTTTTGAAGGCGGCATGGGGCGCGGGTCCGCCCGCTCCATTCCCGGCATCGATGTTGGCGCCATCATTCGCGCGGCGGCGGACGCCAAAGTGATCGAATATGGCGGCGGTCACGCCATGGCGGCCGGCTTCTCGCTGATGGCATCGCAGCTTGATGGATTCAGCCGCTTCATCACCGAAAGCTTTTCCGGCGCGGGCCCCGCGCTGGCCGCGGCCACCGATCTTTATCTGGATGCGGTGTCTTCGCCTGCCGGCGCGAATGTCGCGCTGGCGGCGGAGATCGCGGCCGCAGGCCCCTTCGGCGCCGGCAACCCGGAGCCGCTGCTGGTGCTGCCGGATGTGCGGGTGGCCTTTGCCGATATTGTTGGAGCTGCGCATGTGAAAATGCGGCTGGCGGGGGGCGACGCCACGGTACTGGACGCCATCGCCTTCCGGGCGGTTGGGACCCCTTTGGGGGACGGTCTGCTGGCGGCCCGGGGCAGGACGCTCCATGTGGCGGGGCGGCTGCGCCAGGACGACTGGAACGGCCGGGTCCGGGTTCAGCTGGAAATCGAAGACGCCGCCGCGGTTGTTTAATGGTCGCACGGCCGACGGGCTCGGAAAACTCGCCCTGGCCGATGCTCCGGGGGGCCGATTTTCCGGATTTTGGGTTGCCAAACGGGGGCTTGGCCGCTAAACCCCGGGTCCTTCCGGCAGCGCCCTTCGTCTATCGGTTAGGGTGAGACGCGACCGGCGGAGCCGGGCAAATCGATCCAGTGGATCGATTTGAGCGTCGAACGCCGCGAGCTAAAGCGAGCGGCCGGAGAGCTGTCAAACAAGCTCCTTATCCCCTGATCCGCCGCCAAATCGCGCGTTAAAGCGTCCGGCCGGTGTCTCAATCCCGCTCACTGGAATTTGTATTGCCAAACGGGGGCTTGGCCGTTAAACCCCGGCCCCTCCGGCAGCGCCCTTCGTCTATCGGTTAGGACTCAGGATTTTCATTCCTGCAAGGGGGGTTCGACTCCCCCAGGGCGCGCCATTCCTTGCCATTCGCTTTGCAAATGGCAAGGAATGCCAAGCCGCCGCCAGTGTAGCGGGGCGGCGGGGCAGGCGAAAAACTCCGGCCTCACCGACCTGACGAGAATGCCACGCCGGCCCGCGCGGAGCCTTCCTCCAAATGATGATTGAGCTGATTAACCATCTCGCTGGCGGGACAATGCCGCCAAAAGATGTGACACTTCATCTCGCTTTTTCGCTCGGTGAAAGGGCATCGGCGTGTGGACATGGAAGGTGCGGCGCATAGCAGGGCCATTGGCGGTTGCCATCGGACTATTGCTGACGAGCAGCCAGAAACATCCGCTCCTGTCGCATTCGGCTGCGCCGCAAGGCGCGTGGCAGGCGCTGTTCAACGGTCGCGATCTGGAAGGATGGGTGCCGAAGTTTGCCGGCCATCCGCTCGGCAAGGATGTGAACGACACGTTCCGCGTCCAGAATGGGCGTTTAATTGTCTCCTATGACAATTACAGGCGGTTGGACGATCTCTACGGCCATCTGTTCTACAACGAGCGCCAATTCTCGCACTACTGGATACGCGTGGAGTATCGCTCCGTCGGCAAGCAGGTCCCGGGCGCGCCGGATTGGGCATGGCGCAATAACGGCATAATGCTGCATTCTCAGCCGCCAGAAACGATGACTTTGGAACAAAAATATCCAATTTCATTCGAACTGCGGCTGATGGGCGGCAAGTGGTTGCGCCGGCGCCCTCCCACGGGAAGTTTGTGCCTCAACGGCACGACCGTGATTCACAAGGGCAACCGCATCAGCCGCGCCGTCATTGATTCCAATGCTCCGGCTTATCCGGGAAACCAATGGGTGCTGGCCGAAGCCGAGGTGCGTGGCGGCGAGCTTGTGCGGTATTTCATCAATGGCCGTCAGGTGCTGGAATATTCCGGCCTGCAGCTGGAGGAGCCCCAGCCATGGTCTCCCACCATTGCCCGGACCCAAGGCTTCATCGCAATCCAGGCCGAAAGCCACCCGACAGAGTTTCGCCGGATTGAGGTGCTGAATCTTGAAGACCGCAAGCTCGGCTAGGGCAAGCGGGAGTTGGAATTTGAGAATCGACAGCCGCTCTGCTCTATTCAAACAGGATGATTTTGCAGACCTGATTGGAGAACAGGCGTTCGGCCATGCCGGAATTTACGGGGATAGAACCCTTCACGACCTGGGACGGCGCCTTCACCACCGAGGAGCTGAATGCCATCGTCGCGTATGGCGATGCCCTGAGAAAGGCCGAGGCGACGCTTCTGGAGCCCGCCGACGACCATAACAGCAGCTTCCGCCGCACGCGGATATCCTGGATCGAGGAGTCGCAAGAGACACTCTGGCTGTTTCGAAAGCTGGTGGGCGCCGCCTCGACGATCAACCAGCAGGCTTACTGTTTTGATCTTGGGGCGCTCGAATCCCTTCAATACACGGTGTATCTGGCCGGTGAGGGCAGCCATTACGATTGGCATGTCGACCATGGCCGCACACCGCGGCGGCGCAAGCTCTCACTGGTGCTGCAGCTTTCCGCGCCGACCGACTATGAAGGCTGTGACCTGCAGATTTATGCCTCGAACCAGATAGACACGGCGCCCAAAAGCCGTGGCACGCTTATCGCCTTTCCGTCTTATACGCTGCACAGGGTGACGCCCATCACGGCCGGCACGCGCAAGTCCCTGGTGATGTGGTGCTCCGGTCCGCGCTTTCGATAGGCCCGCGATTTCCGGCGCCTCAATTTTCCGGCGTAACCGCATCCGCCATCATGGCGGCAATGTCATTGCGCTGGAACATCAGGCCCCTGCTGGCGCTCATCCTGTAAAGCCCCTGCAGATAGGCGAGATCGAACATGGTCAAGCCCTGCACCTTATGGTCGCAATCCGTGGCCAATATATTCACGATGCTGGTCAGCCGCTGGCAGGTTGCCAGCGAGTTGACCTGGGTCAGCGCCAGCATGGAAATATAATCGGCCAGGGGAACGATCTGTTGTCCCGCCAGCTTGGTGGAATCTATGACGATCAGAACGTGGTTGAAGCCGGTCCTGATGCCACTATTGATGCGGCTGCTGCTCGCCGCGTAGCCCTCGATCCCGAACTCGAATTGGACCTGGCCGTTGGCGTTTGACCGGATAAAGCTGTCCATCAGGCGCCTGCCGTTGTTGTCCGTGGTCTCGGTGGCGTACCAGGCCTGGACGGGGCTGGTGACCTTCGCCAGCTCGTCAAGTTGGGCGTTGGTCTCGGCATAGCCGAGATAATACACATAGTGCCGCCGGACATTATCCAGCAGCGCTTGTGGCGTGGTGGTGAAGACGACCTCGATATTGGGCGTGCATGACGCGTCGGCATTTACAGGTGCGCTTGCCGCCTGTGCGACATATTTGATCCGTTGGGTGATGAACGCGGTGAAGTGAGGATCCTGACCCACAACGAGGGGGCAGATGCGGCGCTCCCAGCGCGCGATCTTGCCCGTGAACGGCGTCGGCGCGACGAAGTCCCTGAGGAATTTCTGAAACACCTCGCGCAGCCTGGTGCCCGTGACGGTGACGGTTTCAGACGGCGTGGGCACCACGGCCGATGCGGGCATGCCGCCGGCCATCAGCAGGATGGAAACGATAAATGCCCGGACTGTTTTTTCCGACACGACCAGATGCCTCCACCCGCCAGTATAGACCAGGGGATTACGCCAGTCTCAATGGCAAATGGCATTGCCGGGTGAAAATGCATTTATCGGGGGCTTTTCACTCCCGGTTGCGCTTGACCGGCGAGGACTTTTCACCTGTTTCGATTTTCGATCGCGGCGCCGTCAGGCTGGTCATGTCCTTGTAGGACCAGCCGATAAGCGAACTGATCGCCAGCCCAAAAAAACTGGACCGGCTCATGCCGAGTTCTTCCGCCCTTTTGTCCGCGCGTGTGATCAGATTCCTGGGTAGATAGACATTGACTCGTTCGGATGGATTGGGCGGTTCGACCGACACGGCGAAGTAAGCGATGGGCCGGCTGCCCTTTGGAAGGCTGATGGCCTCGAAAGCGGTCGGTTGCGGCAGGGAACGGTCAGCTTCGGCGAGGGCATCAACGGCCTTTGCCAAAGCCAATTCCGATTTTGCCAGGGCATCCTCCTGGGTCGTGCCGCCGGCGACGCAATCCGGAAAATCCGGAAACCAGATGGCAAAGCTGCCCTTGGGGCCGCGTTCCAACACCGCCGGATAGAATCTTTTCGCCATGCTGCCAACCTTTGATGTGTGATATGACACACTCTTTCGTGTGTCAATACGCACAAGGCGCGCCGGCTAGTGCGCTTTTGCGTCCTGCATCGGTTGGTAGGGGCCAAGCGTGTGCTGGGCAGCTGAGAATTTGTCGGCGAAGGGCGGGAACGGGGCGTCGATCGGCTTGCGGGAGCGGTTCGGGTAATCGCGCTCCAGATGCGCGCGTTTGGGCCGCGGCTGGCTGTTGATATAGGCGGCCACATCCCAGGCATCCTCATTGGAGAGGGCGGGGGACTTAAAGGTGGTTCCAAACGGCATATTGGCATGAACGAACGCTGCCGCCGCCATCAGCCGGTGCATGCCCGCGCCGTCGTTGAAGCTGTCGGGTCCCCAGAGCGGCGGATAGACATAGCCTTTGGCGTCGCCTTTCACACCCACCCGCTGGCCCAGTCCGTTGGCCTGATGGCAGTCCGCGCATATCTTCTGATAGACTGCCGAACCGAGTTTGGGATCGGCGGCGCGCGATAGCAGGGGCAGGGCGGGCGTGCGCCGGCCTTTTGGCGGTGATCCTATCGGCACACCGGCGCTGATGAATTCCAGATACGCCACCATCGCCCTCATTTCATGGCTGTCCGCCGGCAAGGCGCGCCCGTTCATGCTGCGCTCAAAGCAGCCATTGATGCGGTCCTCCAGGGTTCGCACCTGGTCCTCGCGGCCCATATAGGCAGGATAGACAGCGAATGCGCCGATCAGCGGCAGGGCGAATTGCTGCGTTCCGGCCTGCAGGTGGCAGCTCTGGCACGACAGGTTGTTGCCGGCATAGCGCATGGCCTTGTTGGGCGCTTCCGGTCCCAGGACACCGGGAGTCTCCACGATAAGTTTGCGGCCATAAAGCACCGCGTCTTTCCAGAGGCCCGCGGCGAGCTTGGACGGGTCGGGCTGCGGCCAGGGCGAAGTCGGCGCACCTTTTTGCGCCGCAGCACCCGAGCACATCAAGGCCAGCGCCAGAATCGCCAGCAGTCCATGCCTCATGACGGTCACATCGCCCTCCCTTTCAAGGTCTGCATGGCAATACCGGGCCGCCAAGGCATGTTAGCATGCAGGAGTATCAACGGCGCCAAAAGAGGGCTTACGCCCCCAGGGAGATATCTCATGAAATTTGCGTACGCTGTGATTGCGGGACTTGTCCTTATGGCCGCCGGCGCCAGAGCCGAGCCAACCGACATCGTGGTCCGGGTGGTCGCCAAGGACGCCAAGTTCATCGGGACGGAGACCGGGGGCGCCCAGGTCACATTGCGCGATGCCGATACGGGCGAAGTGCTTGCCCAGGGTCTGACGTCGGGCGCGACCGGCAATACCCCCAAGATCATGACCAACGCCCATGCCCGGCGGGAGGCCTTGTCAGACGATACCGCGGCCAAATTCGCCACCACGCTCGATATTCAACGCCCGCGCCGGATCACGGCAACCGCGACCGGCCCCATGATGCTGAAGGACGCGGCCATGAGTGTGTCCTCGACCCAATGGGTATTGCCGGGAAAATCCGTCTCCGGCGGCGACGGCTGGGTGCTTGAGCTGCCGGGATTTGCGATCACGCTCCGGGAGCCTCTGCCGGCAGCGGTGGAGCTGAAAGGCGGCGAAGCCAGGATCCCGCTCAAGGCGAAGATCACGATGCAATGCGGCTGCCCGATCACGCCGGGCGGCATCTGGGACGCCAGCAAGTTTCAGATCGCGGTCATGCTCGAAGGCGGCTCAAAGGTTTCTGCGGCCACACCGTTGGTCTATGCCGGCCAGCCCAGCACCTTCGACGGTGAACTCGTGATACCGGCGCCCGGCCGCTACACGGTCGATGTCTATGCTTACGATCCGTCGAACGGCAATACCGGGCTTGCCAGATTCCCGGTGACCGCGCGGTAGGCCATTTC
>Ga0268266_10001538_pt1 | contig 26986 bp, 23 predicted proteins | sample KBSS13metaG_FD_190356 | JGI IMG/M metagenome (GOLD analysis project Ga0268266, IMG submission 190356) | Switchgrass rhizosphere microbial communities from Kellogg Biological Station, Michigan, USA - KBS S1-3 metaG (SPAdes) (version 2) | ecosystem: Host-associated > Plants > Roots > Rhizosphere... | reverse complement strand
CGGGATTCCCGAGATCACGCTGCTCGGCACGCCCGACGACTGGCGACGCATTCGCGAGCGCCTCGACGTGATCGCCGAGCTCGACCTCGAATGGTGGTGTCGCTCGCTGCGCCCGATCACCGAGCACTTCGCTCGCGCCGCGTCGGGCGACGTCGACCGCGCGTTCTGGCAGCGCATCTACAATCCTTCCGACGCGTACGGCGGCGAGGTGGTCACCGGCTGGATCACGCGCCTCTATCCGTACCTGAGCAACGGCCTCACCGTCGCGACGCAGAATCCCATGCTCGACTTGCCGATCGACGAGCCGAAGCAGAGGACCGTCAAGGGCAAGACCACGTACGACGGCCCCGGCATTCGCAGCGACTCGGTCCCGGCGACGCTATCGCGTGCGCCGCTGCGCTTCATCGATCACGCGACGCAGACGGTCGGCATCGTCGACCTCGTCGCCGGAGTCGTCGCGGTCGCGCAAGACCCGCGCGGCGCGCTGTGCCCGATCAGCGGCTGGCACGTCGAGCGCGGCGAGCTCCGCATGGCCGACGTGATCGATCGCATCGTGGCCGAGCACGAGTCGACGCCGCCCGATCCCGCGAACACGCACCGGAACTACGGGATGCAGGGCTCGGCCGAGGTCGTCGAGCTGTTCTCGCGGCTCGAGCGCGCGACGCTGTTCGCCGGCGCGCGCCGCTGGGACCTCGAGCTGCCGATCGACGTGCGGTTCGAAGAGCGCAGCCAGTGGTACTTCCGTCGCGTTGCGCGGCTCGGCGACGGCACGAGCCTGTGCTCGGCGATGCGGTTCGGAGGCGATCGGGAGCCGCACTGGGTGCTGTGCCGCGTCGAAGCAGAGCAAAGGCCTGACGATCCCATGCTCTGCGTGCACGCGATCGACAAGCTCGAAGACGTTCGCGTGCTCGCCGGCACGTTGACGTCGATCCTCGATGCCGCGCTCGAATCGGGCGGCGACATCTCGTCTCTCGTCGTCGGCAGCCTCGTCACGCGCGCTTGAGCGGGCGCGTGCTGATGTCGGGTGCGAGCAGGAGCGCGTACTCCGCCGTCGGCAGCGCGACGAGCGCGACGTGCATGTCGGGTTGTGCCCAGCTCGGCCGGCGCCCGACGTAGCCGCGGAACGTGCCGGCGCTACTCGCGATCGTGAGTTGCGTCGAGTGTGCCGAGCCGTTCACGCGCCATGCGGTGACCTCGACGATCGGGCGAGATCGTGCCGCGGAGCTCGTGCCATAGCTCGCGCAGCGCTTGCATGGCGGCGTCTTAGCTCGGGCCCGTCGGCGCGGTCAACACGGCATCGATCGCCGGCACGTCCCACGCGTCGATCGCGCGGGCGAGCTCGTGGGTGTCGCGGCCGGCCCAGCGCACGTCGGCAAGGCCAGGTTCCGCGGCGCGGCCGAGGCGATGCAGCGCGTGGGGCCGGCCGAGTGGAACGCGGCGCAGCTCGTCGCGGCCGATCCACAGCGCGATCAGCACGCACGGCAGCGCGAGCAGGTCGGTGAGGTCGGGATAGAACGTCGCGTGGTGGCCGATCAGGCGGGCCACGATGCTCGCGACCGGCGGCGCGAGCTTGACCAGCGCGAAGCCGGCGGCGGTCGCCGCGCAGCACGCGACGAGCCGGCGGCGCGACAGGCTCGGATCGACGCGCGCGCCCAGCCGCGCGGCGAGATGGAGCATCAGTCCGATGATCGACGACAGCAAAACCGGGGCGAATGCGAGCCCGGCGATGTCGCTGAGCTTGCCGGTGATCGCGCCGTGGAACCGAGGCTTGAGCACCCAGTCGTTGACGACGAGCAGCGCGACCGCCGCGAGCGCGACGGGATGCAGCGTCTCGCCGACGGGCAACGCCGGCGACTCGGCATGATCGACCCCGCGCAGCGCTCGCCGAAGCCGCTCCACTCGTATACTGTGCCGGTCGTGTCGGAGTCCGGCAAGCAATCCGAGAGCAGCGCGCAGCTCGCTGCCGCAGAACAGCAGGCGAAGGCGCGCTTCGAGAAGGCGATGTCCGAGCTGCGCGAGGGCGCGTATCGCTTCAGCTCGCGCGCACGCGGTCAGTCCGAGCTGATCATCGAGGAGCTCATCGACCCGGAAGGCGAGACGGTGGCCGGGCTCGCCGAGGTCGAAGGCGATGCCGGCGTGCTCGCGCTCGGTCAGTCGCTCGAGCTGATCACGTTCGACACGTGGCTGTTCGGCCAGATCGGCGACCGCGAGGCGCTCGACCTCAAGGTCGAGGACCACTGGGAGATCTGGTTCACGTTCGGCGCATGGATCGGCGAGACGATCCGGCGCCGCCACGGCGGCCACTGGATCTTGATGGGCGACGACCCGCACACGTGGCGGCTCGGGCTGTCGAAGATCCCGCGCGAGCTCGCGCCGTTCGTGTTCGCCGAGCAGCTGCTCCGCATGGGCTCCGGCGCGACGCGCAAGATGGTCACCGAGATCGAGGCGATCCGGCAGGGCCACGTCGAGCAGGAAGCGCGCGACAACGGCAAGTCGCTCGACCGCATTCCGGCGCAGTACTACATCCGCCAGCACACGGTTCCGGTCGGCCAGTGGATGTCGATGGACTTCACCGGCTTCATGAACCTCTGGAAAGAGGCGCCGGTCTCGAAGCTGATCGAGGAGATCAAGGAAAAGGGCCCGCGGCTCGGCCCGCAGAACGCGCAGCTCGTCGAGCGGATCGTCGCGGCGCTCGGCGGCGCGAAGCAGGACGTCGCGCTCGCGACGCAGACGCAGGATCGCGGGCTCTACGAGGCGATCGCGCAGATCGTCGCGCTGCGCCGCACGACCGTGCCGGTCGCGGTCGACATCCTCGAAGCGGTCGTGATGCCGGCGCTGCACGTCGGCATTCCCGACAAGTTCCCGCCGCTCGACGAAGACGACTTCGCGACGCTGCGCAAGCAGGTCGAGCTGTTCGCGTTCTTTACCGAGGTCATCCCGCACAAGTACCAGGCCGACGACGAAGGCTTCTTGCGCTCGATCCCGCAGGAGCACCTCGGCACGCCTTATCTGGATGGCCGCAACGTGCTCGAGATCGGCAAGGGCGACTGGGTGATCGTGAACCCGGCGCACTTCCTGCCGATGCTGCAAGAGTTCGATCCCGAGAAGCTGCTCGAGAAGTACGACGAGTTCGTGAAGTACATCGGATCGCTTCCGGACGCGCCGCGCCGCCGCGACGACGGTCGCGCGCTCGCCGAAGTCACCGCGCGTGCGCTCGCCGATCTCAAGGCGTGCGTGGCGACCGCGGCGCAGAATCGCGACGCGCTGTTGTTCCGGCTGCTGCCGCCCGCGCCGTAGCGCTCAGGTCAGGCTCGCGTCGGGCCCGCGCAGCGGCAGCGTGACCACGAAGCGTGCGCCGCCGGTCGGCGCGCGGCCGGGCGCGAGCGCGAGCTCGCCGCCGTGCTCGAGCGCGATCTTGCGCGCGATCGCGAGGCCGAGGCCGGTCCCCGTCGCCTTGGTCGTGACGTACGGCTCGAAGATCTTGTCGCGATCCGAATCGGCCACGCCCTTGCCGCGATCGTCGACGGAGATCGTCACGCCGTCGGCCTCGGCGCGCCAGCTCACGACGACGCCGCCCTCGGCGCCGGCTTCCTGACCGGCGTGGATGCCGTTCTCGACGAGGTTCGCGAGCACGCGCTTGAGCAGCAGCTTGTCGGCGCGCACGGTGACGGGAGCCGCGGGCGGCGCGAGCTCGAGCTTGGCCGCAAACGTCGGGTCGAGCTTGAGCTCCTCGATCAAGTCGGCGAGCGCGAGCGGCGCCTTCTCGACCTTCGGCAGCTGGCCGAGCGTGCGGAACGTATCGACGAGCCGGCGCAGGCCCTGGATCTCTTCTTCGACGATCTCGCCGGTCTCCTTGAGCGTCTTGGCGAACCGCGGATCGTCGCCCTTGTATTGCGACACGGTTTGCTGCACGGCGAGCTGGATCGGCGTGAGCGGGTTCTTGATCTCGTGCGCGAGCCGGCGCGCGACGTCCTGCCACGCGCCGATGCGCTGGAGATATTCGATCTGGCTGCGGCTCTGCGCGAGATCGTCGAGCATCGTGTTGAACGCGCTGCCGAGCTCGGCCATCTCGTCGCGGCCGCGCACCTCGGCGCGCGCGTCGACGTGGCCGTCGGAGACGCGTCGCGCGGTCGTGACGAGCGCGGCGATCGGTTTGGTGACGATCCGCGACGCGAACACGCCCATCGCGGCGGCGGCGAGCGCGGCGAGGCCCATCAGCACGAGGAATGCGGTGCGATAGCCGCTCGGCACCGCTTCGGTACGGATGTGCTCGATGAGCTTCGTCTTGTCGAGCGCCGCGTTCACGCTCTGGTAGTCGGGCTGCAAGCTCGCGGGCACGGTGAACGTGAGCCGCAGCGAGCCGTGATTGGGCAGCGGTTGATCGACGACGACGTCGCGGAACTGCGCCGGATCGTCGAGCTGGCGGCGGATCTCGCGCACGACGCTGCCGTCGTCGCGCAGCATCGCGATGCCGCGCAGGCCGTCGCCGAGCAGCGCGTCGAGATCGGCGTTCGGGTCGAGCGCGACGAGCTCGGGCCGCTTGGACAGGCGATCGGCGATCTCCGCGTGCAGCCGCTTCGTCGTCTCGAACAGCTCGCGATAGGCGCCGAGCGACTTCTGCATCGCGGAGATCGATTGCGCGGCCTCGTTCGATGCGACGTTCACCGCCGTCGCCTTGACCTGATCGATCAGCACGTACGACGCGACGAGCGGGAACGTCACGATCGCGAACACCGCGATCACGAGCTTCCATTCGAGGCCGATGCCGCTCGCGCGCTTCATGGCTTGGGCCGGTAGAACGGCTGCGATTGCAGCTGCAGGACGCGGTCGGCGTCCGCGATCTTGGGGTGGACGAACACGGACACGAAGCTGCCGAAGAATACGCCGCCGCGGTCGAGACCGCCGCCGGTGCCTTGCGACAGCCAGCGCTGGACCTCGGCGAGCGTCTTCTTGTCGACGGGGTTCAGCAGCACGTTCACGCGCAAGTAGAAGATCTCGCCGAGCGGCAGGTCGCGGAGCTGCGCGACCGGCATGTTGTCGATCGTCGTGAGCAGCTTGAGCACTTCGCTCTGGAATTTCACGCGCACCGGCTTGCTGCTGTTCTCGAGGCTGACGACGTAGGTCTCGTCCCAGATGTCGTAGACGACCTTGCGCACGGCCTTGTTGACCGCGATCGGCTCGCTGGAATCCTGCGGGTACACGAACGTGTTGATCACGATCGTCGATTCGAACCCGGTGCCGAGCGCGGCGTAGGCCGCTTCGTCGAACAGCTTCTGGATCTTCGTCGACACGACGAGGTCGTCGCCGCGCTCGACGAACTGCATGTGGACGGGCTCGATCGTGTCGTCGTCGGCGACCGCGATGGACGTGAGCGCGAGGACGACCGCGACGGCGAGCCGGCGTTTCACCGGAACCGCCCCAGTGCGTTCGAGATCGTGAACTCGAAGATGCCGAGGTCGGTGTCGACGCGCACGCCGGCATCGCCGTAGAGATCGATCGGCAGCGAATTCCAGACGCTCGCGTCGCGCAGCTTGAGCTCGTCGGCATCGGCGAGCCCCCACGCGCCGACGCCGACAAACCAGTCGCCGCCGTAGACGCGGTTCTTGCCCGAGCCGCGGAAGATCTGCTGCGAGTACTCGAGCGTCACGGTGCCGCCGAGATCGCCGTACATCGGCTTGTCGGCCCGCGTGCCGAGGATGTCGAGCGGCGACGCGTTCGACAGCACGAGCCCGAGCGCGCGCGGCGTGAGCAGCGGATCGACGTCGGCGATGTAGATCCGATCGAACTGCGGCGCGTCGCCGACCACGACGCCGCCGGAGATGTGGAAGCTGATCGAGGAGCGCTCGTTGCGCAGCGGCCACCACTGGTCGAAGCGTGCGAACAGCGTCGCGAAGTCGTAGTCGCTGCCGATCGCGGCCGAGCCGATCTCGGCGGCGGCCATGATGCGGTTGCCCGAGTGCGGCAGGATCGGATCGGCGCGCGTGTCGCGATCGATGCTGAGGTCGGCCGTGACCACGCGGCTCGATCCCGGATCGAGGTGGAGATCGATCGATTCGATCTGGCCGCTCGGCAGTGTTTGCGTCGGCGCGACGGGCAGCTCCGCGCTGATCTCCTCGAGCCGCAGCCCCGCCGAGATGCGCGACAGCACGGTCGCGTCGTACGTCATGCCGGCGCGGCCGCCGAACCGGCGATACGGATACGCCTGGAAGTCGCCCGGATCGTCGCTCGACGTGCCCGCGATCCGGAACGGCTGGCTGCCGTGCACGAGCGTGAGCGAGCCGTACGCGCCCCACCGCGAGCCGTACAGCGAGGGATCCGCGAGGCGCAGCTCGCCGGCCCACTGCGAGCGCGAGCCCTCGACGTCACCGGGCGCGGCGTACACCATGCCGCCGCCGATCGAGATGCCGAGGCCGAGCAGGTTGCGCTCGCCGACGTCGGCGCCGAGCCAGTACGGCGAGACGTTCGTCGTGCCGAACCACAGCCGGTTGAGCACGAACGTGCCGCGCTCGACGACGTGGATCTCGATCACGACGCGGCCGCGCGAGCTGCCCTTGCGCATCGCCAGCGTCACGTCGCGGAAGTAGCCGAGTGCGAGGACCTTGAAGCGCGTGTCGCGCAGCCGGCGATCGCTCGCGTGCAGGATGTCGCCGGGCGCGATCGGCAGCGCGCGCCGGATGATCTCGGTCTGCGTCGCAGTATTGCCGCTGATCTCGATCGCCTCGATCGCGATCAGCGGTCCGAACTCGTCGTCCTCGTGCAGCGGCGGCGACGGCTCGCCGGCGGGCTCGTCCGCAAACGCGCTCGCCATGCAGACGAGCTGCACGCAGAGCACGGCCACGAGACCTCGCATTGCCCCCGAACGTAGCGCAGGGTTCCCCGCGGGTGCTACGTTTGCGGCGTGCGGGTCTTGGTCCTGCTGCTGGTCGTCGCGGCTGCGTGCACCGACGTGCGCGGGTTCGAGGGCACCTGGAACGGGCCCCGCGTCGGCGATGCCGCGCCGTTGCACGTCGGCGTGGGGATGACCTCGACCGCGACGCTCGCGATCGACGCGATCGATCTGCACGGGATCCACGGCCGGCTGTCGATCGAGGGCCTGGTCATCGACGCCGACGTGACGTCCGTCGCAGGCGCCGAGGCCGACGTGTTGTCGGGCATCACGTTCGACGGCTCGCCCTCGCGGGTTTACCTCGCGTTCGTGGCGATTCCCGACGGCGGCGGCCAGGCGCTGTCCGTGATCGCGCTGTTCGACAACAAGCGCGTCGAGGTCCGCGTGCTGCGCGGCGGCACTCAGCCGCTTTATGCCATCTACGCGCTGTCGCGAGGTGACTCCGCATGATCTGCCCACACTGCCGGGCGCCGCTCGGCGTCGACGGTCGGTTCTGCCCGGCGTGCGGCAAGGCGCTCGTGGCGACCGAGACGCAGGCGTCGGACTCGAGCCCTCTCGTATCGGCGCTGATCGGCCGCGAGATCGCCGGGCGATTTCGGATCCTCGCCAAGCTCGGCGAGGGCGGCATGGGCGCGGTCTATCGCGGCGAGCAGATTTCGCTCAAGCGCGCCGTCGCCGTCAAAGTGCTGCGTCCCGAGCTGTCGCAGAACCAGATGCTGCTGCGCCGGTTCTCCGCCGAGGCCGAGGCGGTCGCGAAGCTCGACCATCCCAACACGGTCAAGGTCTACGACTTCGGCCAGGACACCGACGGCTCGCTGTTCATCGCGATGGAGTACATCGAAGGCGGATCGCTGCGCGACGCGATGCGCGCCGGTGCGTTGCCCGGGCCGCGCGCGCTCTCGATCGCGCTGCAAGTGTCGGCGTCGCTCGCCGACGCGCACGCGCAGCAGATCGTTCACCGCGATCTCAAGCCCGATAACGTGATGCTCCAGGACAAGGGCCGCGTGCGCGACATCGTGCGCGTGCTCGATTTCGGCATCGCGAAGCTGCGCGACGACTCGCGCGCGACGCAGCAGATGACCCAGGCCGGCGACATGCTCGGGACGCCGCAGTACATGGCGCCGGAGCAGATCCGCGGCGACGCGATCGACGGCCGCACCGACATCTACGCGCTCGGCTGCCTGATCTACGAGATGGTGACGGGCCGGCTGCCGTTCGAGGGCACGTCGGTGATGGCGATCTTGACCAAGCACCTGACCGATACCCCGGTGCCGCCGTCGCAGCGCCGGCCCGATCTCGGGCTGCCTCCGATGATCGATCAGCTCGCGCTCGCGGGCATGGCGAAGGAGCCGGGCGCGCGACCGCCGACGATGGAGCGCTACGGCGAGATGATCGCGAACGCGCTCGCGGTGATCGATCCGAACCGCTCGGGCGCGCTCGCGATGGCGCCGCAGCCGACTCCGGGCATGCCGTTTCCGGCCGCGCACACGCCGGTCCCGCCGACGCATCCGCCGACGCAGCCGCCGCTCGGCCTCACGCCGATTCCGCCGACGGTGCGCTCGCCCGGCGCGTCGCCGCCGCACATGCCGCCGGCGTATGCACCACCGCGCCAGCGCAACCTGGTGCCGCTGTTCGTCGCACTCGGCTTGCTCGGCGTCGGCGGTGCCGGCGCCGGGATCTACCTGGCGACGCGCGACAAGACGCCGGCCGAGACCAACCGGACCGGCGACACGACGCTGAGCATGGCGAATCAGCCCGCGAGCGACCCGTGGGAGAAGAAGACGGACCCATGGGCGCCATCGACGCCGTCGTCGGCGTCGGACCTGCCGACGGCATTGACCCCGATTCCCGACGGCACGAAGCTCATCCTGCCGGCAGGGTTCTCTCGCCTCGCGTCGAGCGCGAACGGCCTCGCGTACAACGATCCGACGCGCAACTTCTTCGTGGCGCTCGGCCCACTCGTCGCCGGCACGAACGATCCGTCCGTGCTGTCGGCGACGTGGGTGAATCAGAGCCGCGCGTTCGACGTCCAGGCGATGAAGCAGACCCAGATCAAGGCGATGGGCAAGCTCCGCACGGTCTTGTGGTTCAGCGCGACGGTTCAAGGTACGAAGATGGCGCAAATGATCATCCTCTACATCGAGCCAAAGTATCGGTTCGGGCTGCTGCTGCAGTTCCCGATGACGTCGGCGTCGCAGATCGGCGACGTGCTCGGTCCGCTCATGCTCGACGGGTTGGTGCTGCCGTGAAGCTCACCGAGCTCTCGAAGACCGCCGGTTGTGCCGCCAAGATCGCGCAGGTCGATCTTCGCGCGGCGCTCGCGCATCTGCCCACCGAGCACGATCCGCGCGTGCTCGTCGGCCACGACACGAGCGACGACGCCGCGGTCATCAAGCTGACCGACGACCTCGCGCTGGTCGAGACCGTCGACGTCTTCACGCCGATCGTCGACGAGCCCTACGACTACGGCCGGATCGCCGCCGCGAACGCGCTGTCCGATGTCTATGCGATGGGCGCGCGCCCGCTGTCGGCGCTGAGCTTCATCGCGTGGCCGATGTCGACGCTCGGGCCCGAGCCGCTCGGCCGCGTGCTCGAAGGTGCGGCCGCGGTGTGCCGCGAGGCCGGCATCACGATCGCCGGTGGTCACTCGATCGTCGACGAGGAACCGAAGTTCGGCCTGTTCGTCTCCGGGCTCGTGCATCCCGATCGCGTGGTCGCGAACGCGGGCAGCAAGCCCGGCGACGTGCTGTTCCTGACCAAGCCGATCGGCACGGGCGTCTTGACCACGGCGGTCAAGCGCGGCCATCTCGCCGCCGCGGATCTCGCGCCGGCGATCGCGAGCATGGCGGCGCTCAACCGCGCGGCTGCCGAAGCGATGGTCGAGGTCGGCGTGCACGCCGCGACCGACGTCACCGGGTTCGGCCTGCTCGGCCACCTCGGCAACATGCTGCGCGCATCGAACGTCGGCGCGCGGCTCGAGCTCGCGCGGATCCCGCTGTTCGATCACGTCGCCGAGCTCGCGGCTGCCGACGTGTGCCCGGGCGGCTCGAAGCGAAACCTCGCCTACGCGGCGCCGAACACGACGTTCGCGTCGTCGATCCCGGCGCACATGCAGCTCGTGCTCGCCGACGCGCAGACGTCGGGCGGCATGCTGATCGCGGTCGCGCCCGAGCGCGCCGATGCGCTCGATGCCGCGCTCGCGAAGCACGGCGTCGCGATCCGCGCACGCATCGGCGAGATCACGACCGGCGATCGAATTGCGGTCGAGTGATCCGGTTCGACGTGCACGGAAGTGAGGATGTACCGTCACGTCAGGAGCGCCGTGAGCAGCGAGATCGTTCGCTTCGACGCGAGGATCGCGGCTCCCCAGAATCGTTTCGATCCGGTGCGCCACGGCCAGACCGGATCGAGTCGGACAACCACGGCGCAACGGATCGGCGCAACTCCTGAGCACAAGTGTGGATCGGGAGAATCGAGCACGTGCACGTGCACGTGCACGTGACACGAGCACGTGCACGTCTGAGTCGCTAGCCCAGGAACGGCTCGTGGCAGACGGCCTCGACGTTGTGGCCGTCGGGGTCGTGGACGAAGCCGCCGTAGTAGTGCTCGTGATAGTGCGGCCGCGGTCCCGGCGCGCCGTTGTCCGTGCCGCCGGCGGCGAGCGCGGCGGTGTAGAAGTCGCGCACGAGCTGGCGCCCGCTCGCGCGAAACGCGACGTGGATCGTCTCCTTCGGGGCGGCGCTGCCGTCGATCCAGAAGTCGGGCTTGCCGCCGACGCCGAAGCCGGCGAACGACTCCCACTTCATGACGAGCTCGTAGCCGAGCGGCGCGAGCGCCTTCGTGTAGAACGCGATGCTGCGCTCGAGGTTCGAAACGCGAATCCCCATGTGATCGATCATGGCGCCACGATACATGGAGTAAGCTCGGCCCAGTGCGTCGCGGACTCGCCCTTGTTGCCGCTGTGCTCGCTGCTCCCGCGACCGCTCACGCCGGTCGCACGTTCTATGGATGGCTGTACGGCACCGAGGTCATGCCCGAGCGCGGCGCCGAGATCCAGACGTTCGTTCAGGAAGAGAACCGCCAGTCCGCGGCGGCGAATGCATCGGAGACCGACTGGTGGTTCTCCCCGGCGATCGGCATCAACGACCAGCTCGAGCTGTTGCTGCCGATCGAGATGGACTGGACGGTCGCCGACGATCAGGGCCCGCGGTTCACGTTCGTCAACTTCGGCGGCGAGCTGCGCTACCGGTTCGTCACCGCGGATCCTGCCGACAAGCCGGCGCTCGTTCCGCTGATCCGCGTCGCGTTGAAGCGGCAGATCACCGGCACGCGCGACGTGTGGCAGCCCGAGGCGGACCTCGTCACGTCGTACGACTTCACCGATCGCGTGCAGGCGCTTGTCGACCTCGGCGCCGTCGGCCACTTCAACGACAACGCGCAAAACGTCGAGCTCCGGCCCGGCGCCGGCGTGAGCGTGTTGTCGGTCGGCGACGTGCGCTTCGGCGCAGAGGTGTTCGCCGAGATCGCGCTCACCAACGACGGCGACGGCTCGTGGGTCGCGGCAGGCCCGAACATCGCGTGGAGCCACGGCCGCAGCTGGCTATCGGCGGCGTACGGCATCGGGATCTTGCACATCCGCGATGCACCCAAGATCAACTGGGGGATCGCATTCTGAAGGTGGCCGCGGTGCTGGTGGCGCTCGCAGGCGTCGCCGCTGCCGCGCCGCCGACCGGCCGCGTTGTCGGCAAGGTCACGATCGCCGATCCCGACGGCAAGCCCGTCGATGCCGAGGCCATCATCTACGTGCTCGGCTTCACCGAGCCCGCGCCGCCGAACGCGGCGCCGACGTCGATCTCGCAGAAGGACCGCGCGTTCGTGCCCGATCTCGTCGCGATCACCGTCGGCGAGACCGTGAGCTTCCCGAACCGCGATCCGTTCCTGCACAACGTGTTCTCGCAGTCGGCGGCGCGCAAGTTCGATCTCGGCTCGTTCAAGAAGGACGAGCAGAAGTCGAAAGACTTTCCGGATCCGGGCGTGATCGACGTGTACTGCAACATTCACCCGGAGATGGCCGCGACGATCATCGTGGTCCCGAACCGCGCGCACACGCGGCGCAACCACGACGGCAGCTTCGTGATCGATCGCGTGCCGCCCGGCAAGTGGCAGGTGTTCGCGTATGCGCGCCGCACCAAGCCGGTGAGCACGTGGGTGACGGTGACGGCCGGGCAAGACGCGCACGCCGATCTCGCGCTCGCTCGAGGCGTCGCCGAGACGCACCTCAACAAGTACGGCGAGAAGTATCACGACACCGGCACGACGACGTATCACTGAGCGCCGGCGAGGACCCAGCGGCGGCCGGCTGCATCGAGCGCGAACCCGGCATCGGTCTCGACGATGCGCTCGGCGATCGCGTGATGCGCGGGCCCAGCGATCCGGCCGCGCAGCCGGCCCACGCTCGCGTAGAACGCGTGATCGTCGGCCTGGCGCAGCGATCCGTACTCGAGCTCGAGCTCGCGATCGTCGTCCCACAGCACGAAGCAGCGGTCGCCTTGCCATCGCGCGGATCGCGCGCGCAGGTGCGCGTCCTCGACGTCGACATAGGCGTAGCGCTTGTCGTCGAGCCGCACGATATCGCGGCCATCATCGCGAACGTCGAGCCAGCGCAGCAGCGCCTGGCGCAGTCGCGCGTGAGTCACCGGCCCGCCGTCCTGCCAGAACGTCCCACCGCGATCGAGGCGCAGGCCGATCGCCCGCATCTTCTCGATCTGCTCGGGAGTCAGTTGCATCAGCTCAGGCGGGCGATCCGATCCTTGGTCAAGAGCTTCTGTTTCTTCAGCCGAGCAATCGCGTCGCGCTCGGTCGGTGTCAGTGCCCGCCGGCGTTCGAGCTGTTGCAGCTCGGCATCGAGGCGGCGGTGTTCGGCAGTCAGCTCAGCGAGAAGCTCTTGCTTCGAGACCTCGGTGGTGGTCACCCGTCCTCCGGCCTGCTTTAGCAGGTACCCAAACCTTACATCAGGATCGCGCGAGCGGCACGCCCGAGATCTATTGAGGACGCGTCGCCACCCAGATGTCGTACCCGCCCGATCCGGTCGCCACATCGCTCGTGTACATGAGCGTGCAGCGGTCCGGCGACAGCCAGGTCGGGAAGTCTTCCGACACATCGGTCGATAGCTCGCTGACCTTCGAGATCGACGAAAACGGATCGGAGGTCGACGCTCGCGTCGCGCGATAGATGTCGTTGCGACCGTTACTCGTCGTCGAGCGGCTCGACGCGAAGAAGATCTCGAGCCCGTCTGCGCTGACGACCGGCGCATCGTCGACTGCCAGCGACTCGAGCTCGCTGACCATCGCCGGCGTTGCGAATGTTCCCGTCGGGCTGGACCGCGTGGTCGAGTAGATGTCGAAGCCCGACGAGCTTGGCCGCTCCGACGCCATGTACATGACCGTGGCGTCGTCGTTGATCCACGGATCGGCGTCGCCGGTGCCGGTCGAGTTCACGGCCGCGACCAGGCTGAGCGTGCTGAAATCGGCCAGCGCCGTCGTGCGCGTCGCGACGTAGATGCGATCGCTGCCGGTCGCGTTGTCGGTCACGAACAGGTTCAGCCCGTTGGCGGTGACCTTCGGGCCTTCGACGCTCGCCGTGTCGGACTGCACGCCGGGCAGCCGCGACGACATCCCGAACACGTCGGTGGCCGACCCGCGCTGCGCCGCGTAGATGTTTTCCACTGCCAGCCCCGGAACGAGCGCGCTGTAATAGATCGTGAGCTGATCCGGCGAGAACCATCCCCACGTCTGATCGCCCGAACCGTCGATGCCGGGGACCTGCGTCGGCGTGCCGAACGGCTTGGTCAGGTCGCAAGGAGGTGCGCTGCTACCGGGTGCATCGATCGCCGCGTCCTTCATGCCCGGCGGCGCATCGACCGTCTTGTTCGCTGGAACGTTGCCGCACGCCGCGAGGTACACCCACAGAGCCCACCGCATGCGCGCATCATACTCCGCGCGGCTTGCGCAACGCGCCCGGCACGCCGTCCGGATAGAGGATCTCGGCTTCGGCGGGACGAATATACGCGGGCACGCCGGTGACGAGCACGTCGGCGCGCGATCCGGCGAGCGCGAGCCGCGCGACCGCGGCGCCCGTCGGCGTGCGATCCCACACGCCGGGCAGCGATGCGAGCTGCGGATACGCGGCGGCTGCATCGCCGACGTAGCGAGTCGCGCCGAGCGCGGCGACGTGATCGGGCGACATCGTGCGCTCGTCGTCGACCGTCACGACGCGATCGCCGTCGCGGACGAACACGCCCGCGTAGACCTCGCCGCGTCGCGCGTCGAGCACGCCGGCGACGCGCTCGTCGGGGCCGGGGTCGGCGAGCGCGGCCAGCGAGCTCACCGCCCACAGCGGCTTGCCGGCGGCAAACGCGATGCCCTTGGCGGTCGCCATGCCGATGCGCAGGCTCGTGAACGAACCGGGCCCGGCGCCGATCGCGACGGCATCGAGCTCGCGAGGTGCGAGCTTGGCTTCGGCGCAGACGCGATCGACGAGCACGAGTAGATCGGTCCCGCGACTGCGCGCGTCGCTGCGCGCCTCGGCGACGACCACGCCGTCCCGCACGATCGCGACGTCGGCGAAGCGGGTCGCCGTATCGATGCCGAGGACGATCACTTGATGAGGTATCGCATCACGTCGTTGCGCGACGCCAGGATCGTGATGAGCAGGATCACGGCCAGGCCGACGTGCTGCACGCGCACGCGCGCGGTCGGCGACAGCGGCCGCCGGCGCGCGGCCTCGAGCGCGAACACGACCAGGTGGCCGCCGTCGAGCATCGGGATCGGCAAGAGGTTGATGAGGCCGAGGTTGATACTGATGAGCGCGATCATCAGCCAGAACGAATCCCAGCCGCGGTTGCCCGAAACCTCGGCGAGCCGATACGTCATCAGCGGCCCGCCGAGCGCGTCCGACGGCGTGTCGCCGCTCAGGATCTGGAAGAACCCGCCGATCATCGTGCGGATCGTGTCGCCGGTGCGCTCGATCGACTTGCCGAGCGCGTAGCCAACGCGGCCCTCGACCGGCGTCATCGCGCCCGTGCCGCGGTCGACGTCGTTGTGCGCGCCGAACACCAGCCGCGTGATCGTGTGGTCGTACTCGTCGAGCTCCTGGCGCCACACCTGCGTGAGCTCGGCGGTCATCGTCTGCGTCGCGCCGTTCGGCACCGCGCGCTTCCACGTCACCTTGAACGTCTTCGTCGGCTGCGCTTGCAGGCGCTGGTCGAGATCGAGCCAGTGCGCGACCGGCTGATCGTCGAGCGCGACGATGAGATCGCCCGGCTTGAGGCCGGCGCCGTCGGCCGGCGACCCGGGATCGACGTGCGCGACGAACATCTCGGCGTGCTCGATCCCGGTGTAGCTCGCGCGCGAGAGCTTGTCGTCGACCTGCGTGGTGGGCACGACGTCGGCAAACCCGGGCGACAAGAGCTCGACCTGCGGCACGCCGGGCAGCTCGCTGCCGCGGAAGTAGACCAGGCTCGTGCGGCGCGCGAGCTTGCCGAGCCGGCGCTGGACATCGCTCCAGTTGCGCACCGGCTGGCCATCGATGCTGATCACGAGATCGTGCGTGCGCAGCCCGGCGGCGGCCGCCGGCGATTGCGCGTCGATCACGCCGACCAGCGGCACGAACGGCGCGTACGTGATGCCGACGCGGCCCTGGAGCGTCGACTTGCCGTCGCGTTCTTTCGACCACACCGCTTCTTCGATCGGCGTGAGGTAGCGCTCGATCACCTTGCCGTTGCGCGACAGCCGGACGTGCAGCTCCTTGCCCGCGGAGCTCTGCACGCGATGCTCGATCTCTTCCCAGTAGCGCACGCCGCTGTTGTCGATCTCGAGCACGCGGTCGCCCGGCTCGAGCCCGGCGCTCGCCGCGACGCCGCTTTCGAGCACGTCGCCGATGACCGGGCCGCCGACCATCGTGTGGCCGGCGTAGAACGCGAAGTAGATGATGACCGGGAGCACCAGGTTGGCGGCTGGACCGGCGAGCACGATCGCGAGGCGCTGCCACAGCGGCCGGCTCGCGAAGCTGCGGCCCGGCTCGGCGCGCTTGGCTCCCGGCGCGGTCACCTCGCCCTCGATGCCGAGGATGCGCACATAGCCGCCGATCGGAAACAGGCAGATCTGGTACTCGGTCTCGCCCAGCGTCACCCGGACCAGCGGGCGGCCGTAGCCCAGTGAGAAGCGTAGAACCTTGACGTCCAGGAGCTTGGCCACGACGAAGTGCCCGAGCTCGTGGATCACCACCAGCACCCCGACGAGCAGGAAGAAGTACAGGACCGACAAAGCTGGCCGTCCGAGGCTATAGCAGAGCTGGTATCCTGATCCCAGGTGGCTTCGAAGCAGCAATCCGAGGCATCCGTCGAGGACGTCGGCGAGCTGCTCGACACCGTCGACAAGACGCTCGATCGGCTCAAGACGCTGTACGAGCAGTACTTCCTGGGGATCCAGAAGCAGCCGCCGACGTTCATCCACAGCGACGTCGAGCGAAAGCTGCGCGATCTCACGCAGCTCCAGCTCCGCAACACGGGCCTGCGCTACCGGCTCGCGACGCTGCAGCAAAAGTTCGGCTCGTACAACTCGTACTGGCGCCGCACGCTGCGCCAGATCGAGAACGGCACGTACCTGCGCAACCTGTCCAAGATCGGCCGCGAGGCCGTGCGGAGCGGCGCGGAAATTCCCGACGAGATTCTCGCCGCGATGCCCAAGCGGATGCGCGAGCAGGTGCTGCGCGATCGCGAGCAAGCGATCGCGATCGCGAAGCGGCGCAACAAGCCGACGACGAACTCGAACCTGCTGCCGCCCGAGCCGACCGACGACGCGATCGCGATGATCAAGGAGCCGACCGACGTCCGCCGCTCGCTCAACAAGCAGGGCGGCGCGCTCGTTCTCGACGAGAGCGACGCGGACATCGATATCGACGCGTTCTTCGAGGCCGTGCGGCAGGGCACGATCCCTCCGCCGCTCGGCTCGGCAAACGTGCCGCCGCCCAAGAGCGGGCCACAGTTTCCGCGCCCGACGTTGACGCCGACGGCCGAGAGTCCGGCGAGCGGACCGCAGAGTCCGGCGGCCGGACTGCAGCGTCCGGGTACCGGACCTGGCGCGGTGACGCCGCCGCTCACGCCCAGCCAGCGCCCGGCGACCGGCGGTCAGCCGGCGATCGCGCGTCCCGCGACGGGCGGTCAGCCGGCGGTGCCGCGTCCCGCGACGGGCGGTCAGCCGGCGGTGCCGCGTCCCGCGACCGGCGAGCAACCGGCGATTCCGCGCCCGCCGACCGGCGCGATCCCGCCGATTCCGCGCCCGGGCACGCCCCCGCCCGTGCCGCCCGTGCCGCCCGTGCCACGGCCGATGGCCGCGTCGCAGCAATCACGGCCCAATCCGATCGCGCCGGGTGCCGCGGCGGCGCATGGCTCCGTCGGCGTCGAGTCGATGGCAGGGCCGTTCCCGCGCGAGCGATTCCCGACGCCGGTCCACGGCGTGCCGGCACAGGCGCCGCCGACGCCGGCGGCGGCTCAGCGCGCGACGCCGCCGCAGGGCGTGCCCGCGCAGCGAATGACGCCGGCGCAAGGCGTGCCGGCCTACGTCGGGCCGTCGCAGACGGGGCCGGTCAAGCGCGCACAGTCGCCCGGGCCGCAAAAGCCACCGCCCGGCATGAGCGACGCCGACGTCAACGCGCTCTACGCGAAGTACGTCAAGGCGAAGGAGATGGTCGGCGAGAAGATCGGCCCGGGCGAGCACTCCAAGCTGCTCCGCACCATCAACGCGCAGGCTCCGAAGATCATGGAGCAATACAAGGCCAAGGGCGTCGACTTCTCCGTGGTCGTCAAAGACAACCAGGTCATCATCCGCGCTAAACCGAAGACGTGATGACGTTCTCGGCGCGATTTCGCTGCATGGCCGGCTGTGCGGGCGCGTATCCGCTCGACCAGGTGATCTACCGATGTCCGAGCTGCGGCGGCTTGCTCGAGGTCGCGCACGATCTCGCGGCGCTGCACGAGCGCAGTGCCGACGAGTGGAAGCGGCTGTTCGCGGCGCGCTGGCACGGCGTCGACGAGCCGTGGAGCTCGGGCGTGTGGGGCAAGCACGAGTGGGTCGCGCCGGAGCTTCGCATCGAGCACGTCGTGTCGATGGCCGAGGGCGGCACGCACCTGATGCGCGTGCCCGCGTACGCGCGCGCGATCGGCCTCGGCGACGTGCGCGTCAAGCAGTGCGGCACGTCGCACTCGGGCTCGTTCAAGGACCTCGGCATGACGGTGCTCGTGTCGATGGTGAAGCAGATGATCGCGGGCGGCGCGCAGCTCCGCGCGATCGCGTGCGCGTCGACGGGCGATACGTCGGCCGCGCTCGCCGCGTACGCCGCGGCGGCGGGCATTCCGGCGGTCGTGATCCTGCCGCGCGGCAAGATCTCGACGGCGCAGCTCGTACAGCCACTCGCGATGGGCGCGCTCGTGCTCGCGCTCGACACCGACTTCGACGGCTGCATGGCGATCGTGCAGGAGCTCGCCGCGAACGAAGGCGTGTATCTGGCGAACTCGATGAACTCGCTCCGCCTCGAGGGCCAGAAGACGGTCGCGATCGAGATCGCACAGCAGCTCGGCTGGACCGTCCCCGACTGGGTCGTGATCCCGGGCGGCAACCTCGGCAACGTGTCGGCGCTCGGCGCAGGCTTCGACCTGCTCGTCGAGCTCGGGCTCGTCGATCGCCGGCCGCGGATCTGCGTCGCGCAGGCCGCGAACGCGAGCCCGCTCTACGCGAGCTACCGAGGTGGCTGGAGCCCGCTCGAAGCGGTCAAGGCCAAGCCCACGCTCGCGTCCGCGATCCAGATCGGCAACCCCGTGAGCTTTCCGCGCGCGGTGCGGGCGCTCAAAGCATTCGACGGCGTCGTCGAGATCGCGACCGAAGCCGAGCTCGCCGATGCGTCGGCGCGCGCGGACCGCAGCGGCTTGTTCACGTGCCCGCACACCGGCGTCGCGCTCGCCGCACTCGAGAAGCTCGCCGCGCGTGGCGAGGTCACCCCCGATCAGCGCGTCGTGGTGATCTCGACCGCGAGCGGGCTCAAGTTCGCCGACTTCAAGGTCGGCTATCACGAGGCCAAGCTCGCCGACGTACCGTCGCCGCGCCTGCGCAACACGCCCGTCGAGCTGCCGGCGCGCTACGACGCCGTGCGCGAGGCGCTGCTGCGCGGCCTCGGCTGAAAAGATAGGCGATCCCGAGCCCGGCGCGCCGTGAGACACTAGGTCCATGCAGTTCGCCGAACGCTCGCGTGCGACCGGCTCGATCGCGCTCTGCTTCTTCGCCACGGCCGCGATCGTCGCGGCGCTGGCCCCGCGGTTCATCATCCACCGCGTCCACGTTCGCCATCATCATCATTATCGCGCCGGCTTTTCGCTCGACATGCCGCGCTGCCGCGAGTGGGTGCCGCCGCCGCCGCCGGCCGAGGCGCCGATGGCAGCGCCGAGCTACGACGGCGTGCTCGCCGCGGCGCGCCCACTGTTCGCGCCGTGCTTCGCGCACGACGGCCGGGCGGCCGAGCTGCTCGTGACGATCGCGCCCGATGGACGCGTACGCGCGACGACCTCGCGGCCCGAGCCGGAGACCCACACGTCGCGCTGCCTGGCGAGCGTGGTCCGCGGGCTCGTGTTCCCGCCGGCGCCGACGACGGTGATGATGCGGGTCCCGCTCTCGCCGTAACGCCTCGGATTCCCGCGCGAAGATCGTCGGGAACCTTTTCGGCGATGGCGGGTGATATGGGTCGATGCACGCGATGGCCGCAATCCTGCCGCCTCCCGCCTTACCCGTCTCGAACGGGCTCGACGACCTGACGCTCCGCAGGGCGCAGGCGGGCGAGCCGGCGGCCTGGCGCGTGCTGGTCGAGCGGTTCCAGAAGCCGGTGCACGCGCTGATCTGGCGGCTGCTCGCCGGGCGCGCCCAGCATCGCGCGCCGGATCTGACGCAGGAGACGTTCGTGCGCGTGCTGCGCGCGCTGCCGAAGTTCGATCCGAACGGGCCCGCGAAGCTGTCGACGTGGATCCTCACGATCGCGACGCGGCTCGCGCTCAACGAGCTGCGCCGGCCCGAGCCCGAGCCGCTGTCGATCGAGCCGGTCGCCGTGACCCGCGACGAGACGGATCTCGAGCGCAAGCGACTCGGTGAAGCGATCGCGACCGCGATCGCGGAGCTGCCCGATCCGCAGCGGATCGTCCTGGTGCTGCGCGAGTATCACGAGCTCGACTACGGCGAGATCGCCGAGGCGCTCGAGCTCGACGTCGGAACCGTCAAATCGCGGCTGTCGCGCGCGCGTGCGGCGCTGCGTGCGCACCTGACCGAGCTTGGAGTTGGCCGATGAGCGACGAGCTGGATGACCTCGACCTGCACGCGTGGCAACCGCCGCCGGTGCCGCCCACCCTCGTCGATTCGGTGATGAAGCGCATGACCGCGACCGACGAGGCGATCGCCGCGTCGATCCGCACGCGCCGGTTCGGCTACCTGCGCGCCGCGGCAGTGACCGCAGGCGGCATCGCGGCCTGCTTCGCGGCGTGGCTCGCGATCCGTCCCGGCCCGGCGCCCAGGGTCGACGTCGTCGTCGCGGTCGCGCCGCGCGTCGTCCAGCTCGGCGACACGTCGGTCGAGCTCGATCGCGGCGCTGTGCTTCGCACCTCTCGCGTGGGCGACCACTTGAACGCCGTGCAATTCGGCACGGCGACGTGGCACGTCGCTCCGCACGATCGTCTCGAGATCGATGCCGGCTCGTCGGCATCCATCGATGCCGCAGGCTCGAGCAGCCTGCGCGTGGAGGCTTCCATGAACACGAACACGGGAATCGCCTTGGTGATGGGCGGCGTCGCGCTGACCACCGCGAGCATCGCGCTGGTGAGCGCGACGGTCTTCGAGGGCCACGTCGAAGGCCACGATGGCGCGCAGGTCATGCTGTTCATGCCCGACACCACGACGACCGTCGGTGGCGGCCACATCGTCACGACGCCGGCGAAGGCGCAGCCGCTTCCGACGCCGCTCGCACCGACCATGAGCGAGCTCGCGATCGCGCCGGGCGAGTCGGCGATCATCTACTCGAGCGACGGGCGCGTGAGCGTCGAGATCCAGAAGCAGTGCGTGCTCCGCGTCGAGGTTCACGGCGTCGAGAAGAACGGTCACGAAACGATCGAGTCCGTCGCGAGCGCTGACAACGGCACGGTGCCGCTGCTGGACGTCACGAAAGGCAAGCACAAGTACTACGCGCGCTGCAGCAATGAAGGTCCGGACCAGGACGTCGTCGGCACGCTCGACGTGCGGCTCGACACGTGCCGCGGCAAGTACTGCGGCGACGAACGGCTCGTGAAGCTGTTCACGCCGATGCTCGGCGAGACGTTCGGCGACACGGTGCGCGTCACCGGCCACCGCGCGAGCGACGTCGCGGTGTGGGTCGGCGGTCAGCTGATGCCCGATCCCAAGGACGCGGTCATCACGATCGACGACGGCTCGCACGAGCACTGGTTCGACGCCGAGCTCGATCACAAGGCGAACGAGTCGGTCGTGCTGCGCGCGCAAACCTCGACGCGCCTCGAGTTCTACGTCCAGCACTCGAGCGTCGTCGGCACGGCATCGCTCTCGAAGCCGAAGGCGACGTGCGACGCGGACGCCGACATCAAGCTCGGCAAGCAGTACGTGACGATGGACTACGATGCAGCGCTGAAGTACTTCGAGTCGGCCTACTCGTGCCGGCCGGACGTTCACACCGCCGAGCTGGCCTTCATGGCGGCGTGCAACCTCAAGAACCTCGCGCAAGCGCGCGTGTACTGGCGGACGATGCCGGAGAGCCGCAAGCGAGCGGACGAGACGATGTGCGCGCGTCAGTACATCACGCGCGAGATGCTCGACGCGAACGGGATCGTCACCAACCTCACGCCGTGATGCGGTCATGACCACGCACCTCATCAACATGATCGCCGCGTCGCTCGTCGCGTGCGTGCTGCTCGTCATCACGATCTACGAAGCGCCCAGCACGGCGTCGCCGCGCGTGCCGGTCGTCTCGCAGATGCATCGCGGTGACATCGCGATCGAAGCCGGCGAGTCGATCGTGATCTACGCACCCGCCGGCTACGCGGCGGTGGAGGTCCATGCGAGCTGCAACCTGACGCTCGCGCTCGCGTTCGGATCAGCCCCGAGCGAGGTCGTCTCGAGTCCGAGCGGCTTCTTCGTGTCCGACGGCAAGACCGCGTACACCGGCCGATGCAACGATGGCCGCGTCATCGCCGGCACGATCGAGCTTCACGAGCACGAAGGTGCCGACCCGCTGGTCCGCATGCGTCCCATCGACGACGCGACTCGCTACGTCGAGGGCACGGTCGCGCCGAACACGACGCTCAGCGTCGGCACGCAACGCGTCGCGGTCCGGGGCGGCGCGTTCGGGCTCGACGTCGAGCACTCCGTCACGCTTCGCGCCGAGAATCCGAATCGCACGACCGAGATCTACGTGCTGCAGCGGGGCTCGCACGGTCCGCTGCTCGTCGCCCAGCAACGCTAGTGTGTTATGCACGCCCGCGATGAGGGCAGCGACGATCTTGCTCGCGCTGGCGGCGTGCAGCAGCAACCCTTCGATGACCTCGCTGCCCCCGGATGCGGGCAGCGGCGTCTCGACCGACGTTTGCAACTACGTGCCGATGGAGCCGACCGCGAACGCCGGCAATCCGGTCGCGGCCGCGCAGCTCCAGGCCGGCGCCGCCGAGGACGTCGTCGACATTCCGGTCGGCACCGCGCTCGGCGGCTACACCGCGCGCGCGAGCTTCCTCGGCACGGCGGGCGTCGTCGACACGCGCAAGGTCCAGATCTCCGGCTCGTTCAACCCGTCGATCGGCGTCGAGGTCGCGCCGCGCGTCAAGGCGCTCGCGCTGACTGCCGGCGACGAGACCGTCATCATCATCAAGGCAGACCTCATCTACATCTACGAGGGCATGCTGTTCGATCTCGAGCAGCGCCTCGGGCCCGAGTACGCCGGCAAGATCATCCTGGCGTCGTCGCACAGCCACTCGGCGTGGTCGCAGCAGTACTTCAGCGGCCCGCTGCAGCTCGGCTCCGGCATCTTTCGCCAGCTCGTTTACAACCGCTTTCTCGATCAGTTCGAGGCCACCGCACGCGAGGCGCTCGCGAATCGCCGGCTGGCGCAGATCGGCTTCTTCAACGACGACAAGTTCGATCCGACCGATCAGATCAACCACGATCGCCGGCCGGAGAACGACTCGCTGCCCGGCGGCAACGTCAAGGACAACCACTTCTACATGATCCGCGTCGACGGCATGGACGGCGTGCCGATCGCCGCGCTGCCGGTGTTCGGCGAGCACGGCACGCTGAACGACGAGAACAACCCGTTCGCGACGTCCGATGCGCCGGGCGCGCTCGAGCGCGTGCTCGAGGAGCAGTTCGATTCGAGCGTCGTCGTGATGCACCTGCAGAGCGCCGGCGGCGATGCGTCGCCGGTTCCGCACGGTTCGCTCGACTGCACGAACAAGCCGGGCAAGCCGAGCGATCCGTGCCTGGCCTGGGCCGTCGAAGAAGGCCACGGTCGCGCCGCCGAGCCGACGCTGCTCGCCGCGTGGATGCAAGCGGGCATGGCGATGCAGAGCCAGGTCGCGCTCGACATGATGACGCGCTCGATCGAGGTCGGGCCGTTTCCGCAGACGTTCGCGATCCGCGGTGGCGCGCTCGCGTACGCGCCGTGGGACGGCACGACGGTGCCCGACGGCGTCGTCTACAACCCCGACGGGTCGGTCGCGTCGCCGATCGACGAGTTCAACGCGCCGGTCGGCGCCGGCCTGTGTCAGGACAAGGCCGCGATGTTCCCGACCGCGGGCATCAACGGCGACGACGGCATCCTGCCGTACGGCTCGTGCCTGCGGCTCGATCTCGCGGCGCCGATCCTCGGACCGATCGCGAGCGTCGACTTCGGCGTCGACGACACGCACCCGGTCTGCGAGGAGACGCGCACGACGGTCTCGGCGCTGCGGATCGGCGATTACGTCGTCGGCACGATGCCGGGCGAGCTGACCGTGATGCTCGCGAGCTACCTGCGCTCGCGATCGCCGGTCGACGCCGATCACACGATCCTCGTCGGCTACTCGCAGGGCCACGTCGGCTACATGCTGCGGCCCGAGGACTGGCTGATGGGCGGCTACGAGCCGAGCGTCACCTTCTGGGGGCCCCTCGCGGCCGAGTACATCGGCGAGCAGCTGCTCGACCTCCTGCCGCTCGCGCTGATGCCGACGCGCCAGGACGGCACGACCGCGGGCACGACGCGGGTCGCGGTGCCGACGGTGATGGACGGCCTCGACATCGACAACCCGGCGCCGATGGCCGGCACGATCCCGGCGACGGTGCCGGTCGACACGTGGGCGCGCACCGGCACGCCGGCGCAGGCGCAGCCCGCCGCGATGATCACGCGCGTCGGCGGCATCGCGACGTTCGTGTGGATCGGCGACGATCCGCTGGTCAAAACGCCGCACGTCACGCTCCAGGCCGAGACGTCGCCTGGCTCGGGCATGTACGCCGACGTCCAGCGCCGCAGCGGCCGCGTCGTCGCCGATCAGGATTTCACCGTCGCCTACACGCCCGAGCCGCTCCAGCGCAGCGGGCCGCAGACCCACGTGTGGGTGGTGGAATGGCAGGCGGTCCCGTGGCTCGGTGCGCCGAACCTCGACTCGCTCGACGATCGCGGCGGCGTGCCCCTCGGCAACTACCGGTTCCACGTCGAGGGCGACGGCTGGAAGCTCGATTCGAATCCGTTCCTCGTCGTGCCCGGCGGCAATTCGTCGACGGCGACGCGCGCGAGTGGATCGATCGCCGTCACCGCGTCGTGGAGCGCGCCGAAGGGCTACCGGCTGATGGACATGACGCTGCCGTCGAACGGGCACGTGCCCGTGCGCAGCCAGCAGGTAACGATCGAGCTGCTCGACGCGTCCAATAACGTGCTGGGGACGGCCACGCCGACCACCGATGCCAACGGCGGCGCGACCGTGCCCGACAACGTCTCGGCGACGCAGGTCCGTGTGACCGACCGGTTCGGTAACATCGCGCTCGTCGCGCTCTGACGCTAGAATTGGGCCCGCGTGGCCCAGACGGTCGATCAAACGATGCGGGCGCTGTTCGCGCCGCAGACGGCCGAGCGCGCGCCGATCGCGCAGCTGGGCGCCGGTCCCGACGGGATCAGCGTGCTCGCGCGCAAGGGCGAGGAGCTGTTCGAGCTGGTGCAGCCGAGCTTCCCGTTCGGCTCGCCGCGCTGGCAGGCGCTCGAGATCCGGCTGCGCACGGCTGGCGCGGTCGATCATCCGGCGATCCGCCACGTGCTCGGCGTCGAGGCCGATCCGCCGACGGTCGTGCTCGAAGGCGATCGCTCGCCCTTGCTCGCCGAGGTGATCGGGCTGGGCACCTGCGAGCTCGCGCGCGCGGTGAAGATCATCGGCGAGCTCGCGCGCCCGATCGTGGCGCTGCATCACGTCGGGCTCGCGCACGGCCAGCTCCATCCGTGGTCGATCCAGGTCGGCACCGGCGATCGCGTGCGGCTCGAGCTCACCGGGCTCGCGACGCGCCACAACGATCACGAATGGATCGCGCGGTGTCGCGCGCCCGAGGTCGCCGCGGGCGGCGTGCCCGATGCCGCTGCCGATGTGTTCGCGCTCGGCTCGCTGCTCGAGCTGCTGCTGGGATCACGCGTGACCGATCCGGTGCGCGTGCTGATCGACGAGATGGTCGCGGTCGATCCGGAGATGCGCGCGAGCGCGGCGCAGATCGCCCGCCAGCTCGACGAGCTCACGCATACGGCACCGACGATCGTCTCGGGCGCGCACGCGCCGATCGATCCGGGCATGCGCCAGTCGCGGCCGTCGCTCGGCCTCAGGCTCGGCCGGTTCGAGCTGGTCAAGCAGCTCGGCGCCGGCGCGATGGGCGAGGTGTGGTCGGCGCGCGATACGACCGGTGGCGCCGACGTCGCGATCAAGCTCTTGCGTCCCGAGATCGCCGCCGAAGCCGAGCTGCTCCGCCGGTTCCGCAAGGAAGCGCGCGTGCTCGCCAAGGTCGGCAGCCCGTACATCGCCAACGTCCTCGACCTCAACGAGGATCGCGGGCTGCACTATCTCGTGCTCGAGCTCGTCGCCGGTGGCACCGTCGGCGCGGCGTTGCAGCGCGTCGGCAAGGTGCCCGAGCGGCTCGCGCTCGGCATCGTCGCCGATACCTGCCGCGCGCTCGCCGAGCCCCACCGGCTCGGCATCGTCCATCGCGACATCAAGCCCGACAACTTGATGTTCGTGCGCAAGGGCATCGAGAGCGAGACCGCGCCGGTCGGCCAGCTCGTCAAGCTCGGCGACTTCGGCATCGCGCGGCTCGTCGAGAAATCGGCACCTGAAGGTGCGACGCGCGAGGGCTCGGTGCTAGGCACGCCCGAGTACATGGCGCCCGAGCAGTGCCAGGGCGCGGGCGTCACGCCGGCGACCGACGTCTACGCGCTCGGCGCGTGCCTGTTCGCGTTGATCGCGGGCCGTCCGCCGTTCGTCGCGCAGACCGACAACCCGATGGGCGTGATCCTGCGGCACTTGAACGAAGAGCCGCCGAAGCTCGAAGAGGCGGTGGCCGAAACCAGCCCGGCGGTTGCCGCGCTCGTCGCGCGCTGCCTCGCGAAAGATCCGAAGGCGCGGTTCGAGGACGCGACCGAGCTGCTGTCCGCGATCGAGCAGCTGTGCGACGGCACCGCGGCGCTGATCACCGCGCATCCCGCGGCGCCGGTCGTCCGCGAGCGCAGCGTGCTGGTCTACGCGTTCGAGTGGGTGCTCGACAGCTCGCCCGAGGCGCTGTGGCCGTTCGTGTCGAACACCGAGAAGATGAACCGCGCGTCCGGGCTCGCGCCGGTGAAGTTCGAGATCGAGACCGACAGCGCGCGACCGCGCTCCGGCATGACGACCACGATGGGCCGGCAGAAGGTCGCTGGCCTGTCGATGGAGTGGAAAGAGCATCCCTACGAGTGGATCGAGGGCAGCCGCCACACCGTGCTGCGCGTGTTCGACAAGGGCGTGTTGCGCTGGTA
>Ga0268266_10001536_pt1 | contig 27006 bp, 26 predicted proteins | sample KBSS13metaG_FD_190356 | JGI IMG/M metagenome (GOLD analysis project Ga0268266, IMG submission 190356) | Switchgrass rhizosphere microbial communities from Kellogg Biological Station, Michigan, USA - KBS S1-3 metaG (SPAdes) (version 2) | ecosystem: Host-associated > Plants > Roots > Rhizosphere... | reverse complement strand
CACTTCAAGGATGGTGGAGATGGCGTCGGAATAGATGAAGTCGTCGTCCGCCAAATACCAGACATAATCCCCCTGCGCCGCCGTGGCCAGCTTCTTCAGGTTTCCCGCATAGCCAAGGTTTTCGCCGTTGATCCAATAGCGCACCCGCGCGCCGAATGGGGCCAGATCCTGTGCGGCCAGATGATGCTTGGGATCGGTGGAATTGTCCGACACGCAGATTTCGATCTGCGAAGCCAGGGTGTCCGGGGTGTCCATCAGCAGGCCGAGCTGGCGCAGCAACTGCTCGCGGCGGTGATAGGTCGGGATGCAGATCGAAAGCTTCACGGCCGCCGTTCGATCTTCAATGTGCGGGAATAATATTCCGCCAATCCGTCCCAGCTGTCCTTTTGCCGGTCCTGCGGGACCGGATCGGTCGCGATGCGGGTCAAGGGCTCGTCGAACACGGTCTGGGTGGAGAATTCCAGCGCCGTCTCCAGCTTGAGCCGCGCGCCGACTTCGCGAGCGAAACGCCGCGCAAAATCTTCCTGGGACTCGGCATAGCAGGAGGGCGCCGTCTTCCGTCTCTCCCCGGCACCCAGTTCCTCCACGAACCGGACATAAGCATCGGCCATCAGCGCGACCGGAATATGGTCCCTGACGTAAAGGGGCGCTTGGACCTTTGCGGGTTTGCCGTCCTTCCACTGCTGCATGAGATAGTCGGTGAAGCGTGGCTCCTGATACGGACCAAAAGGATTGGCGATGACGAACTTTCCCAGGCCAAATCCATCCGCGTGGAAATCGAACATCCGCGCCGTCAGTCCCTTGGACAAGCCATAGGCGTTGAAGGCGCGCAACGGCATGTCGCCTTTGCCTTCGTCCGGCTCGAAAATCGTGCCGGTCAGGACGATCCGGCCGCAGCCCGTGCGGCGCAGCGCCGCCAGGACATCGCAAATCCGGAACGTGTTGGCGGCAAGGGCGGCGGCAATGTCGAAATCGGGGCTTCGGTAATTGGCGACTTCGGCCGCATGATGGCAGAGGATGTCGAACCGGCCACCTTCCACCTTTTCCAGGAAAGTGTCCGATCCGAACGGAGCGCCTTCGACCAGTTCGCAATTGCCTTCGATCCAGGCCAGGCGCTGTGCTTTCAACCCCTGATAGGCAGCGCGAAAACCGCGCAATGTGGCTGTGACCTGGTGTCCCTTTTCAGAAAGACGCTTGGCAAACCAGGCCCCGGTGAAGGAACTCGCGCCGGTGAGAAGCACGCGCATGTCAGTTTTCCCGCGCGAAGGGTGAGGCAAAATCCTTTAGGGCGACCAGGCCGGCATCTCGCTCCGAAACGATGGGATTGCTGACAGGCCAGTCGATCCCGGCGCTATCCCAGCGGATGCCGCTGTCGTGCGACGCGGAATAAACGCTTGTGACGTTGTAGACCAGGGTCGCGGATTCCGACAGCGTCAGAAAGCCGTGGGCACAGCCTGCGGGAATGTAGATCATGTTGGCGGTCTGCGCGCTGATCTCCACCAGGACATGCCGGCCATAACCGTCGCCCGGGCGCAAATCCAAGACGGCATCCAGGACTTTGCCGGCCGTGCAATAGACCAATTTCGCATGCTGTTGCGGCGGCAACTGGAAGTGCAAGCCCCGCAGCACATTGCGATGGGAGGTGGAATAATACTGCTCCCGGAAATCGCTGCGCATCGCATGGCCGTCGAAAAAGCCCGCATGCACGGTCTTGATGAAATGGCCGCGCGCATCTTTGCGGACAGCGGGCGTCAGTTCAAGGCATCCGGGCAGGGCGGTGGAGCGGACCTCGAACATCGGCTCACTTCTCATTGATCGGCAGGACTTCGAGCACGGCCTTGATGACCCGGTCCTGTTCCTGGTCCGTCATCGCCGGCATGGGCAGTCGCAACAGCCGTGCCGCCACGTCATCGGTATGGGTCATTGTCCCGCTGACCCGTCCAAAACGCTGTCCGGAAGGGGCGGAATGGAGCGGGATATAGTGAAAGGTCGCACCGATGCCGCGTGCATTGAGCTCCCTGAGCACCCGATCGCGTTCGGCGCCGCTGCGCAGGAGAAGCTGGAAGATGTGGCCGTTATGCCGGCAGTTTGCGGGTATGACGGGCCGTCTTGCCAGATTGACGGTTTCCAGCCTTGCGAAAGCCTCATGATAGCGATGCCACAGATGAAGCCGTCGTGCGGTGATTTCCTCCGCCGCTTCCAGCTGGGCCCGCAAAACCGCGGCAGTGATTTCGCTGGGCAGGAAGGACGAGCCCAAATCAACCCAGGTGTATTTGTCGACCTGGCCGCGTATGAACTGGCTGCGATTGGTGCCTTTCTCCCACAGGATTTCGGCGCGCTCGGTGAGCGAAGGGTCGTTTATGAGAAGCGCGCCGCCTTCACCCGATATGATGTTCTTGGTCTCGTGGAAGCTGTAGGCGCCCAGCTGCCCGATGGAGCCGAGCTTGCGTCCGTCCGTTTCGGCCATGATGCCCTGGGCCGCATCCTCGATCAGCAATAGTCCGTGGCGATCAGCGATGGTCTTGAGCGCCGCCATGTCGCAGCCCACGCCGGCATAATGCACCGCCAGGATGGCGCGGGTGCGCGGCGTCACGGCCGCTTCGACCAGCTGCTCGTCCAAGTTCAGGGTGTCAGGACGGATGTCGACAAAAACCAGGGTCGCACCGCGCAGGGCGAAGGCGCTGGCGGAGGTGGCGAAGGTGAAGGAAGGCAGGATCACTTCATCACCGGGCCCCACGCCCGCCAGCAAGGCGGCCATCTCAAGGGCGCTGGTGCAGGATTGGGTCAGCAGCGCCTTGGCGCAGCCGGTATTATGCTCCAGCCATTCCTGGCAGAATTTTGTCATTGGACCGTTGCCGGCCAGCTTGCCGAGCGCCAGGACTTCTTCAAGATAGACTTTTTCCCGCCCGGTCAGATGCGGCGAGCTGAAGGGTATGCTGCTCATCCCAGGCGCCCCAGCACGTTTCGCATCACGCGCCGCAACCCGTTGCTGTCTGCGCGCGACTGCGGAGCGGGAGTGTCGGTTTGCTTGAGCGCCGCCGCGTCCAGAGTGTCCTCGATTCCCGGGCCGCTTGCGTCCGGCAGTGGGTTCTCGAGCAAAGCCGCGAATTGGTAAAGGGAGGCGCGGTAGCTGTTGGAGCCGGCGCGGATGTCGTGGTGCCGCGCCAGGCGAATGTCGAGATCGTCGAGTTGCCACCCGCTATCGGAAAACGGTTCGGCATGTCTGGCGTAGAGGTCGCGAATCTCGGTCTTGAAGCGCTCGGTCTGGAATGATGCCAGATGGAATTGGCTATAGGCGGCAGGCAGGGCCGTGACCTGGAGCGCGTGCCGGATCTGGCCGACCGCCTCCTCCACCGAATCGAATGCGAAGAAGCCCGGCGGTTGCGCCATGTTCGCCGGCAGCAGGGCCGCGGCACTGTTCGGCGCCACCACCGGCAATCCGGCGGCCCAGGCATAGCCGACTACGCGGGGATGACGTTCTTCGGCCGCGGTGTGCAGGAAAAGGCGCGCATTGTGATAGAGCTGCGCGAGCGTGGGCAAATCCAGGCAGAAGGGATAGTCGATCCAGGGGGTAAGGAGGGTGAAAAGCTTGCGTTCCTTGGCGGAAAATCTCTCGCGATAGAGCTGCAATGGTCGCGACGTGGCCAGATCGTCAAGGCTGGTGTGGGCAATGACAGCCAGAACCCGTACCGGCGCCTGGTCAAACAGGGCGCGCACAATGTCGAACAGCCTGTCCAGCGACTTGAAGGGCTGGTTGCGGGAGATGAAGAGGACATCCCAGAACCGCCCGCCGCCGGCAATGGGGGCAAAAAAAGCGGGGGAGAAATTGGAGCAATCCATCGCGATCTGGGGCAGAGGCTCTGGCCCGGCGGATGCGATGTCACCCGGTCCGGCTATGAAGACATCCACCAGTGAATCGGCGTCATAGCTTTGGCGGATGGCGCTGTTGGCGTGTACCGCGATCAGCCAGCGGCTGCGCAGCCTCTCAAAAAGCGCGCGCATCGCCGGATTTTCGTGCAGCAGGTCACGATATTCCCCGTCGGTGACGACCAGGACTCCCTTGCTGGCATTTTGCGGGGTTTTGACGATGCAGGCCATTCTATCCTGTTTTTATCGACAACTCAGACTATCGCTTCGGATGGTAGCCAATAACGGGCAAGGCTCACAGCTTTTTCAGGATAACCAGCGTATACCAGGTCTCGCGCCAGGCGCCGAAGCGATCGACCGGCACCGTATCGTTGGCGTCGCCGCCCCCCTGCCAATCGTAGCGCCGGGCGCGTATGTCAAAACCCGCCTGCACGACCTGCACCGGACCGACATCTTCAAACAGGCTGACGATGCCGGCGGGCGTATAGCGAAAATAATCGCCGGGATCCTCGTGGTAACGCTGGGCGAAGGGCACCACCGTGACGCAGACGCCGCCTGCCTTCATCAGCTGCAGGATATTTGCGGCCGCAATCCAGGGCCTGCGCAGGTGTTCGAAGACGTTATTGCTGTAGATGACGTCAAAGGCGCCAGCGAACTCGCGATGCCCGCCGACAAAGCCCGGGTCGCAAAGGTCGCCGACCAGGACATTGTCGCCCGCCGGACGCAGGTCCACGCCGAAATATTCATAAAGAGCATCGAATCTGGTCCGGTTTGCGGCGTAGGTCGCGGCGTCGAACTTGAGCGGTTCGGTATTGCCCAACAGATAGCTCAATTTTCCGTCCCGGCCGCCGACATCCAGAAAGCGCATCCTGGCGTCGTGGCGAGGTTCGCGATCCAGAATGGCCTGTCTGCTGAGATGCTCTTTGTCCAAATCCGTCCGGTATCCGCAGCCGCGGGAAAAGTCTCCCACCGTCAATGCACGGTCGACAATCAGGCGCAAGCGGCGCGCCGGGCCGCCGCCTCGCAGCCGTGACCAAAGCTTTCCGGCCAGACTCATGCTTTCAAGCTCATGTTTTGCGGACGCGGAATATGGTGCGGGCGATCGGGTCGCGATTGGGATTGTGCTCGCTATTGCCCGGCACGACTTCCTCCCAGATCACGTCGCCCACATGGGGAGCGAAAAATCCGCGCAATCCTTCTAGAGAACCCGCATCCACCCGATAAACCTCGGTCGTGGAAAAATTGACTGGCACGGTGATGCAGACCAGCCCGCCATCGGCGGTGGCGCGAACGAATTCGCGGGCCAGCCGGCGCGGATCATAGCTGCAATGAAACGCGCCCGAACAGTAGAGAATGTCGAAACTGTTATCGGGAAATTTCAGGTCGTGCATGTCCATGACCTGCATGAAGCCGGGATCGTTGTCGGCCGGCACCAGATCGATGCCGCGAATATTGTCGAAGCCGTAGCCCTTGAAAGCATAGATCTCCAGAAGATTGCAGGAACCCACCGACAAGACGCGGCTGGTGCGCGGCGCCATCTTCCACAGCATCGCCAGGATGCGATGGCTGTGAATGATGGCGTTGTCCAGGCCGCGATGCTGCAGATTGCGGTCTATTTGCTGGTAGAGAGCCTTACCGGCCGCGGAATTCCGCGCGAGAAACCGGGCTCGGGCCTTGAGCAGCTTCTCCTTCCAGGCGCTCCGGCGCAAATATCGCGGCAAGACCACGTCAGCCCCTTCCGATTTTCATCATGCTGCCTTGTTCCGGCCCAGGAATCGAGCCAGCGGCCGCAATGCCCTGCCGACACCGCTTCGAATGCGCCTCCAGGCCGCCTTTCTGGATCGTTTCCGCTCTGCGTCCGCCAGGAATGCCAACATGGCCGGCGCCGGATTCGTGGCCGAAGGCCGTGCGGGGGACGTCGTGGCCGCCAGGCGGAAAATCGAATCGATCGCTTCGTCGGCACGGACCTCTTCAAAGCCCAGGCTGTTCAATAGCCTGGAAAGCGTCAGCCGCTCAAAGTGAATAAGGTGGCCCGGCTGGAGGTAGTTCAGAAAATCATAGGCGTAGTGCGGCCCCAGGTTGCGCAGGCCCGGGACGCCGATGAATAGCAGGGTCTCGCCGTCGATCAGCTGTTTGGCCTTTTCCAGTTCAAGCCGGGGATCGGCCATATGCTCCAGTGCCTGGGAATAGATCAGCAAGCCGACGCGCTTGCCGTTTGATTGCAGCACCGATCGTGCGAGATCGGCGCCGCCATGATGAAGTTCAAGTCCCTGCGAGCGGCCATAGGCTACGACGCCGGGATCTATGTCGAATCCGGCAACGTCGAACCCCAATTTCCGAAAATGGGCGAGGATGCCGCCGGGACCGCAGCCGATCTCGACGATCAGTGAATCGCGGAGTTTCTCCAGAAATCCGCGTGCACCCAGAATGTCCGCGATATGGGCGCCCTGAATATGTTCGCCCTGAAAGAGAATTTCAGCGCCGAATTCGACGCCACGATCAAGCTTGAGGTTTTCGTTTTCATAGAAGGCGTTCAGGGAAGCGCTGTCCAGCCTGCGACTGGCATAGACAATGCCGCATGCCAGACAAAGCGAAGTCTCCACCGGGATGCCGGTGGCGTCTTTTTCCGACAACAGGTGCTTGCTGGTACTGCCGCACAGCGGGCAATCCGTGTCGGCAAGCGTGTAACGGCCGCCTGTCAGCTTTGTCATCACCTGGTCCCGTGCCTCAAGCTGAAGGCGGTTCAGCGGGACTGCTGGGCGGCCGTCGGCGCGAAAATGGCGTGAAAGCGGCCGCTTCATCAAAACCGCTCAATTGTCCATGGCAGCTTGCGGTAGAGGAGGCCTTTGCGTTCCTTGCGATAACTCTTGTGCGTGTGGTCTTCCCTGGTGTTGATCACCGTGAAACTGAGCGTGGCGGAGCCGTCCCGGGACACTTTCAGCCCACCGGCAGCATCTCCAGCTTCCATGTCCACGGCGTATTCACCCTCCTTGAGCATCGATGTCGGCAACGGCACTCTCGCCTTGTATTGGCCCGGTGGCTGGGTTGCGGAAAGAGAAGCTTCGTCCAGATCCGAACTCAGGCTGTAGAGGATCGACATCCCCTCCTTGTGAATTTCGAGCCCCAGGTTGAGCGCGGGGATGGCCTGGCGGACAATATATTCGACCACAAGCGCGCAATCTTCTCCCATCTCTATGTCCGAAACGAGCGTGCCATCCGCCTTTTCCAGGCGCATCTTGATGACTTGAACCGAAAGGCTGCTGTCTTCATCCAGGACGAGTTCCTTCACGTCCCGCTTCAGACGGCTCATGTAATAACCAATCACCTCGGCCGGCGTGCCGAGCTTGGTGACCTTGCCGGATTCCAGCATGACGCAGCGGGTGCAGAGTTCCTGGATCGCGCCCATATTGTGGCTGACGAAGAGAATCGTCCGGCCCCCCGTTCTGGTTACTTCCTCCATCTTGCCCAGGCATTTCTTCTGGAATTCGACATCGCCGACCGCCAACACTTCGTCGACGAGGAGGATGTCAGGCTCCAGATGGGCGGCGACCGAAAAGGCCAGCCGCACATACATCCCGCTGGAATAGTATTTCACCGGCGTATCCAGGAAGCGCGACACGCCGGCGAATTCCACGATTTCGTCGAATTTCCGGGCGATTTCCCGCCGCGCCATGCCCAGGATCGCGCCGTTGAGGAAGATATTGTCCCGCCCGCTCAATTCGGGATGAAAGCCTGTCCCGACTTCCAGAAGAGAGGCGACCCGGCCGCGCAGGGTTATTTCGCCTTCGGTGGGCGGCGTGATGCCGGTCAGAATCTTCAGCAGCGTGGATTTTCCGGCACCGTTTGCGCCGATGATGCCGACCACGTCGCCGCGATTTATGGAGATATCGACGCCGCGCAGGGCCCAGAATTCCTCTTTCGCCTCAAAGCCCCCCGCGCGTCGGTTTCTGCGGCTGACCAGGTCGAACGGCTTGCGGATGGCGCCGGCGAGGATGTCGCGCAGTGTGAGGTAGCCGCCCTTTTGATGGGCCAGGGTGTAGCGTTTTCCGATGCCGTTGACTTCGATGATAGGGCTGGTCATGGCTCAGATGATGTCGGCGAAATGGCGCTCGACCCGCTTGAAATACACGATGCCGCCGATCAGCATCGCGGTGGAAATCAGGCCGGCCTCCGCGAGCAAGGCAATATCGAGCGGCGCGCTTCCCAACAGACTGGCGCGTGCCGCCTGAATGACGCCCGTCATGGGATTGAGGTTCAAAACCCATGCAAAGCGATGGGTGATGCTGGCAGGATAGATCACGGGGGTGAGATACATCAGGATTTGGATGAAAAAAGGCAAGGCGTAGCGCACATCGCGATACTTGACATTGACGGCAGCCAGGAAAAGGCCGCACCCCAGGGACGCAAAGAAGGTGATCACCACCAGCGCCGGCAATACGATCAGGCCCGATACATGCGGCGTATAACCGTAATAGATCATCATTCCCGCCAAGATCACGGCGGCGACCGCGAAGTCGACAAGTTTGGTCAGCACCGTGGAAATCGGCAATGCCAGGCGCGGAAAATAAACCTTGGTGACGATGGGTTGATTGCCGACCAACGCGTTGCTGGCGTCTGACAACGACATGGAAAAGAATTGCCAGAACAACAATCCTGTGTAGACGAAAATGGGATAAGGCGCGCCATCGGACGGCACTTTGAGAAGCGTGCCGAAGAACAGTGTGAAGACCAGCATGGTGGCCAGCGGCTGGAACACCGCCCACAAAACGCCGATGGCCGTCTGCTTGTAGCGAACCTTGAGATCGCGCCAGGCCAGGAAATAGAGCAGTTCGCGGAATGTCCAAAGCTCGGACAGATCCGAGAAAGACAGCGTCTTGATCGGCCGAATAACGATGACGCTGTTGCTCATGATGTTCCGGCGACCCCGAGGCAGGGGTATCTAGCAGAGCCCCGATTACGGTGTCAAAGGCGTACAACGCATTGCTTTGAAACGATCTTTTGCCTCTATTGCGCCTTTCGTCCTTGCACGTCGGCGGCGATGGCAAAGCGGCGTGCACGGCTGGCGCTGAAGAGCGCGGCAAGCAACCAGTAAGCGCCGCGCGCCAGCCTGCCTAGGGGCGCAGGAAGAAGAAGAGCGCCGGCATTATGAAGCTCCCGATAGTAGATGTCCTGCTTTTGAACCGAAGCGTTGCCGCCATGATTGCGAAACCCTCCGATGACGGTGGGCACCGTCAAGAGCGGCCGATGGCGCGCGAATTCGCGCCACAACATGAAATCGCCCGCCAGCTTGGCGGCGCGAATTTCCTGCAACCGGGCGGCGGGAACCAGATCGAACAGCCGGCGGGTAAAAAACGTGCTTTCCTGCTGGATCCAGCCCAGGGCGCTGCCGTTGAACAGGCCGGCCCGGATCAGGCTTTGCGGATACCAGACAACGGGATAGACCGAAACTAGCCGACCTTCGGCGTCCCATTGTCCGGGAAGCGCCGTCAGCCAGTCCGCTTTCAGGCTATCGAAATATTGGACCATCGTTGCCAACGCCCAAGGGGCAATCAGGTCATCGGCGTTCAGCCAGAAACAAATATCGTCCTCGCAACCCCCGTCTTCATGGGCTCGGGAAAACCCCTTGAGGATGCCGTCATACATGCCGCGATCGGGGCCGGCGATCAGTTTGCGGCGCGGCTCATTCGCAGCCGACTTCGCCGCGATTTCCAGCGTCGCATCGCTGGAGCCGCCGTCCACCACATAATGGACCCAGTTGCCATGGGTCTGGGCATCCACCGATGCGAGCGTCGCCTCCAGATAACGGGCGCCGTTCAGCACCGAGGTGACGATGACGCAGCGGCGCATCATCGATACGACTTTTGCCGGAATTCCGGCCGGTCCGCCCGGACGAAGAAGATATCCATCTGCCACAGCATGCGGTCGGCCGGACGCCATAGCGGCTCGGATATGTCGGCAACCCGGAAACCGCGGTCATGGAACCAGCGGCACATGTCGTGAAATAGCAGCGATTGCGGCGCGATTTCGAAATTGTAGCATTCCATCACGATCAGCGCCGCACCGGCCAATGTGCGTTCCGCGCCTTCGAGGATCGCAAGTTCAAAACCGTGCACGTCGAACTTGATCAGATAAGGCCCGGGCAAAGCGAGGCGTGTGACCTCGGCGTCGATGGTGGTGACCGGCACCTCGATCAATCCGGCGCGGCTGTTTTCCGTCAAGGCCTGGCCGGCGAACGCCTCGGCGGCATCGAAATAGATCGTGCCCGCCGATGCCCCAGCCGCCTTCAACACATAGTGGGCCCTGCCGTGGCGCGCCACATGCTGCTGGAGCTCGGGCTCGTGCACGGTTTGGGCTTCGATCAGCAGATATTGCGCGTCGGGAAAAAATGGCCGCACCGATTCCGACCATTGGCCATTGGACGCGCCAATGTCGATCACCGTGCCCACCTCAAGGCCGCGCCTGGTGATGCGCCGCAACGCGGCCCCGGTATCCAATGCCACGAAGGACATGCGCTCATGCCAGCGCATGCCGCCCAGCACGAAGCGGACGATCTTTCCCGCCAGCATCAACGCCTCGCCATGAATGCGCTGAGGACGCCTGTGGCGAAATCCAGATGGCTTTGCGTCAGGCCGGGAAACACGCCGATCCAGAAAACCTGATTCATCACGAAATCGGCGCGCTTGAGATCGCCGATCACCCGGCGTTCGATGTCCTGATAGGCCGGCTGGCGCAGCAGGTTGCCGGCGAACAGCAACCGGGTGGCGATCCGGTTCTCCTCCAGATGCCGCACGACTTCGTCGCGCGAACGGCCCGCATCTTCGCGTACTGCGATGGGAAAACCGAACCAGGACGGATCGCTGTTGGGCGTCGGTTTGGGCAAGATCAGCTGACCTTCAAGGTCTTTCAGGCTCTCGGTCAGGTGGTGAAAATTCCTCCTTCGCGCCGCGATGAATTCCGGCGCGCGATCCAGCTGCGAAAGCCCCACAGCCGCCTGCATGTCCGAGATCTTCAGGTTATAGCCGATGTGGCGATAGGTATATTTGTGGTCATAGCCGCGGGGCAGCTGCCCCAGTTTCCAGCCGAAGCGGTTGCCGCAGGTATTGTCTTTGCCCGGCGGGCAATAACAGTCGCGGCCCCAATCGCGGAAGCTTTCCAGGATTTTCTTGAGCCCGGGGCGTTGCGTCATCACCGCGCCGCCTTCGCCCATCGTGATGTGGTGGGCCGGATAGAAGCTGACCGTGGCGACATGGCCGAACGTCCCCACCGGCTTGCCGTCATAGGTGGCGCCCAGCGCATCGCAGCAATCCTCGATCAGCCACAGACCGTGCTTGTCGCAAAAATCCTTCACCGCTTTCAGGTCGAAGGGGTTGCCCAGGGTGTGGGCAAACATCACGGCGCGGGTTTTATCAGACCGGGCCGCCTCCAGCATCGAGACGTCGGCGTTATAGGTCGGAATATCGACGTCGATGAATACCGGCACGCAGCCGTTCTGGATGATGGGATTGACAGTGGTGGGAAAGCCGGTGGCGACCGTAATGACTTCGTCGCCGGGCTTGATCCGCTTGTCGCGCAATAAGGGCGAGGTAAGCGCGGAGAATGCGACCAGGTTGGCCGACGAGCCTGAATTGACCAGCAGCGCGTATTTGGCGCCGAAGAATTCCGCGAAGCGGGCCTCAAAGGCGTCCGAGAACCGGCCGGCCGTCAGCCACATGTCGAGCGACGCGTCCACCAGATTGCGCATGTCCGCCGGGCTCATCACCTTGCCCGACACCGGCACAGGACTCTGACCCGGGGAAAAGGCCTTGGGTCCGTGGACCAGCCGGGCATATTCCTCGGACAGTTGCAGGATCTGCGCACGCAGGCTGTCGGCATCGGAAAAGGAAGTCATCTCGTACGGTCCTGCTAAGCCGTCTGCTTTTGGGCGGCTTGGAAAGCGGCGATCTGTCCCAAGCTCAAGGTGACGGCGTCATCGCCGGCCGCGAAGGATTTATACCAATGCACGATATTAGCCAGCGCATCATCCAGCTGCCAGCGGGGCCGATATCCCAGTTCTGCCTGGGCCTTGGCGGTATCGAGATAGAGGTAATGGGCCTCATGCGGATGGCTGGTGCTATTGTCCAGCGTCCAACCGGCGTCGCCGCCCCATAATTGGGCCAGCCGATCCGCGATCCACGCCACGGGCCTGGCATCTTCCGGCGCCGGCCCGAAGTTGAAGGCGGAAGCAGCCCCAGGCCGGTTGTTCCACAGGGCTTCACACAAGCTGAGATAACCTGACAGCGGTTCGAGCACATGCTGCCAGGGGCGCACCGCCGCCGGCGAACGGATCAATGCTTTTTCGCCCTGCAGAAAACCCTTCACCAGGTCCACCACCAGCCGGTCCGTCGCCCAATCGCCGCCGCCGATGACATTGCCGGCGCGTCCCGTCGCCAAAGCTGGGCTGTCGGCACCCTGGAAGAAGGAGCGCCGATAGGCGGACGCCACGAGCTCGGAACCGGCCTTGCTGCTGGAATAGGGATCGTGGCCGCCCAACGGATCATCCTCGCGATAGCCGCGGGTGGCATGGACATTTTCGTAGCACTTGTCCGTGGTGACACACAGCAGGGCGCGCAGCGATGCGATGCTGCGGGCCGCTTCCAGGAAGTGCACCGTGCCCATCACATTGACGGCATAGGTCTCCACCGGTGCCGCATAGGAATGGCGCACCAGCGGTTGTGCCGCCATATGGATGGCAATATCCGGCCTTGCCGCCTGCATGGCTTTGGACAGCGCGTCGAGATCGCGCACATCGGCAATGGTATGTCCGGCAAGCCGATTCTCGATCCGGGCGGAAGCGAACAGGCTGGGTTTGGTGGGCGGCTCTAGGGCATAGCCGCTGACTTCGGCGCCGAGTTCAGACAACCACAGGCAAAGCCACGATCCCTTGAAGCCTGTATGTCCGGTGACGAAGACCCGCTTGTGGCGCCAGAAGTCTGGCCTCATTTCCAGACCTTCCAATCGGCCTTGCCGCGACGCCACAGCTCATCCAGATGTTGCTGATCGCGCAGCGTGTCCATCGGTTGCCAGAAGCCCTCATGGCGGAAGGCCTTGAGCTGGCCTTCGCGCGACAACCGCTCGAGCGGCTCGCGCTCCCAGATCGTCTGGTCGTCCTGGATGTAATCCAGCACCCGGGTCGAGAGCACAAAGAACCCGCCGCTGACGAAGGAATTGTCGCCCACCGGCTTTTCCTGGAAGGAGCGCACGGCGCCGTCGGGGGCAATTTCCAGCGCGCCGAAACGGGCAGGGGGGCGCACGGCGGTCACCGTCGCCTGCTTGCCATGTTGGCGGTGAAAGGCGATCGATCCCGCAATGTCCACATCGGACACCCCGTCGCCATAGGTGGCGCAGAAATTCTCGTCCTTCTCCAGGTGCGGCGCGATACGCTTCAAGCGGCCGCCGGTCTGGGTCTGTTCGCCGGTATCCACCAGCGTCACGCGCCACGGCTCGGACTTGTTGTGATGCACCCGGCATTCGCCGGAGCGCATGTCGATCGTGACGTCGGAATTGTGCAGACTGTAATTGGCGAAGTATTCCTTGATCAGATAACCCTTGTAGCCCAGGCAGACGATGAAATCGTTCACGCCATGATGCGAATAGAGCTTCATGATGTGCCATAGGATCGGCAGGCCTCCGATCTCCACCAGCGGCTTGGGCTTGACCTCGGTGATTTCCTTCAGGCGGGTGCCCATGCCGCCCGCCCAGATGACCGCTTTCATAAAGCTCCACAATTACGTTACGCCGCAATGCCGGGTGTTATATTGGGAAAATCCCCCTTTCGCCACGGCTAGTTGGCGCGAAACGGCCAATTCCATGATGGGCCGGGAAGCGGCCCTCGCCTCCCGTTCAGGGATTTGCTAGAGCACCCCTGGAAAGGATGAAGGCGGCAATGAAGGTCCTTGTTACCGGCGGAGCGGGTTTTATCGGATCGGCCGTGATCCGGCACCTGATCGCCACCACCGATTGGCGGATCGTCAATCTCGACAAGCTGACCTATGCCGGCAACCTGGATTCCCTGGCCGATGCGGCAGCCAGTCCCCGCTACAGTTTTGCCCATCTGGACATCGGCGACGCCCAGGGCGTGAGCGCGCTGCTCCAGGCGGAGCGTCCCGACGCCATCATGCATCTGGCCGCCGAATCGCATGTGGACCGCTCGATCGACAGTCCAGGCGCTTTCATCGAGACCAATATTGTCGGTACCTATGTGCTGCTGCGTTGTGTGCTGTCCTATTGGCGCGGGCTGGACGGCGCGCGGCGCAAGGCTTTCCGGTTTCATCACGTTTCCACGGACGAAGTATTCGGCTCGCTGGGGACGGACGGTTTTTTCCACGAGCAAAGCCCTTACCGGCCGAACTCGCCCTATGCGGCGTCCAAGGCGGGAGCCGATCATCTGGTGCATGCCTGGACGCATACTTATGGTCTGCCGGCGGTCATCACCAACTGCTCCAACAATTATGGTCCCTGCCAGTTTCCCGAAAAGCTCATTCCGCTGACCGTCAGCCGCGCGCTTGCGGGCAAAAGCCTGCCGGTCTACGGCACCGGCGAGAATGTGCGCGACTGGCTGTATGTGGAAGACCATGCCCGGGCGCTGACCGATGTCCTGGTCAAGGGCCGGGTCGGCGAAGTCTACGCCATCGGGGGAAACGCCGAGCGCCGCAATATCGACCTGGTGCGGACCTTGTGCGGGATTTTGGACAAGCTGCGCCCCGCGGCGCGACCCTATGCGGAACAGATTGTGTTTGTGGAAGACCGCCCAGGGCACGATGCGCGCTATGCCATCGACGCATCCAAGATAAGACGGGAGTTGGGCTGGACCCCGCTGGAAAGCTTTGAGAGTGGCCTCGACAAGACGGTCCGCTGGTATCTCGACAATTCCCCTTGGCTGGAGCGGGTCCTCTCCGGCGCCTATCGCGGCGAAAGATTGGGCGTCATGGCCCGGAGCATGGAACAAGGCGCGGAACAATGAGGGGAATCATCCTGGCTGGCGGCACGGGCAGCCGCCTCTATCCCGTGACCCATGCCGTCAGCAAGCAATTGCTGCCGGTCTATGACAAGCCGATGATCTACTATCCACTGTCCACCTTGATGCTGGCGGGGATACGCGAAATCCTGATCATCACCACGCCGGCCGATCTTGCCCAGTTTCAGGCGCTGTTGGGCGACGGCAGCCGCTGGGGCCTCGCTCTCAGCTATGCAGCCCAACCCGTCCCGAACGGACTGGCTCAAGCTTTTGTCATCGGCCGGGAATTCGTCGGCACCCAGACCTGCTGCCTGATTCTGGGCGACAATCTTTTTTTCAGCGGCGGCATAACGTCCATCCTTACCCGCGCGGCCGCCCTGGAGCGCGGAGCGATGATCTTCGGTTATCCCGTCAGCGACCCTGAGCGTTATGGCGTGGTGACCTTCGACAGCGCCGGCCAGGCGGTGGCGCTTGAGGAGAAGCCCGCCAAGCCGAGATCCAATTATGCCGTCACCGGAATTTACTTCTATGACAACCGGGTGCTGGACATTGCGCAGTCGATAACGCCGTCGGCGCGGGGCGAGTATGAGATCACCGACATCAACCGCCGCTATCTGGAGATGGGCGAGTTGCAGGTCGAGAAATTGGGCCGCGGTTTTGCCTGGCTGGATACGGGGACCCATGAAAGCCTGCTGCAGGCTTCGGAATTCGTCCATGTGATAGAGACACGGCAGGGCTTCAAGATTTGCTGCCCGGAGGAAATCGCCTTCCGGCAGGGATATATCGACGCAGTTCAATTGCGGGCCTTGGCTGCACCGATGAGCGGCAATGAGTATGGCCGCTATCTGCTGCGAATCGCAGAGGAATGAACCTGACCCGCGAGGGCGGTTTTCCCGCCTGTTCCAGCGGGTTAAGCCGGCAAAATTCTCCCCGGCGAGTTCATTTTTGATATACACAGCCCCGCTATGGACGTGGTTTGAACAGGATCGCCGGCAATCTAGGGCTCATGGTGAACATTTCGGACAATATTCTGGTGGCGCAAGGAACCTCAATTGAGGACGTGTTCCGCCACCTCAACGAGAACAAGAAGGGCATCGTCTTTGTCGTGGACGAGGTCCGGCGGGCTTTGGGGTGTGTGACGGACGGCGATATCCGCCGTCAGCTCCTGGTCCATAGCGACCTGTCCGTGGCGGTTTCCACCTTCATGAACCGCGATTTCGTGCGCGTCACCACCGTCACCCCGCGCGAACATATCCTCAAGCTGCTCGACAATGGCATCCATATCGTCCCGATGCTGGACGAGGGGGGGCGGATCGTGCAGCTCTGCAGCCGCGACGACTTCCGCCTTGAGGGGGAAACATCGGTTTTTGTCCGGTCCCGGGCGCCCGCGCGGATCAGTTTTGGCGGTGGCGGAAGCGATCTGACGCATTATTTCCTGGACCAGGGCGGCATGGTGATCAGCGCCACCATCGCCAAATACGCCCATGCCAGCCTGCGGCAGCGTAGTGACAATACGGTGCTCATTCGTTCCCATGACTTGAACTGTGTGGTGGAAGCCGCCAACGTCGGCGCGCTGATGCTGGACGGCCAGTTGGACCTGATCAAATCCATTATCCAGCTCATTCGCCCCGATTTCGGGTTTGAACTTGATGTCAGCGCTGATTTCCCCGTCGGCTCCGGCCTGGGCGGCTCAGCCTCGATCGCCGTCGCCATCATCGGCTGCTTTAATGGATTTCGCACCCACGCCTGGACCCGCCACCAGATCGCCGAAATGGCATTCCAGGCGGAGCGGCTGATTCTCAACATCCCCGGCGGATGGCAGGATCAATATGCCGCCGCATTCGGCGGTTTCAACTACATGGAATTCTCCGCCGACGAAAATCTCATCATACCCTTGCGACTGGAAAGCCAGACCCTGCGGGAGCTCGAAGCGTGCTTTCTGCTGTGCCATACCGGCCGCAGCCATGATTCCGGCGCCATCCATTCAGACCAGAAGGCGCGGACCAAGAATTCGGCCGATGTCCAGACCGCGATCCGCCGTCAAAAGGAAATGACGGTGGAGATGAAGAAGCGGTTGCTGCGAGGGGACGTCTACGGCTACGGCCGCATGCTGCATGAAGCCTGGCTGTACAAGCGCCAGATGAGCAGCCTGATCAGTGACGACAGTCTGGACCGGGTCTATCAGGCCGCCATCGAAGCCGGCGCGCTGGGCGGCAAGATACTGGGGGCCGGCGGCGGCGGCTATTTCCTGTTCTTCACGCCGCCCTTCGAGCGTCACAATGTCAGCGCCGCGCTTGAAAAACTGGGTTATACCAACGAGCGTGTCCTTTTTGACAGCGACGGGCTGACAAGCTGGAAGATGCGTGAGCCGGAGCGTATTGCGAGATGAATAAGATGACGGCGTTTCCGGCATTGTCCATTGGGAATAAGGCTCTGGGTTCCGACCAGCCCTGCTTCGTCATCGCGGAGATCGGCAACAATCACAATGGCGATTTCGACCGCGCCATTGCGCTGATCGATGCGGCGAAGGCCGCTGGCGCCGACTGCGCCAAATTCCAGATGCGCAAGCTGGATGAAGTCTATCGCGCCTCCAGCCTGGACGGCGGCGAGGACGATCTTTCGGTCGAATATACGCTGGATCTTCTGCGCCGCTTCGAGCTTTCGACCCAGGACCAGAAGCGGCTGCTGGATTACTGCAAACAAAAGCAGATTATCTATTTGTGCACGCCCTGGGATCCCACCAGCGTGAAGGTTCTGGACGGTTTTGGCGTGCCCGCCTTCAAAGTGGCTTCGGCCGACCTGACGAACCTGCCGTTGCAGGCCGCGATGGCGGCGACGGGCAAGCCGCTTATTGTCTCCACCGGCATGAGCACCACGGCCGAGATCGAGGCGGCGGTGAGCTTCCTCAACGATCACGGCGCGCAATTTGTGCTGTTGCATTGCCAAAGCACCTATCCAGCGCCGCCGCACAGCATCAATTTGCGCTTTATCGAACGGTTGCGCGAACTACATCCGCTGGTGGGCTATTCGGGCCACGAACGCGGCAATGCCGTGACCCTGGCGGCCGTGGCTTTGGGCGCCATCGTCGTCGAACGCCACATAACCCTGGACCGGACCATGGAAGGTCCCGACCATGCCGCCAGCCTGGAGCCTGCGGAATATGCCGCGCTGGTCTCCAGCATCCGCGAGGTCGAAGCGGCGCTGGGTCCCTTGAACATGCCGCGTGAGCGGATATTAAGCCAAGGCGAACTGATCAATCGCGAGAATCTGGGCAAGAGCGTTGTTGCCGCGCGCGCGATAGCACCAGGCACCGTGTTGCAGGCGACGGACCTTTTGGTGCGCAGCCCCGGCCAGGGATTGTCGCCCATCCACCTGCCGCGGCTGATCGGTCACAAGGTCCGCCGCGCCGTGGGCGAGCATGGGTACTTCTTCGCGTCTGACCTGGAGGAAGAAGAAACCACATCCAAGGAATACCGGTTCCACCGGCCGTGGGGCATTCCGGTTCGCTATCACGATACCAAGGCCTTCCTGGCGCGCTGCAAGCCCGACCTGCTGGAATTCCACTTGTCCTATTCCGACATGGACCGCGATCCGGCCGAATATTTCGGCGCCCCGTTCGACCTGGATTTTGCGGTGCACGCGCCGGAACTGTTCCAAGGCAGCAGGCTGATGGACCTGGCCAGCGACGATGAGGACTATCGCCAGTTCTCCGTCCGCGAGACCCAGCGGGTGATCGACGCCACCCGCACCTTGAAGAAATATTTCCCAAAGACGGCGCGGCCACCCATCATCTGCAATGTGGGCGGTTTTTCCATGGACGCCACGTTCGGGGCGGAAACCAAAACGCGCCTTTATGAGAATTTCGCTAGAAGCCTTGAGGAATTGGACAGGGAAGGGGTGGAGATCATTCCCCAGACCATGGCGCCGTTCCCCTGGCATTTTGGCGGACAGCGCCACCAGAACATCTTCATACTGCCCGATGAAAGCGCGGCGATGTGCAAAAAGCTGGGTCTCAACCTGTGTGTCGACATCTCCCATACCAAATTGGCGGCCAATCATTTCGGCTTTGATTTCCTGCAAGCCGTGACGACCTTGGGGCCCTATACCCGCCACTACCATCTGGGCGATGCCCGCGGTGTCGACGGCGAAGGGCTGCAGATCGGCGAAGGCGACATCGACTTCAAGGCGCTGGGTGAAGTGATGGCCAAAGTCGCGCCGAACGCCTGGTTCATTCCGGAAATCTGGCAAGGCCACAAGAATCTGGGTGAGGGCTTCTGGATCGGCCTGCAGAGGCTGGAGCCGTATCTCTGATGACCAGGGTGAGCAAGCCGGACCCGCGTGTGGTGCTGATCCTGCAAGCGCGCATGGGCTCCACCCGCTTGCCGGGAAAATCCATGATGGACCTGGCGGGCGCCCCGCTGCTGGCGCGGATTCTGGAACGCGTGAAGCGCGCCAGGCGCCCGCATGCCATTGTCATGGCGACCACCGAGCGCGCCGAAGACGACGTGCTGGTAAGCCTGGCCGACGGGCTGGGCGTGCCGGTGTTTCGCGGTTCGCAGAACGATTTGCTGGACCGCTACTACCAGGCAGCGAAGAAATCCGCGGCCGATATCGTGCTCAGGCTGCCCGCCGACAATGCGACGCCGGAGCCTGAGGAAATCGACCGCATCGTGGATTTTCATCTTGCCGGCGACTTTGTCTTCACCACCAACCTGGCGCAGGCGCTGGGCAGCGGCTATCCCGACGGCATCGGCGCCGAGGCGGTGGACTTTTGGGCGCTGGAGGAAGTCTGGAACACGCGCAAAGACGCGGAGTTGTGCGAGCATCCGCACCTCAATTTCTTCAACTATGCCAAGCAGCAGGCGGCAGACCCGCGCTACAGCGTGGGAGCGCCCAAATGCGCCCCGGACATCGCGCGCGCCGATGTCGTGCTGGACGTCAATACGGCCAGGCAGTACGACTTCATCAAGGCGCTTTACGAATATCTCTATCCGCGAAATCCCAATTTCACCATTCGCGATACCATCGATTGGTACGACAATATCTACAAAAAGCAGGAAGCAGACGCATGACCAGCAAGGGCCGGGTGGTCTATTTCAACGGCGAATTGATCCCCGAAACAGAAGCCAAGATCTCGATCTACGATTCCGCGCTGATGTTCGGCGACATGGTGTTCGAGATGACGCGCTCCTTCAACAAGAAACAGTTCAAGCTGCGCGAGCATCTGGAGCGGCTTTATTCGGGCCTCAAGATCCTGCGCATTCCGCTGGACATGACCATCGACGAGATGGAGAAAGCGTGTCACCAGACGGTGGAGGCCAACGATCACCTGTTCGGCGCCGATGACGAGCACCGGCTGATGATCGATGTCTCGCGGGGCCTTCTGGGCATCTATCAGAACAATGTCGCGCTGCCCAAGGGCCCCAATGTCATCATCGCCGACTTTCCCCTGCGCTGGACGGTGGCGGGGATGGGGCACCTGTTCGACAAGGGCATCAATGCCGTGATCACCAGCCAGCGCGCCTTGCCGGCGTCGCTGCTGGATCCCAAGATCAAGAATCGCAGCCGCATCCACTATCTGATGGCCAATATCGAAGCCTCGCAGGTGGAAGGCGAGGACAATTGGGCGCTGTTGCTGGATCCCGACGGCTTTATAGCCGAGGGCACCGGCGACAATTTCTTCACCATCAAGGACGGTGTGATCTATTCGCCGGAGGGGCGCAACATCCTGCGCGGCATTTCCCGCGACTATGTGATGAAAGAGCTGGCGCCTCAGCTCGGCATTGCCGTGGTCGAGAAGAATCTCGACCCTTATGACGTCTATACCGCCGACGAAGCGTTCATGACCGGAACGCCTTTCTGCATGCTGCCGGTCACCCGCATCAATGGTGACAAGATCGGCGACGGCCAAGTGGGGCCGGTGTTTCAGCGCGTGCTGGACGCCTGGAGCGCCAATACCGGCGTGGACATAGCCGGCCAGATCAAGGCCTGGAACGCAGGCAGCAACGCCGCCCATGGCGATGCGCCCACCCCCTATCGCTTCAAGGCCAAGAAGTAATGGCCGAGATCGGCTTCATGCAGGGACGGCTGTCGCCGCAAGTGGACGGCAAGATCCAGGCATTCCCCTGGGAGAAATGGCGGGAGGAATTTTCCGCCGCCGAGAAAATCGGCATCCACTTGATGGAGTGGACGCTGGATCATGACCGCCTGGCGGAAAACCCCCTGATGACGCCTGAAGGGCAGGCGGAGATTGTGGCGCTGTCGCGCAAGCACAATGTCAAGGTCGTCTCGCTGACCGGCGACATTTTCATGCAGATGCCATTCTGGCGCGTTACGGGTGCGGAGCGCGCAAAACGCCTGGCGGAATTCGAAGCTGTGGCCGTGGCCTGTGCAAAGGTCGGCATCAAATTCATCGTGGTCCCGCTGGTGGACAATGGCGCCATGACCAGTGCCGACGAAGAACAAGCGGTGGTGGAGGAATTCGCCAGGCGCGCCGACTGGCTCAAGGCCCAGGGCCTGGCGGTGGTGTTTGAATGTGACTACCCACCGCAAAAGCTCGCGGACTTCATCGCCCGCTTTCCGCAAACGGTTTTCGGCGTCAATTACGACATCGGCAATAGCGCGGCGCTGGGCTATGACAGTGCCGAAGAGATCGCGGCGTATTTCCCGCGCATCCTCAATGTCCACATCAAGGACCGTAAGCTGGGTGGCACCACCGTCGCCTTGGGCACGGGCAACGCCAAGCTCGCTCAAACCATCGGCGATCTGGTGAGGCGCGGCTATCGCGGTTTCTATATCCTGCAGACGGCCCGCGCCGCCGACGGCGATCATGCCGGTGTGCTGGCCAAGTATCGCGAGATGGCGGCGGGATGGATTGAAGCGGCATGAATCTGGAGCTTGATGGCAAGACGGCCCTGGTTTCCGGCGCGAGCCGCGGCATCGGCCTGGCCATCGTTCAAGCCCTTCATGCCGAAGGCTGCCGGGTGGCGCTGGTGGCGCGTGGGCGCGAAGGCCTTGAAAAGGCCGCCGAGGATCTGGGCGGCAAGGTTTTGATCCAGGCCTGTGACGTGACCGATCCAACCGCCGCCGGCGGCGCGGTGGCCGAGATCGCCCGACAAACCGGCGGTCTCGATATTCTGGTCTGCAACGCCGGCAGTGGAGCCTCTGTGCCTCCCGGCACAGAAACCGAGGCCGAATGGCGGCGGGTCCTGGACGTCAACCTGTTTTCGATGCTCAACATGATCGCCGCGGCCAGGCCCCATATGCGCCGGGGTGGGGCCATCGTCTGCATATCCTCCATCGCCGGGCTGGCCGCCCTGGGCGCTCCGGTGGCCTATTCCGGGGCCAAGGCGGCCCTGAATGCCGCTGTGAAAGGCCTGGCGCGGCCCCTGGCGGCCGAAGGTCTCAGGATCAACGCCGTCGCGCCGGGCAACATCCTGTTCCCCGGGGGAACCTGGGAGCGCAAGCTGGCCGAGGATCGGCTTGGCGTAGAGGCCATGCTGGTCCGCGACGTCACGTTGGGCCGCCTTGGGACCCCGGCCGAAATAGCCTCCGTGGCCCTCTTCCTGGCTTCCCCACGGGCCAGCTTCATCACGGGTACCATCCAGGTCGCCGATGGCGGCCAGTTGCGGTAGGCAGAGCCATGAGCCGTCCTCTCCCCAAGATATTCGACCTTTCTGGCCGGACCGCCCTGGTGACCGGCGCCGGAGGTCTTCTGGGCCCCCAGCATGCGATCGCCCTGGCGGAATTGGGCGCCAAGGTGGTGCTCGCCGACATCGATCTGGACAAGGCGGACGCCGCGGCGGCCCTTGTGCGCAACGAAGTGCCCGGCGCGGAAACCGTCGCAATGGTGCTGGACGTGACCAAGCCCGCGGCGGTGCACGCGGCCGCGACCAAACTGGGACGGATAGACATCCTGGTGAACAATGCGGCCATCGACGCGAAAGTGACGGCCCAACCTGGTGTCGCCAATGGCTCGCGGCTGGAAGGCTTCACGCTTGAGCAATGGAATATCGAGGTCGCGGTGGGCCTGACGGGCGCCATGCTGACGAGCCAGGTGTTCGGCGCCCGGATGGCCGCCAATGGCGGCGGGGTCATCCTCAATATCGCGTCCGATCTGTCGGTGATCGCGCCCGACCAGCGCCTCTATCGCCTGGAGGGCGCCGTGCCGGAGCAGGAACAGCCGGTCAAGCCGGTGACCTATTCGGCGATCAAGCATGGTTTGCTGGGCCTGACGAAATATGTTGCCGGCTATTGGGCGGCTTCGGGCGTGCGCTGCAACGCGCTGTCGCCGGGCGGCGTCTATAACGGACAGGCGGACGCGTTCGTAGCCAGGCTTGCCAGCCTGATCCCGATGGGACGCATGGCCCGGCGGGAGGAATATCGCGCCGCCGTGCAATTTCTTTGCTCCGACGCGTCTTCCTACATGACGGGCCAGAATATCGTGATGGATGGCGGACGCTCGATTCTATAGCGCGCGAAAATCGTCAAGCCAGCGCCAGGAAGCGCCCCGCGATCGGGGAAATGTCGAAGGTCTCGCTGGCATAGGCGCGGCCGTTGCGGCCCAGTTCTTCGGCCAGTTCCGGACTATCCAGCAGCTGGTCGATGCGCGAGATGAAGCCGCTCTCGTCGCCCGGCTCGACCACAAACCCCGACCTGGCCTTGGCGATGGTCCTGGCGGCCAGATTGTCGGCGGGAATGGAAGCCACCAACGGGCGACCGGCGCAGAAACAACTGAGGATCTTGGACGGCACGGAAAACAGGCCGGCATCCGGCTCGATGATGGCCGTGAGGATATCGGCGCTGGAAAGAACCTCCGGCAGCCGTTCATAGGGCTGCCAGGGGAGGATCTTGAGATTGTGGATGGAACGTTCCTTTGCCTCGCGTCTGAGGAATTCCGCGCCCAATCCCTGGGTGGTGACCACCACCATGACTTCGTCACGCTGCTGTTCCTGATAGTGCGCGGCGGTGTGCAGCAGCAGCGCCGGATTGTGCTTCAGGCCCAGCGTGCCGGAATAAAGAACGATCCTCTTTCCAGAAAGACCTTGTTCCTCCTTCCAGGCATTTTCACGCGGCAAGGGCGTGATCTCATCGGCCGGCGCCCAGTTCTCGATCACCGAGATCTTCTCCATCGGCACGCCCAGGCCTTTCAGGAACGGGACGAAATCGGGCGTGATGGAGACGATATGGTCGGCGCGGCCGGCAAAGCGCTTTTCCTTGAAGCGATAAACCGCTCCCGCAAGCGCGCCGATCACCGGAAGCTTGCGGCTGAGAACGCTCCTGATGCCGACGCTGTAAATGTCCTGAAGCCACCAGATGATTCTCAGGTCCTTTGGCAGCTTGGTCCGCAACATATCCAGCACGTCATTGGGCGTGGTGCAGGTGACGAACAAATCCGGCTTTGCTTCGGCGATGGCTTTGGCCAGCTTCATCCCGTATTCGCGTTCCTCGATCACCCGGCGCACCATCGCGTATTTGTTCATCGTGGCGCCGGTGATGATGGGCAGGATGGTCAGCCCTTTGGGATCGCTGGGACGCCGTTCAAGGCCGCCGCGCGGCGACTCCAGAACGGCCGCATAGGCATGCACCACCTCATGGCCCGCTTGCGCCAGGGCCCGCGAGAGATGGACAGGAAAGGCGTGGCCCGGATAGTCGTGGAGGAATATTTTCAATGGTTTGGCTCCGGCCTCAAAAAGCGACAATTTTTGTTGTTCGTCAATTGGTTCCGGAAAAATACTGCTGGACGGGCATCTTACCCGCCCGGTAATCTTGAAGCGGGTGGGCTGCGGCTCGCGGGGCTGGTTCACCATACCCATCATTCAATAGGATAGGCCATGGCCGGTTCCCTGTCTCTACCGGATGGCGCTCGTTTAACTGCGCAGAACTACCTGCGCGCCGTGCGCCCATCTCTCGATCCCGTCCGTCTCGCCAATGAACGCGTACTGGTTACGGGGGCATCGGGATTCATCGGGACGAATCTGCTGGAGTTCTACCGCGGTTGGGGCGCGGGCGCCGTCGCCAATTTCGACATTGCCGCGCCGCGCAATCCCGACCACCGCAATATCTGGACGAAGGTCGATATTTGCGACGCGGCGGGCGTGCGGGCGGCCATGCACGGCTTTCGTCCCACAGCTGTTTTTCATCTGGCGGCGCGCGCCGATCTTATTGGCAAGACGGCGGCGGATTATCCCGAAAATTCGGATGGCGTGCGCAATGTCATCGCGGCCATGCGCGAATTGCCCAACCGCCCGCCTTTGATCGTGGCCTCCAGCCGCATGGTCTGCGACATCCGGCATCATCCCAAAAACGACACCGATTACTCCGCACCCAATGGTTATGGCCAAAGCAAGGTTCTCACCGAAATCGTGACGCGGCGCGAATGCGGCAATTCCATATCCTGGGTGCTGGTGCGGCCGACCGGCGTCTGGGGCCCCTGGTTCGACATCCCGTATCGCAACTTCTTCGATACGGTACGCCGAGGCCTTTACATGCATCCGGGCGAAATGCGTGTACGCAAGTCTTACCAGTTTGTGGGAAACATGGTGTTTCAGCTGGATCGGCTGATGTTCGCCGGTCTTGCACAGGCGCAGGGCCATACGCTTTATGTCTCCGACCCGCCGACGGAGGTATTGCCCTGGGCTCGGCAGATCGCGTCCGCTTACGGGCGGCGCCCGCCTTTGACCGTGCCTTATCCGCTTTTGGCCGCCGGCGCCAAGATTGGCGATCTGCTGCAAAAGCTGGGCTGGTACAATCCGCCTCTGACCAGTTTCCGTCTGGATAACCTCACCACCGATATGATGATCGATTACATGCTGGCCGAAGATGTCACCGGTCCGGTGCCCTATGCGATGGAAAATGCCATCGCGGTCACCATTGATTGGCTTTCGCAAGGGATAGCCACGGCTCAGAAGGGCCAGACAGGCGCCGCCTGAAGCGGAAGTTTTCATATAAGCCATTGAATGTATTACGGTATTAATCTCTTTCTCGCCTGCAAATTCGATGCTAGGACGATCCCGCCTGCGTCGGCCTGATCCGCTGCGGTGCTGAAGACAAAAGGGCAAGAAGATGAAGACGGCGTTGGTGTGCGGTGGCGGCGGGTTTATCGGTTCGCATCTGGTCAAGCGGCTGAAACGCGAAGGCTTCTGGGTCCGCGCCGTTGATCTCAAATTCCCCGATTTTGCTCCGACCGAGGCCGACGATTTTATCGCCGCCGATCTGCGCGATCCGGTCAATTGCCGCGCGGCCGTGGATCGCCGCTTTGACGAGGTCTATCAGCTGGCCGCGGACATGGGTGGTGCGGGCTATATCTTCACCGGCGATCACGATGCCGATGTCATGCATAATTCTGCCAGCATCAACCTCAACATTCTGGATGCCTGCCGCCGGCGCAATGTCTCGCGCATCTTCTACTCGTCTTCGGCCTGCATCTACCCCGACTACAATCAGACCGATCCCAACGCTCCCATCACCCGCGAAGACAGCGCCTATCCGGCCAATCCCGACAGCGAATATGGTTGGGAGAAGCTGTTCTCGGAGCGTCTGTACCTGTCTTATCATCGCAACTACGGCATGGATGTGCGCGTCGCGCGCTACCACAATATTTTCGGTCCCGAAGGCACCTGGACCGGCGGCAAGGAAAAGGCGCCGGCAGCGGTGTGCCGCAAGATCGCTGAAGCCCCCGAAGGCGGTGAAATCGAGATATGGGGTGACGGTGAGCAGACCCGCTCCTTCCTCTATATCGACGAGTGCGTTGAAGGCACGACACGTCTGTTGCGCTCCAATTTCACCGGTCCGGTCAATATCGGCTCGGAGGAAATGGTTTCCATCAACCAGCTTGCGCGCATGGTGATGGGGATCGCGGGCAAGCGTCTGACGATCAAGCATATCCCCGGTCCCCTGGGCGTCCGCGGCCGCAATTCGCACAATGAATTGATTGCCAAGACGATCGGCTGGAAGCCCGCCGACCCGTTGGTGAACGGTCTGCGCACGACATACGCCTGGATCAATGCGCAGGTGATGTCGAACAGCTCTGCACGCAAGACTGCCTAGATTTTGCAGGCTGCCGGACAGCATGTTCCCCCTGTACCGGCCCGGCCGGGAAGGTCTGGATCATGACGTCCGGTGTCCGGCGTATCTTGGTGCTTTCC
>Ga0268266_10001534_pt1 | contig 27014 bp, 32 predicted proteins | sample KBSS13metaG_FD_190356 | JGI IMG/M metagenome (GOLD analysis project Ga0268266, IMG submission 190356) | Switchgrass rhizosphere microbial communities from Kellogg Biological Station, Michigan, USA - KBS S1-3 metaG (SPAdes) (version 2) | ecosystem: Host-associated > Plants > Roots > Rhizosphere... | reverse complement strand
TGTGCCGGGGGTGTGGAGTTCCGGGCGGAAGCGTGACGAACCCTGCGCACATCTTCACGAGACCCTCACGTCCTGGGCGTCTCAGCGCGGTCACAGCCAGCCAGGACCGCGATGAGACGCCCAGGACCTCCAAGGACTGCCGCGACGGCCGGAACAACGCAGAAGCCCTACTCCCCCCAGGCCGTCGCCACCACCTCGCGCGGCCCGCCCCGGTCGCGGTGCTCGCACAGGTAGATGCCCTGCCACGTGCCCAGAGCCGGCCGGCCACCCCGCAAGGGCAGGGTCAGGGACGGGCCCATCAGCGCCGCCTTGACGTGGGCGGGCATGTCGTCGTCGCCCTCCAGGGTGTGGGTCCAGTAGGGGGCGCGTTCGGGGACGGCGCGGTCGAGCCAGGTGTCGAGGTCGGCGCGCACTTCCGGTGAGGCGTTCTCGCTCAGGGTCAGCGAGGCGGAGGTGTGTTGGATCAGCAGGTGGAGGATGCCGACGCCGAAGTCGCCCAGCTCGGGCAGCGCCGAGAGCACCTCACCCGTGACCAGGTGGATGCCGCGCGGGCGCGGCTCGAAGGTGATGGTGCGCTGCAGCCACACACATTCGAGCCTACGCCGCGGCGGCGACTAGAGGTTCGGCGGGATCAGCACCGCGTTGATGACGTGGATGATCCCGTTGCTGCATTCGATGTCGGTTTTGACGATCTTCGATTCGTTGACGAAGGCGCTCTTGCCGCGAACGCTGAACTGGACCTTGGCACCCTCGGCGGTGGTCGCCGACTTCGTCTTCAGGACCTTTCTCGCCGGCACCTTGCCGGGAAGCACGTGGTACAGGAGGACCTTGCGCAGCATGGCTTTGTTCGACAGCAGCATGTTGAGCGTTTTTTTCGGCACCTTGGAGAAGGCGGCGTTGGTCGGGGCGAACACCGTGTAGGGCTTGGTGCCGGAGAGCGTCCCGGCCAGGCCGGCTTTTTCGACCAGGCTGACGAGGGTCGAGAACTGGGGGTTCCCGGCGGCCGTTTCGACGATGTTCTTGCTGCCGGCCGCGGACGCGACGGACGCGGGGACGGCGAGGGCGGCGATCACCATGGCGACGGCGAACAGGCGCTTGAGCATGATTCCTCCTCGGGTGGGGGATTGATTGCCTGCGTTACGCGCCCCGGACGCGATTTGGTTGACGAATCGGCATCCACAAGCCCCTCGCTGACGTACCTTTGAACGTGGCAGCGATGACCCCCGAGCCGACTCGTCCGCGTGCGCAACGTGACCTCGACCCCGCCGAGGCCGCCCTCGTCGCGCGCCTGCAGGACGAGGACGAAGCGGCGATCGCCGCCTTCGAGGAGCGTTATGGCCGCGCCCTGACCGGCTTCCTGCGCGACTCGCTCCCCGACCCCGGCACCGCCGAAGAAGTACGCCAGCAGGTGCTGACCGAGATCTGGCGCCGCGGCGGCGACTACGACCCCGGCCGGGCCTCGGTCCTCACCTGGGCGCTGATGATCGCCCGCTCGCGCGCCGCCGACGAGCGGCGTCGGCGTCGCCCCGCGCCGGTCGATCCGACGACCATCGACGAGGCCGCCGAAGACGTGGAGCTGGACGGGATGCTCGACCGGTGGCGGGTCGCCGCCCTGCTCGAGCGCATCCCGCCCGCCGAGGCGGCGGTGCTGCGGATGCGCTTCTACGAGGGACGCTCGCAGAGCGAGATCGCCGCGCGCACCGAGGTGCCGCTGGGGACGGTGAAGACGCGGATGGTCCGCGGACTGGCGAGACTGCGCGAATTGATCGGGGAGGAAGAACCGTCATGAACCGCCACGAACTGATCGCCGCCTACGCCCTCGGGGAGCTCGAGGGGGCCGAGCTGGAGCGCTTCGAGCGCGAGGCCGCCGCCGACCCGGCCCTGCGGGCGGAGGTCGAGGCGACCCGCGGGACGATGGCGCACCTGGAGGCGCTGCCGGGCGACGCGTGGCCCTCGGACGTCGCAGAGCCCCTCCCTCCCGAGCCCGCCCCCACTCGGACCGCGCGCCCCCGCCGACGCTTCTCGCTCAGCCCCGCCTTCGCGGTCGCCGCGATCGTGATCGCCGCGGTGCTCGGCGGGGTCGTCGGCGCGCTGATCGCCTCCGGCGGCGACTCCTCCTCCCCGCCCGCGAAGACGGTCCTGGTCCTGCATCCGCTCGACGCGCCGAAGAACTCGCGCGCCGACGTCTCGATGCCGAAGGCCGACACGATGCTGTTGCGCACCCACGGCCTGCCGCCCTCGGCAGCCGGCGACTACTACGAGGTCTGGCTGATGAGCAGCGACTCGAAGCTGGTCCCGGTCGCCTCCTTCCGGGTCGGCCAATCGGGCGAAGCCTCGGTCGAGGTGCCCCTCCCCGCCGCGCCCGACGAATACGCCTACTTCGACGTCAGCCGCCAGACGGTGAGCGGCGGCCCCGACCACTCCCAGGACTCGGTGCTGCGCGGCGCGACCGCCGACATCGAAGCCTGACTCAGCGCGCGACCCGGAACCAGAGGTGGGTCGCCACCGGCCCGACGCTGCCGTCGAGCCGCTCCAGCACCACCTCGGCCCCGCCCGGGTGGTCGAAGACGCGGACCCCGTCGCCGAGCAGGATCGGCTCGACGTAGAAGAGGACCTCGTCGAGCTCCCCCAGCTCGATGCAGCCGCGGGCCACCTCGGCGCCGAGGATGCAGACGTACTTGTCCCCCGCCGCCTCGCGCGCGGCGGCGATCGCCCGCGCCAGGTCGGTCTCGAAGGTGACATCGGGCGGTGACTCCGCCGGCGGCTCGCGGGTGACGACGAACTGCGGCCCGTGCCAGCTGCCGCCGAACGGCCCTTCCTTCTCCTCGTCGCCGCGGTTGGGGTCGTCCCCGCCCCAGGTGCGCCGCCCGATCAGCAGCGAGCCGACCTTTTCGGGGAGCACCGCCGCGGCCTCGTCGGGCTCGCCACCCATGAAGCGCGACAGCCACTGCATGTCGCCGCCGGGGCCGGCGATGAAGCCGTCGAGCGAGATCGCCGCCGAGTAGAGGAGCTGCCCCATCCGCCGACGCTAGCCGACGGGCGCGGCCTGCGCCAGCTCGGCCAACATCCGCAGCCGCGCCTCGTCGACCGACCTCGGGGCGGCGCTGAAGACGACCAGCCGCTCGGAGAGGTTCTGCGAGACGAGGTTCTGGCAGTCGAGCGTCAGCTCACCGACCAGCGGGTGGACGAAGCGCTTCTCCAGCACGGTGCGGCGACCGACTTCGTGGCGGTCCCAGAGCGCCGCGAACTCCTCGCTCTCGGCGAGCAGTGCCGCGACCAGCGCGTCGGCTTCGGGGTCGGGACCGGGCCGGCCGTGGACGGCGCGAAGGTTGGCGACGTGCTGGCGGGCGCGCGTCTCGTGGTCCTCGACCGGGTGCAGACCGCGCCGATCCGGTTCGGTGAACCAGCGGTAGATCATGCTTCGCGCCGAGCCCGCGAAGACGGAGTGGTCGCCGAGGAGCGCCTTGGCGAGCTCGTTCTGGTGCAGGGTCACGCCGAGGTCGGAGACGATCATCGCCGCCGCGCCGTCGATCTGTTCGAGCACCCGCAGGAGGCCCGGACTGGGCTCGTCGGCGCGCATCGCGGTCGGCGGGGCGTTGTGGCCGGCGAGGGCGAAGAGGTGGTCGCGCTCGATGTCGTTCAGGCGCAGCGCGAGCGCCAGCGCGGCCACCGTCGATTCCGAGGGCCGGGCGCCGCGGCGCTGCTCCAGCCGCGTGTAGAAGTCGGTCGAGATATGGGCGCGGGCGGCGACCTCCTCGCGGCGCAGGCCCGGCGCGCGGCGGCGGCGCCCCGGTGGCAGGCCGACGTCCTCGGGGCGCAGCGCGGCGCGACGGCGGCGCAGGAAGTCGGCAAGGCCATCGCGGTCCATGGGACAAGTATGCAACTCCGGCGCCGCTTATCCAGGGACAGCTTGTCCCCCGATGAGGTGGGCTCTTTTGCAACCGGGCCGAGCCGGGCACCATCGAGGAGAGCCCCGCGCTCCCCACGGGGCCGACAACCAAAGGAGCACCATGCCCAGCAAGCCCACCTCAACCAACAAGATCTCCGGCGGCACCTTCGCGCTCGCCGACGACATCACCGTCAACCGCGTCGGCTACGGCGCGATGCAGCTCGCCGGCCCCCACGTCTTCGGCCCGCCCTCCGATCGCGACGAAGCGATCCGCGTCCTGCGCGAGGCGCTCGAGCTCGGCGTCGACCACATCGACACCTCGGACTTCTACGGCCCCCACGTAACCAACGAGATCATCAAGGAGGCGCTCCATCCCTATCCGGAGAACCTGACGATCGTCACCAAGGTCGGGGCGAAACGGGACGCCGAGGGCGGCTGGCCGCACGCCCGCTCCCCGCGCGAGCTCCACGAAGCCGTGCACGACAACCTCGAGCACCTGGGCCTCGAGCAGCTCGACGTGGTGAACCTGCGGATGGGCGGCGTCGAGGGGCCGGAAGAGGGCTCGATCGCCGAGCAGTTCGAAGCCCTCGCGGAGATGCGCGAGGCGGGCCTGATCCGTCATCTCGGCGTCAGCACCTTCTCCGCCGAGCAGGTCGCCGAGGCGCGCTCGATCGCCCCCGTCGTCTGCGTCCAGAACATGTACAACCTCGCCCACCGCGAGGACGACGAGCTGATCGACTCGCTCGCCGCCGAGGGGATCGCCTACGTCCCCTACTTCCCGCTCGGCGGCTTCTCGCCACTGCAGGCGGAGGAGCTGGACGCGGTCGCGACCCGCAAGGGGGCGACGCCGATGGCGGTGGCGCTGGCCTGGCTCCTGCAGCGCTCGCCGAACATCCTGCTGATCCCCGGCACCTCCTCGGTCGCCCACCTGCGGGAGAACGTCGCGGGCGCCGGGCTGGAACTGACGGCGGAGGACCTGGCGGAGCTGGACTCGATCGGCTCCGCCGCCTAGGGCAGCGTAGAAGGAGGGCGACGGGGTAGATTCCCGGCATGGCCGACCGCCGCGGGACCTCCACGCTTCTGATCATCGGAGCGGCGGTCGTCGCCCTCCTCCTCCTCGCCCCCACCGCGTTCGCGGTGAAGGCGCCGGGCCTCGCCTCGAGCTCCCAGTACAAAGCCTTCATCGAATACGTGAAGAAGATGGAAGAACGCTCGTCCCAGCCGACCTCGAGCGAAACCAAAAACAAGTTCGAGGCGAAGCTGACGGCGAAGAAGACCGCCGCCGCCCACAAAGCCAACGCGCTCTTCAACCGGGCCGCGGACGAAGCGAAGGCGGAAGCCAACGAAACCGCCAAGGAGCAGGTGGAACAGGTGCGGGCCAAGGAAGGCAAGAGCCTGGAAGCGCTGAAGGCCGAAACGAACGGCAAGCTCGAACGGCTCGAGGCCGAATTCCAGACCAAATTCGAACGGGTCGAAACCGGCCACCGCAACCGCGAAGGCGCGCTGAAGGAACAGATCCGCGGCCTCCGCGGGCAGAAGTCCCAGGCCAAGCCCGGAACGCCCAAAGACAAGATCCAGGAACACATCGAAAAGGTCCAGGGCGAACTCAAGGCCAATCGCGAGGACGAAAAAGAAAAGCGCGAGGCGCTGAAGGGCCTGGTCGAAAAGAAGCGCGTCCCGATCGAAGAAGCGGCGAAGGCCGAAGAAGTCGCGATCGCCGAAAAGGCCGAAGCAACCGTGAAGAAGGTCCAGAACCACTGGGCCAAGGCCTACGAAGAAAAGAAGGCGGCCTTGAACGCCACGCGGGAAAACCGCCTCGGCTACCTCGAATCGAAGCTGGAACAAGGCCGCGCCGCGGTCGCCGCGATGCCCTCCACCGGCTGATCCGGGTCAGGGAGTCAGGTATGAGTTGTCAGACTCATGCCTATATCTGTCTAATCCGCTCACTAGAAGTGGGTTTGTTGTCGAAACCTCCTACCAGTGAGCCGAATGAGCGCATTCGATGCGCGAGGGAAGACGCGTGCCGTGGCCGGCTGGATCCGGGCCAACAGCCTCGCCTGCCTGGTGGCCCTCCTGGTCAGCGGCGCGGTGGTCGGAGCCGGGGTCCTGGTCCTCTCGATCGCCGACCGCGAGGACGGGATGCGCGCAACGCAGACCGAGATCGTCGAACTCTCGAACCTGGCCATCGGGCTCCGCGAGCTGACGCCCGCCGCCTCCCAGGGGACCATGCCCACGGCCGCGGACTTCATCGTGCACCGGCGGCTCGTCAAAGGCGCCCTGCGCACGGCGCGGGAGATCGAACTCGACTGGGATGACAAGATCGTCGCCGGGGTCGTCTCACCGACCCACGCGCTCGCCCGCACCTCCACCGCAGCGCTGACGGCCAGCCGTGACGGTCGCGACGCGGTCGCAGCCGCGGCGCTCACTCGACTGCCGGGACAGGCGGACGGGCTGATGACGCGCCTCGGCCGCGCCAACACCAAGATCTCCCAGAAGATCGACGGTGACTCCCGCGACACCCGCATCCTCACCTTCGTTGTCACCGGCCTGATCGGGCTCCTCCTGAGCGCCCTGATCCTGGTGCTCAGCTCGAGCTGGCGGCGCCGCCAGCAGGTCTCGGCGGAGCGCCACGCCGCCCTCCACGGCGAGCGCCGCCTGCAGGCGCTGGTCCGTCATGGCTCCGACCTGATCCTGGTCCTCTCCCCCGCCGGCGAGGTGCTCTTCGCCGGCGGCGCGGCCGAGACGATGCTCGGCAGCGATGCGGCGGCGCTCGAAGGCCAGAACCTGGTCCGCCGGCTCCACCCCGACGACCGACCGACCCTGGCGGCGCTCTGCGACATCGCCGAGGGCGAGTCGGCGGCGCGGGAGCTGCGGCTGCGGCGGAGCGGCGAGGGCTGGCGCACCTGCGAGGCACGCGCCACCAGTCTGCTCGGCGACGACCTCTGGAACGGCATCGTCCTCAACGTCTGGGACATCACCGAGCGCGTCGCGCTGGAGGAGCGCCTGCGCCACCAAGCCTTCCACGACGACCTCACCGCGCTCGCCAACCGCGTCCTCTTCAACGAGCGCCTCGAGCACGCGCTGGTCCGCGGGGTCCGCGCCGGCTCCACGGTGAGCGTCCTGATCATCGACCTCGACGACTTCAAGGCGATCAACGACAGCCTCGGCCATCCCTGCGGCGACGAGCTGCTGCGGGAGGTGGCGTCGCGGCTCGACGAGGCCCTGCGCAGCGCCGACACCGTGGCCCGACTCGGCGGCGACGAGTTCGGCGTGATCTTCGACGACAGCCGCTCGGTCGCGGCCGACGAAGAGGCGGCGCGGCGGATCACCGCGGCGCTCGAGACGCCGTTCCGGCTCGCCGGGCGCTGCCTGCCGGTCTCGGCCAGCGTCGGGATCGCCCGCGGGGCGGCGGGCGCGTCGACCCCGTCGGACCTGGTTCGGGACGCCGACCTCGCGATGTACGCGGCAAAGGGCGAGCAGAAGGGCCCGGTCGCGGTCTACAGCGACGACATGTACCGGGGCGCCGAGCAGCGGCTCGGCCTGAAGTCCGACCTCCTCGACGCGGTCGCCGGGGGCTGCGAGCAGCAGTTCGTCCTCCTCTACCAGCCGGTGGTGCTGCTGGAGAGCGGCGAGATCGCGGGCCTCGAGGCCCTGCTGCGCTGGCGCCACCCGACCCGCGGCATGATCGCCCCGGCCGAGTTCATCCCGATCGCCGAGGAAACGGGCGCGATCGTGGAGATCGGGCGCTGGGTGCTGCAGCAGGCGTGCGTCGAGGCGCAGCGCTGGACGCCCCAGCCGGGGCGGCCGCCGCTGACGCTCTCGGTCAACGTCTCCGCCCGACAGCTGCGCGGCAACGGGCTGGTGGAGCACGTCCGCGAGGCGCTGTCGGTGTCCGGGCTGACGCCGCGCCGCCTCGTCCTCGAGATCACCGAGACGCAGGTGATGCGCGACGTCACGCAGGCCGTGGCCACCCTGAACGCGGTGAAAGCGCTCGGCGTCCGCGTCGCGATCGACGACTTCGGCACCGGCTACTCCTCGCTCAGCCAGCTGCAGAAACTGCCGGTCGACGTGCTGAAGGTGGACCGCGAGTTCACGATCACCGACGAAGACGGCGCCTCCGAGCACGCGGGCATGTTGAGCGCGGTGATCGAAATCGGCGATTCGCTCGGCCTGCGCACGGTCGCCGAGGGGATCGAGACGCCCGCCCAGCTCCGCCAGCTGCTGGCGCTGAACTACCGCTACGGCCAGGGCTACCTCTTCTCCCGCCCGGTCACCGCCGAGCGCGTCCCCGAGATCCTCGCCGCCCCGCTCGACGCGTCGACGGGCCGAATACCCGTCAGATAGTCAGGTTTTCGGCCCGTCAACCTCGCGCGGGTTGCTCGCGGAGGATCTGGCGGCTCAGGAGCTCGGTGCCGGCGGCGAGGAGGACGGCGAGGATCAGCATGCCCAGGGGCCGGCGGAAGGCGTCGACCGGGGCCCAGGCGACGAGGACCAGGAAGAGGGCCGCGGCGGCGCCGTAGGCGACGGCCCGGTTGTCCCGCACGTATGGGGCGCTCTCGCGACGGAGGCGGGTCGCGATCTTGGTCGGCCCGGCCAGCCAGGCGGCGAGGAAGACGAGGACGCCGAAGGCGAGGGCCGAGCGGGCGACGTCGGCGAGAAGCGAGGTGGCGATGCCCCAGACTTCCTCGAAGGCGGGCTTGCCGGAATCGGTTTTCGCCAGCGCGTCGACCACGTAATGGCCGCCGAGCGTGCGCAGCAGCAGGACGATCGCGCCTGCGACGACGAAGCCGATGCCGACAGCCCGCAGCGCCTCGCGGCGGCGCGGGCCGGCGAACCAGACCGCGAGCCCGAACAGGATCAGCGCGAGGAGCGTGAGCACGATCGGCAGGTGGCGGAGCAGCTTCACGCCCTTCTGCGCCGCTTCCAGTTCGTCGGAGTGGATGATCGTCAGCCGCCCGGCGCCGACCGGCAGCTGTTCGCCGAGTTCGTTCGCGCCGACCCGTTCGCCGAGCGTTTCGACGATCGGTTTCAGGTCCAGCGTCACGGTGCCGTTTTCGGTCGAGACCGTCGTGCCGCCGCCGTCCAACACTTCCAGCAGCTCTTCGTGGGCTTTCCGGTTGGCGGCGCTCCAGAGCGCCTGCACGCGCGGCGCTTCCAGCAGGCGCTGGGCAACCTGGGGCGCCAGCCCGTGCAGCCCGCCCGCGACGACGCTCGCCAGCGGCGTCAGTTTCGGCGGCAGCGCTTCTTCGAGCTTCGCTTCCAGCCGTTCGCCGGTGAAGACTTCTTCGGCGAGGTAGGTCGCCAGCCGTTCGTCGACCTTTTCGTTCGTGATCAGCCGGTCCGAGGTCGAGACCCAGTTGTCGGTGTTCAGCAGCTGGCGGTTCGCCCAGATCGAGAAGATCGCGAGCAGGGTGACGATCGTCCCGACGATGACGAGCACCTGGCTCAGCTTGCGATGGCCGCGCGCGCCCGACCTGGTCTTCGTCTCGGCCATGCCCCACACTCTCACCCGCGGCCGGCCATGGCTACCCCTGTCCGCACCCTTTTCGTCGAGGGTGCCGGCGCCTACCGATTCTCCGGTTAAGGTTCTCCGTGTGGCCCTGCGGATCGCCCTTGCCGAGGACAGCTACATCGTCCGTGAAGGGATCGAGCAGGTGCTGCGGGGGGACGAGGACATCGAGATCGTCGCGAGCTGCGCCGACATGCCATCCCTGCTGGCGGCCGTCGATGCGGATCCGCCCGACGTCGTCCTCACCGACATCCGCATGCCGCCGGAGGGCGACGACGCGGGTATCCAGATCGCCGCGCGGCTGCGCGAGTCCCATCCGGCGGTCGGCGTCGTCGTCCTCAGCCAGTACTCGGAGCCCGGCTATGTCCTGCGCCTGCTCGGCGAGGGCTCGGAGGGGCGCGCCTACCTGTTGAAGGAGCGGATCGCGCAGCGCGACGAGCTGACCCGAGCGATCCGCGCCGTCGCCGCGGGCGGCTCGGTGATCGACCCGAAGATCGTCGAGGTGCTGGTCCACGCGCAGGCGCGCTCGGAGGACTCGCCGCTCGGCGAGATGACGCCGCGGGAGCTGGACGTGCTCGCGGGCCTCGCCGAGGGCAAGTCGAACGCGGCGATCGCCGAGGACCTGGTGCTGACGAAACGCGCGGTGGAGAAGCACATCAACTCGATCTTCCTGAAACTCGACCTGACCTACTCCCCGGAGGCCGACCAGATCTCCAAGCGGGTGACGGCGGCGCTGATCTTCCTTGCCGAGGCCGAGTACCGTCGTTAGGAGGCCACCCCCTTGGGTAGGGATGCGTGCAACATGGCGCCTGCCCGCTCGAAATGGAACGCTCGGCTGCGATGAGCGACAGGCCCGGACCGGTGACCGTACTGGCGGTCGACGACCACCCCCGCTTCCTCGAAGCGGCACGCGCGGTGGTCGAGGCGACGCCGGGGTTCGCCTGGGCGGGCGGCGCGTCCTCGGGCGAGGAGGCGCTGGAGAGCGCGTCGCGCGGCGCGCCGGACCTCGTGCTGGTCGACGTGAACATGCCGGTGATCGACGGCTTCGAGCTGACCCGGCGGCTGCGGGCCGCCCACCCCGACACGCTGGTCGCGTTGATCTCCGCCCAGCACCCGGACGAGCTGCGCCGGGCAGGAGGCGCCGACGAGCATCGCGTCTTCCCCAAGGAGGCGCTGCGGCCGTCCTGGCTGCGCGCCTTCTGGCGGGAGCACCGCGAAGGGGATCCGCCGAAGAAGTAGCCCGAGGGCGAGCTTGACGCGCCGGAGGCTGATCGCGCTGGGGACGCTCGGCCTCGCCCTCTGCGCGATCTCGGTCGCGGTCGCCCAGGCCAACCCGGTCGCCTCGGGCCGAACCGCCCAGGTCACGATCTCGGTCATCACCATCGCCGCGCTCCTCGGCGTCGGCCTCTACGCCTCCTACCGGGACCCGGAGAACCACTTCGGCCGGGTCCTCTACCTCACCGGCGTCTGCTGGTTCTTCGTCACCCTCGCCAACTCCGACTCGGCGACGCTCTACAGCCTCGGCCGGATCGCCGGGTGGATCTTCGAGATCGCGCTCGCCTACGCGCTGCTCTCCTATCCGACCGGACGGCTCGAAGGGCGCTGGGCACGGACGATCGTGTTCGGCGGCGCGCTGCTGGTCGCGTTCCTCTACCTGCCGACGATCCCGATCGTCGCGCAGTACCCCCTGCCGGCGCCGTTCACGGCCTGCACCGTCGACTGCCCGCAGAACGTCTTCCTCGTCGGCAGCGCCGAAGCGTCGATCGTCCCGGACCTGATCAAGCCGGTGCGCGAGGTCCTCACGATCGCGGTCTACGTCGGCGTCGTCGGCGTGCTCACCGCTCGCCTGCGCGGTGCCGGCCACAACCAGCGGCGGACCCTGGTGCCGGTCCTCGTCGCCGCGGCGCTGCGCTTCGCCGCGGCGATCGTCTACGTCGGCCTACGGCGGGCCGATGCCACGGGCACCGGCACCGAAATTGCCGTCTTCGTCGCCCTGCTGAGCGTGCCGGCGACCGCGCTCGGCTTCCTCTTCGGCCTGCTGCAGTGGCGGGTCTACTCGGGCGGCGCGCTGCGGCGGTTGACGACCGGCCTGGTCGAGGCTCACGATCCGGGCGAGATGCGGGTGCTGCTGGCGGAGTCGCTGGAGGAACCCCGGGTGGGGCTCTTCTACGCCGATCCGCCGGAAGGGGTGGGCGGAGCGGACGCCGGGCGCTCGACGGCCAACGCCGGCGCGGAGATGCCCACCCCGCCCTGGCACGATGCCTCCGGAGGCTTGGTGGCCGGCCCCGTCGCCTCGCCTCGCGCTTGTGTCCACAACGCGACGGCTGAGTCGGGACTGCGCGTCGCGCTGGTCTGCGAAGAGGGCTTCCGCGATCGCCCCGAGTTCCTCGACGCGGTCTGCGCCTGCGTCGTCTCGGGGCTCGAGCGCCAGCGGCTGGACGCCGCGCTGACGACCTCCCTGGCCGAGGTGGCGGCGTCGCGCAAACGCCTCGCCGGCGCCGCCGATTCCGCCCGCCGCCAGATTGAGCGAGATCTCCACGACGGCGCCCAGCAACAACTCGTCGCCCTGCGGGTGAAGCTCGAGCTGGCGCGCGAGGCGCTGGCGGAAGGCGACGGCCAGGCGGCCCGAGGCGCCGAGATGGTCGCCGGATTCGGCCCCGAGGTCGACGAGATCATCGAAGAGGTCCGCTCCCTGGCCCGCGGGATCTACCCGGCGCTGCTCGCCTCGGACGGCCTCGGCGAAGCGCTGCGCGCGGCGGGCCGACACTGCCCGGTGCCGGTGAGCATCGACGCCGACGGAGTCGGCCGCCTGCCCTCCGACACCGAGAGCGCCGTCTACTTCTGCTGCCTCGAGGCCCTCCAGAACGTCGCCAAGCACGCCGACGGCGCCACCGCGGTGGCGATCGACCTTCGGGGCGACGGCGAGAGCGAGCTGCGCTTCACCGTCGCCGACGACGGCTGCGGCTTCGCCGCCGGAGACTGGGTCGAAAACACGTCCGAGAGCTCCGGCATCACCGGCATGAAGGACCGCCTGGCGGCGGTAGGCGGCGAGCTCCGAGTCGACTCGACGCCCGGCGCCGGCACCCAGGTGCGCGGACGGGTGCCGCTCGCGTGAGGGGCTTGCGGTCGGCGGGGGCCCGAGCCCGACGGGGTCCGGACGCTGGAGCGCCACTCCAACACGATTCCGTGGGGGATCGCCCGGACGATCCCCCACTCCTCGGACCGCCGGGAGCGCGCACCACCCCCGGTTGGCGTGCTCGTGCCCTGGCGGGTCCTTGGGTGCCTTGAGAGCTTGGTTCTACTCGCCCATCGACAAGGAGTGACGATGCTTCCCCTCGCGGCCGACTATCCGCTGCTCAACATCATCTGGACGATGCTGGTCTTCTTCGGTTTCTTCCTCTGGATCACCCTGATCTTCCGTGCGTTCATGGACCTCTTCGGCCGTCATGACATCTCCGGTTGGGGCAAGGCCGGCTGGACGATCGCGATCCTCGTGATCCCGTTGATCGGCGTCTGCGTCTACTTCCTTGTCGACGGCAAGGGGATCGCCGAACGGCAGATGGCGAGGGTGCAGAAGTCCCAGGGCGAAATGGACGACTACGTCCGCAACGTCGCCGGGTCCAGTCCCGCCGACGACATCGCGAAGGCGAAGGGCCTGCTCGACAGCGGCGCGATCGACGCCGACGAGTTCGCCGCGCTGAAAGCGAAGGCGCTCGCATGAACGCGGCCGACGGAATTGAGGAGATGGGGCCGATCGATTACCTGCTGGTCGAGTGGTCGGGCCGGCAGCCGAACGGTGAGCTCGCCCCGCACCTGGTCGACCTCGTCGACCGTGGCCTGATCCGCATCCTCGACCTGGTCTTCCTGACCAAGGACGAGGACGGCGCGGTCGCGGCGATCGAGCTCGGCGAGCTGCCGGACCTGGCCGTCTTCGAGGGCGCCGCGTCAGGGCTGGTCGACGAAGAGGACCTCGCCGAGGCGGGCGCGGTGATGGAGCCGGGCACCTCGGCGGCGCTGCTCATCTACGAGAACACCTGGGCCGCCCCGTTCGCCGTCGCCCTGCGCAAGACCGGCGGGCAGGTCGTGTCCAGCGGCCGGATCCCGATCCAGCAGATGCTCGGCGCGCTCGAAGCGGCCGAGGCCTAGGAAGAGAGGAAGAAGACATGCCAGGTCTACTCAGAGGAATGGCGCGGACGGCGGCGGTCGCCGGAACCGCCACCGCGGTCAGCGGCGGCGTCCGTCGTCGTCAGGAAAAACGCTGGGCCGCCAAAGAAGCGCCGCCCCAGGAAGCTCCGCAGGCCTACACCCAGCCGGCGCCTCCCGCGCCGGCCCCCGCGGCCGGCGGCACGAGCTCGGTGATCGACCAGCTGAAGGAGCTCGGGGAACTGAAACAACAGGGCATCCTCACCGAGGACGAGTTCGCCGCCCAGAAGGCGAAGCTGCTCGGCTGATGGCGACGCTCGACCCCACCGCGACGGCAACCCTCGACGCCGTCACCGCCGAGGAGATCGCGCTCGACGCCTACGTCTACCTCTACCCGCTGGTCCTGATGGAGCGGACCCGCCTGCAGATGACCAACGTCGAGGCCGCCGGCGAAGTCACCGCCCGCGCTCCGGTCGACACCTTCGCCCACGTCCGCGAGTTCCCGCCCGCGGACTGGAGGGATGTCGTCAAGCCGAACTTCGACACCCTCTACTCCCCCGCCTGGCTCGACCTCCGCGAGGAACCGCGGGTGGTCTCGGTCCCGGCGAGCGACAACTACCACCTGCTGCCGATGCTGGACATGTGGAGCGAAGTCTTCGCCTGCCCGGGGACGCGCACCACGGGCGGCGTGGCCGGCAGCTTCGCCATCTGCGGCCCGGGCTGGGACGGCGAGCTTCCCGACGGCGTCGCCCGGATCGAGGCACCGACCCCCTGGGTCTGGCTGATCACCCGCGCCAAGGCGAGCCCGGCGACCTACGACGAGGTCCACACCTTCCAGGACGGTCTGCGCATCGACAAGCTCGCCGCCTGGCCGACGCCCACGGACCCGCCCCGCGGTCGGATCGACCCGGACGTCGACAGCACCACGCCGCCGCTGCGGCAGGTCTTCGCCCTCTCGGCGGCGGACTTCTTCGCCGAGGCGGCGGAGCTGATGAAGACGAACGCCCCGCATCTGAACGACAACCCGATCCTCGACCGGATCGCCCGCCTCGGGATCGTCCCGGGCCGGTCCTTCGACCTCGCCGCCGCCGCGCCGGTGGCACGCGAGGCCCTGGAAGCGGCCGCGACGGACGGGCCGAAGCGGATCACCGCGCGCCAGCAGACGCTCGCCACCCCGGTCGAAGGTTGGATCTCCCTGACCGAATCGATGGCCTCCTGGGGCACGAACTACCTGCGGCGCGCCTGCATCGACCTGATCGGGCTCGGCGCCAACCTCCCCGAGGACGCGGTCTACCCGATCTCCTACTTCGACGCGGAGGGCCGGCCCTACGACGGCTCGAACCGTTATGTCCTCCACTTCGACGGCGAGGCGCTGCCGCCGGTGAAAGCGTTCTGGTCCCTGACCATGTACGACGACGAGGGCTTCCAGGTCGCCAACGCGTTGAACCGCTTCGCGATCGGCGACCGCGACGAGCTGCGGTTCAACGACGACGGCTCGCTCGACCTCGAGATCGCCCACACCGAACCGGCCGAGGGGAGCGCCAACTGGCTGCCGGCGCCGAGCGGGTCGTTCAACCTCTGCCTGCGCCTCTACTACCCCGAGGCGAGCGTGCTGGACGGGAGCTGGACCCCGCCGGGGGTGCGAAAGGCCAGCTAGGACACTCGGCGTGCGAGATAGTACGGCGATGCCGGACGACCCCGATCGCCGTACCTCGCTCGCCGGCGAGCGCACGCTGCTCGCCTGGTGGCGCACCGGCTTCACCGCGATCGCCGTCGCGCTCGCGGTGGGCCGGGTGCTCCCCGAGCTGTCCGACAACTCGACCCGCTGGCCCTACGTCCTGGTCGGGATCGGCTTCGCGCTCTACGGGATCGCGCTGATCGGCTTCGGGACGCGGCGGATCGAGACGCTGAACCGCGAAATCGGCGTGCCCGCGCCAGATCGCCCGGCGATGCGCTCGATGGCGATCCTCGCTGCCGTCGGCGTACTGCTCGGCTTCGCGACGATCGTCCTGATCATCGCCCAGTGACGTCGGCCGAAAATCGGCCGGAAGTGATCCGAATCCGCCTTCGTGGGTAGAGAAAGGTCGATGGCCGATTGGAATCCGACGCAGCTGAAGCGGATCGCCTCGGAGCGTGAGATCGAGGTGTCCTCGTTGCGCGAGGACGGGGCACTGACGAAGCCGGTGACGATCTGGGCCGTGCGGGTCGAGGACGACCTCTACGTGCGCTCCGTCCGCGGCGAGGCCGGCGGCTGGTTCAAGGCGGCCGAGCAGCGCCACGAGGGCCGGATCGAGGCCGACTCGACCGCCGTCGACGTCGCCTTCGAGGACGCGCCCCATCAGCTCGACGCGGAGATCGACGAGGCCTACCGGGCGAAGTACGGCTATCCCTCCGGCCCGGTCGACAGCATCACCACCGACGCGGCCAAGGAGACCACGATCCGCGTCGTCCCCCGCTGACCTCGACCACCCACAGGAGAACGACTTGATCATCAACAGGAGCTCGTCGGCCGCGACCACGAAGGGCCCGGCGGACTGGTTCACCGGTGATGTCTACGCCGACGTCGTCGCCTCCCCCTCCCCGCCCTGGCGCACCGCCGCGGCGAACGTCCACTTCACCCCCGGCGCCCGCACCGCCTGGCACACCCACCCGCTCGGCCAGACGATCTTCGTCACCGAGGGCGTCGGCCTCTGCCAGCGGGAGGGCGGCCCGGTCGAGGAGATCCGCCCCGGCGACAGCATCTTCTTCGAGCCCGGCGAGAACCACTGGCACGGCGCCGCGCTCGACCGCTTCATGGTCCACCTCGCGATGCAGGAGATGGACGACTCCGGCAGCGTGGTCAGCTGGGGCCGGCACGTGACCGACGACGAGTACGCCGGAGGGAGCTGAGATGTCGATCGTGATCGTCGGCGCGGGACCCAACCTGGGCGCCGCCGTGGCGCGCCGGTTCGGGCGCGAGGGCATGAACGTCGGGCTGCTCGCCCGGGACGCGGCGAAGCTGGAGGAGCTCGCGAACGTGCTGAACGAGGAGGGGATCACGGCGGACTTCGTCGCCGTCGACATCCGCGATTCCGACGCGCTCACGGCGGCGATCAAATCGCTGGCGGAGCGGCTCGGGCCGGTCGAGGTGCTCGAGTACTCGCCCCTGCCCGCGAAAGAGTTCATGAAGCCGATCCTCGAGACCAGCGTCGAGGACGTCCGTGGCCCGCTGGAGTTCAGCGTGCTCGGTGCGGTGGCGGCGGCGACCGCGGTCGTCGGGCCGATGGTCGAGGCGGGCTCCGGCTCGATCCTCTTCACCACCGGTGGCGCCGCGATCAAGCCCTACCCGCAGCGCGCCGGGGTCGGCGTCTCCTTCGCCGGCGAGGTCGCCTACGCGCGGATGCTCCACGAGGCGCTTGCCGACAGAGGCGTCCACGTGGGACACACCGCGATCGCCGGCCGGATCGCCCCGGGCGAGGACCACGAGCCCGACGACGTCGCCGAGGTCCTCTGGCGCCACCACACCGAGCGGGCCGAGTTCCAGGTCCGCCTCGGCAACTTCGACTGAGCCGCTTCGGCGGCCTGGAGCTGAGCACGTTCCTCTCCGAGCGCCTCGGCGACGAGGCCGAGGTGATGCTGATCGACAAGGGCGAGGGGTTCGTCTTCGGCTATTCGAAGCTCGACCTGATGTTCCACGGCACGAGCGCCGAGGAGGTGCGCCTTCCCTACGCCGACTTCGTCAAGCCCGGCGTGCGGCTGCTGCGCGAGACGGTCACCGCGATCGACTTCGCCGCGAAGCGCGTCACCACCGACGCCGGCGTGCACGAGGCCGACTACCTGGTGATCGCGCTCGGTGCCGACTACGACCTCGACGCGACCCGCGGGCTGCGGGAGCTGGGCAGCGAGTTCTACTCCGTCGCCGGGGCCGAAAAGCTCGCCGCCGCGATCCCCACCTTCTCCTCCGGCCGGGCGCTGATCGGCGTCTGCGGCGCCCCCTTCAAGTGCCCGCCGGCGCCGAGCGAGTGCGCCTTGCTGCTCGACGACGAGCTGCGCCGTCGCGGGGTCCGCGACGACTGCGAGATCACCTTCGCGACCCCGCTCGGCTCGCCGGTCCCGCCGTCGCCGGAGACCTCGGCGGCACTCGGGACGGAGTTCGCGCAGCGGGGGATCGAGCTGATCACCGGCCGGCGGATCGCGAGCGTCGACCCGACGCGCAAGGTCGCCGTCTTCGACGACGACGCCGAGCTGCCCTTCGAGCTCTTCCTCGGCGTGCCGAAGCACCGCGCGCCCGATGTCGTGCTCGAGTCCGGGATCGCCGAGGACGGCTATGTGCCGGTGGACCCGGCGACGCTCGCGACGAAGGTGCCCGGCGTCTACGCGGTCGGCGACGTCGCCACCGCGGGGGTGCCGAAGGCGGGGATCTTCGCCGAGGGCGCCGCCAGGATCGTCGCCCAGCACCTGCTCGCCCAGATCGCCGACGGGGACGAGCCCGAGCGCCACCTCGGCCAGGGCACCTGTTACATCGAGTTCGGCGAGGGCCGGATCGGCAGCGTCGACATCGACTTCCTCTCCGGCCCCGAGCGGACCGGCCACTTCAATCCGCCTTCGGCGGAGCAGATGGCGCTGAAGGAGAAGTTCGGCGCCGACCGCCGCGCCCGCTGGTTCGGCCTCTAACCGGCCCGGCCGGTGACGAGCGCGGCATAGCGCTCGACGTCGGCGAGGGTCCCGCCCTCGGCGAACAGTCCGACGTGGCGGTCCGGGCGGATCGCGAGGACGGCGAGCGACTCGACGCCGAGCGCCGCGGCGGCGTCCGCGTGAATCGTGCCAACGGGCGCGTCGCCGCGCGCGGTGGCGAGGGCGAAGGCGGCATCGAAGAGCGGTGAGCGGGCGACCAGCGCCTCGAGCTGCGCGTGGAGGCGGGCGAGCTCGTCGCCCCCGTCCCCCACGGCGATCGCCAGCAGGGTATGCCCGCGCCGGTGGGCCAGCCGGTGCAGTCGCGTCCCAGGCTCGCCGGGCGCGGCGGTGACCGGCCCCAGGTCCGGTAACCGGTCCCCGGCGCGAAGTGGAGAGCCGTCCGGGGCGACTCCGGCGACGATCGGCGAGTCACGGTAGGTGACGTTCAACTCCGCCTCGGCCACCGCTTCGTTATGGGCCGTCTCGGGATCCGAGAGCGCGGCGCGGACTTCCTCGTCGCGCTTCGCCCGTCCCTCCTCGTCGTCGAACTCACCCATCGCTTCCATGCCCTCCCCCGTCGCGACGATCTCCAGGGCGACCGGGCGGCGCTCGGCCTCGTAGCTGTCCAGCAGGTCGGGATCGGCGTCGTCCTCGCAGACCAGGGCCAGCTTCCAGGCGAGGTTGACCGCGTCCTGGATGCCGGAGTTCATGCCGTGGCCCTGGTCGGGGGAGCAGACATGGGCGGCGTCGCCGGCGAGGAGGGCGCGGCCCTCGCGATAACGGGACGCCACGCGGGCATGACAGAGGAAGCGGGTCGGGTTCTCGACGTCGAGCAGCTCCGCGTCGGGCTCGTAGGCCGCGATCACGGCCGCGGCGCCCGCGACGAAGTCGTCGTCCTCCCCACGTGGTCGCGTGTAGACGCGGAAGCGGCGACCCGGCAGCGGGGTGAGGATCGTCATCGGGTGGTCGAGGTAGACGAGGGTCGTCTCGAAGTCCTCGGTGCGGCCGCCGAGGGTGACGTCGAAGACCGCCCACGGGTCGGCGATGTCGTGGCCCTCCAGCTCTACCCCGATCGCCTCGCGTACGGGGCTGTGGAAGCCGCCGCAGCCGACGATCCACCGGCAGCGGACCTCCTCGGTGCGCCCGCCCCGCTCCACCGCCGCGGTCACGCCGTCGGCGTCCTGCGTCATCCCCAGCAACCGGGTCGAGCGCTCGATCGAACCGCCCGCCGCCTCGAGGTACTCGGTGAGGAAGCGCTCGGTGTCCTCCTCGGAGAGGCCGAGGTTGTAGGCGTACGGCGCGCCGGAGAGGCTGAAGTCCAGCTCGACCAGCACCTCGCCCGCCGAATGCAGCCGCGCCGCCCGCTGCGGCACGCCCGCGGCCATGAAGCGGTCGACGATGCCGAGCGCCTCGAAGATCTCCAGCGAGCGCGGATGCACCACCGTCGCCCGATCCCACGCCTGCGGCGCCTCCCGCGCGTCGATCAGCAAGGCATCGACACCTCGGCGCCGCAACTCCGCCGCCATGGTCAGACCGGTCGGCCCGGCACCGACGACAAGTACCTCGCACTCCATCCCGCGCTTATACACGAGCGCGGCCCGACATTCCGACGGCCCCGACAACGAGTTGCCGAGGCCGTCTGGCGCAATTCAGGGGCGCTTTGGAAGGTGTTCCCCTGGGGATTTGCGACTTACGTCGCTGCGCTCTTGAGGTACATGGAACCAGATATCGGGGTGAAAGGTTACGAATTTCGGCATGTCATGCGGGATTCATACGGTTCGTGCTTGACATCACAAGGGGGTGGCGAGAGGCTCTTGCTCCCCGGGACGAGAGGAGAACGTCCCGCCACAAGGAGTTGAGAGAGATGTTCCACTGCGAACGGTGCGGGATTCGTTTCAGCACCGGTGCCTTGTCCGGCCGTATGGACTGCCCCCGCTGCAAATCCCGTGACGGAGTCACGGTGCTGCTGACGTGGGAGCCGATGCTCGCCGCCCGTACGGAGGCGGTCCGTGCGCAGACGCGCACGGAAGCGAGCCCAGGTCGGATGCAGGTGTCGGTGGGACCGGCCCCCTGACGCGCGCGACCGCGCGGAGGACGAGCGGGTCTGGAGACGCCCGCTCGTCCTCATGGCTCGCTCAGAGCCCTCGCTCGACCTCGATCTTGCCTTCCTTCTCCGCCTCCAGCAGCACCTCGTAATCGCGCTGGTTCTGATCCGCGTAGCGCTCGGCGAACTCGCCGATCGCCCGGTCGAAGGCGTCGCCCCGCCCCAGGTAGGCGGCGATCGCGGCACGGTCCCCGGAGCGGGCGTGGGCGCGGGCCAGGGTGCGCGCGCAGAGCGCCCCGTACATCGCCAGCTCGTCCGGCGACATCCGTTCGACGTCGACCGACCCCTTGCCGTCCCAGAGCTGGCGCACGTAGAAGCAGCGCGCCTGCGAATCGAGCCCCTGCGCCGCGACCCAGCCGAGGAAGATGTCGCTCGCCGCCTGCATCAACCGCTGCCCCTCGACCACGCGCCGCCCGTGGTTGGCGTACTCGCTTTCCCCCAGGTAGGGCTCGAGCACCGACGGGCCCGCTTCCTTCGCCTGCAGGAAGAGCGGGTCGCCGGAACCGCGGCCGAGCATCAGGATGATCCAGGCGCGGGTCCCGACGCTGCCGACCCCGACCACCTTGCGCGCCGCGTCGACGTAGTCGTAGGTCGCCACCAGCCGGCGACGGTCGTCGGAGAGGGTCGAGGTGTAGGAGTCGAGGATCGGCCGCAGCATCCCCTCCGTCTCGGTCCCGTCGGCGAGTTCTGAGAGCGGCGTGATCAGCGGCGGTTCGGCGACGATCCGCAGTCGTCCCTCGGCGTCGGTCGTGGTCAGCTTCTTCAGCGCCCGCAGGCTGTCCTTGGCCCGCGCCTTGTCGAGTTGGCGATCCATCTCCCGGCGGCGCGCCGCGGTCAGGGCCGAGCGCAGGTTCTCTTTCGCCGTCTCCACGTCGACCCGCGCGTACCAGACGTCGAGGTTGCGCATCGCGGCGAACTCGCGCATCGATTCGCGGTACGCCGCGCCGGTCGTCTCCAGGGCGCGACGGCGATCCCGGCCCCCGAAGCCGCGCTCCCGCCCGGCGATCGCGATGCTCGCCGCGAGCCGCTTCACGTCCCACTCGAACGGCCCCGGCAGCGTCTCGTCGAAGTCGTTGCAGTCGAAGACCAGGCGGCGGTCCGGCGCCGAGAAGACGCCGAAGTTGGAGAGGTGCGCGTCGCCGCAGAGCTGCGCCCGCAGCCCGGTGTCGGGACCGGCGGCGAGGTCGGCCGCCATCACCGCCGCGCCGCCGCGGTAGAAGGCGAACGCCGAGGACAGCATCCGGCCGTAACGGATCGGGACCAGCTCCTGGACGCGGCTCTTGTCCTGGGCGGCGAGCGTCGCGACCGGATCGCGGTCGGCGGGGGGCACCCATTCCCCGTGGACGGAGCGCGGCACCTCGCGGCGACGCTCCTTCCCGTCGGCGCCGACGGGCGGCGGGGTCACGGACAGCGTCGCTGCTTCTCCATCGCTCATGTTCCGACTCTAGTGTCCTCCCGCACAAGTTGCACAGGCAAGTTTGTCTTTCGTAGGCGTCGGGCGCGGAAGCCAGTCATCGCTTTTGGGCACCAGGGAGACCGAATAGAAAAACTTCCGGGCCCTCCTACTTATTTCCGACTCAAGTCGGAGGTAGCTTCGGCCTATGCCGGTCATCGAGGGGGAGTCACGCCGACTACTGGAGATCATCCAGGCGCAGGGCGAGATCGCTTCCGGGGAGCTTGATCAGGACCGCGCGATGCAGGTGATCGTGAATCGCGTGCCCGACCTGATCGGCGCCGACGGCGCGCTGATCGACTCGCCCGACGGCGACCGCCTGGTCTTCCGCGCCGGCTCCGGCGTCGACGAGCGGGTGATCGGCTGGGAGTACCCACGCCACGGGAGCCTCTCCGGCCGCGCGCTGGAGAGCCGCACGGTGCTGATCAGTAGCGACACCCGGATCGACCCGCGGGTCGAAGCAGCGGCGTGCCGGAAGCTGGGCGCGCGCTCGCTGCTCTGCGCGCCGCTGGTGCATGGCGACGAGGAGCTCGGCTCGCTGACCGCCTTCGCCGCCCGCCCCCACGCCTTCGACGAGGGGGACCGCGAGGCGATCGGCCTGCTCGGGCGCTCGCTCGCCGCCCATCTCCACCACGCGGCGGGCTTCGCCCTCGCGTCCCACCAGAGCCGCCACGACCACCTCACCGGCCTGCAGAACCGGCGCGCGTACGAGTCGCGCCTCGCCGCCGAGACCTCGCGGGCAGAGCGGCAGGGCGGCCATCTGGCCCTATGCCTGCTGGACCTCGACCGCTTCAAGGCGGTCAACGACACCTTCGGCCACGTCGCCGGAGACGACGTGCTGCGGGCCGTCGCCAGGGGCTTCGGCAAGCACCGGCTCCACGACGAGGCCTTCCGGATCGGCGGCGACGAGTTTGCCGTCATCTTCCCCGGCTACGACGAGGCGGCGGCGCGGGCGGCGATCCGGCGGACGGTCGATGAGCTCGACCTCGACGACCTGACCTCCCGCGGGATCCCCTTCGGGGTGTCGTTCGGCATCGCCGCCGACGAGCACGACCCGAAAGCCCTCCATGCCGCCGCCGACCGCGAGCTGACCGCGGCGAAGCGCCTCAGCCGCCTGCGCCGGAGCGGTCGCGCCTCGGTTCGCGCCGACGAGGGATGGGTAAGACTCAGTGCGTGAGGCGCCTCCTTCCGGCCGGCATCGCGCTGCTGCTGCTCGTCGTCGCGGGCTGCGGCTCGGGTAGCTCGACGACCTCCGGCGCCTCGACCCACGCCGCCGCTTCCTCAGCCTCCACTCCTTCGTCGCCGTCCACCCCTTCGTCGTCGTCCACCGGCGCTCGCGAAGCGGTGACGCTCGCCGTTCCGTCCTCGATGCGCGGCGGCGAACTCTCCGACCCACACGAACTGAGCGTGCCGAAGGGCTGGAAGGCGAGCGTCTGGGCGCGGCCCGAAGGCGCGCGGATGCTGGCGATCACGCCAGAAGGGAACGTCCTGGTCAGCACGCCGAGCAACGGCGCGGTGATCGAACTCTCCGGCGGCGCCGAGGCCGAACACGAAAAGATCGTTCTCGCCGGGCTCGAATCCCCGCAGGGCCTCGCCTTCGGCAAGCGCGGGAGCAAAGAGGTCCTATATGTGGGGGAGTCGGACGAGATCGACGCCTTCCCCTGGCGCGGCGGCGGCAAGGTCGGCCCGCAGGAAGTGCTGGCGCCGGACTTGCCCGACGAAGAACCGGCGGGCGACGACATCCACCGCCAGAAGGACGTCGTCGTCGGGGCGGACGGGCGGATCTACTTCGACGTCGGCAGCTCCTCCAACGCCTCGCCCGAGGACCGGACCTACGATCCGCCGCGCGGGGTGATCGACTCGGTCGGGCCCGAAGGCGGCCCGGTCAAGGTGGTGATGCGGGGCGTGCGCAACGGCGAGGGGCTGGCACTGGCCCCCGACGGCACGGTCTGGACCGCGATCAACGACCGCGACGAAATCCCCTATCCCTTCCACGGCGCGTACGGCGGCCACGACGAAGCGTTCGGCGAAGTGGTCCCCGACTACGTCGACGAGCACCCGGTCGACGAGGTGGTGCCGGTGGTGCAGGGGCGCGACCTCGGCTGGCCGCTCTGCAATCCCGAACAGGGCAAGAACACGCCGCCCGGCTCGCTCGCCGACGTGCCGCTCGTCCCGGACTCGGTCACCAACCCCGACGGCAAGGCGCTCGACTGCGCCAGCCTGGCGCCGATCGAGGTCGGCATCCCCGCCCACTCCGCCCCGCTCGGCATGTCGTTCCTCACCGGGACGAAGGTGCCGGCGCCGTGGTCGGGCGGCGCGGTGGTCGCCGCGCACGGATCCTGGGACCGCCAGGAACCGCGCTCCCCCGCCGTCCTCTGGATGCGCTGGGACGCGAAGCAACGGACGCTCGAGCCGGCGAAGGTCCTCGTCTCCGGCTTCCAGGACGAAGACGGCGAACGCTGGGGCCGCCCGGTCGACGTCGTCCCCGGCCCCGAAGGCGCCCTCTTCGTCAGCGACGACACCGCCGGCGCGATCTACAAGCTGACGCCGCCGGGGTGAACCGGGCGGCGCGGCAGTCCTAGGAGGTCCGGCGCGGTCGACCTAAGGTCCGGTAGACGAGGGCGGTCGACCTGACGTCCGTTTTCCGGACACTGGGTCGACCTCGCCGGGCGCAGATGGACGAAAGGTCGACCGCCCCCTCGTTGATCGTTGGACAAGTGGGACTGGCGTGCGTCCCTTTCACCGAACACCATCGACCCGCCATATCCTGCTCGCCATGAATAGCCACTCCACCCCCCTCAGAACCGCCGCCGCGGCCGCTGCCCTCGCCGCCGCCGCGCTCCTCATGCTGCTCGCCTTCACCGGCGCGCCCGCCTCGGCGGCCAAGCCGAAGTCCTACGAGTGCCAGCACCCGCTCGTCACCGGGCAGGAGGCCGTGAACCCGAAGGGCGTCACGCCGAAGGAAGCCTGCAAGGTCGTGCTCTCGCTGGGCAAGTTCCTCGAAAAGCCGGGGAACATCCGGAAGCTCTACAAGTGCACCGGCGCCGGTGGCCACACCCCGGTCCTGCTGATGGACGAATTCGAAGGCTGGAAGCTGAAGCTCCAGAACTACGCCTTCATCATGTACAAACCCGGCGCCTCGTTCCGGGTGACCGGCACCGACTTCCCCGTCAACTGCAGCTGAGGCGGGCGCTCCGCTGAGCTAGGACGACCGGCGGGCCGGGCTCACTCGGGCTCGGCCCCTTCGGTCGCCGTGTAATCGCGCGCTTCCCCGCCCGCGACCGCCATCCTGCCCTTGGCGACGAGGATCGCGTCGTCGGCGCTGCTGGCCTCGATCTTCAGCAGGTGGCGCTGCATCCCGTCCCCTTCGTAGCCCAGTTCGGGCTCCTCGTGCAGGTAGACCCCGGCGTTGGTGAGCTGGGTGACGACTCCGCGCGTGAGCTTGCCGCGGCAGGTGACGGTGTAGATCGGCATTCCAGGCAGGCTAGATGATCGATCCGGGCGAACGCGGGGGAAGCGCTACTCGGCGGCGGTGATCGCGGCGGGCATGAAGACGAGCCAGGTCAGCAGCGCCAGCGCGGCGGCGGCGAACAGCACCAGCGGCAGGTGGGACTTCACCAGGAGCGCGCCGATCACGGCGCCGACCAGCATCGAGACGACCGCGGCGGCCCGGCGCCAGTTCCCTTTGCCTTCGCCGCCCGCGAGCTGCGATTCGGCGGCGAAACCGGTCAGCGTCATCGTCAGCACCGTGGTCGTGAGGTCGGCGATTTTCAGACGCCGGACGGTCGCGTTGCGGACGCCCATCGCGAAGGCGAGCAGGCCGATGATCAGGTCGCCGGAGAAGTGGTCGGGGGTGATGTCGAAGACGAGCGCGATCAGCGTCGCCAGCGCGATCATCCCGACCTCGATCAGCATCGCCCGTGAGAGGTGCGTCTCTTTCGGCGGCAGCATCGCCCCCATCCGCCCGCCGATCACCGCGCCGGCGAGGAACGCCAGCAGCGACACCAGTGGCGCCACCACCGGCAGCCCGCTCGACCCGGCGATCCCGAACCCGAGCAGCACCACGTTCCCGGTCATGTTCGCCGCGAAGACCCGGCCGAGCCCCAGGTAACAGGCGGCGTCGATGACTCCGGTGGTCAGCGTCAGCACCAGCAGCGTGCGGGTCAGCGGGTGGCGGAGCGAGTCCGTGTCCATCGCCCCGAAGCTTCGGCGGAGGGCGCTCGTTTCCCCCTAGGATGCGCCGATGCCGATCGAGCGCAGCGAGAGCCTTGACCCGACGGCGATCGAGCTGGAGCCGTGGCCGCTTGAGCCCGACCAGGTCGTCGAGGGCGATCCCCAGGTCAGTGGCCGGGTTCTCGACACCTCCGCCGACGGCCGGGTCGAGCGTGGCGTCTGGCAGCACACCGCGGGCGTGTCCCGGGACGTCGAGTCCGACGAGCTGTTCGTCGTCCTGCGGGGCCGGGCGACGATCGAGGTCGAGGGCGGTCCGACGCTCGGCGTCGGACCCGGCGACGTCGGCCTCCTCCACGCCGGCGACCGCACGACCTGGCGCGTCCAGGAGGACCTGCGGAAGATCTACCAGGTCACCCAGGACGCGGAGTAGTTGGACCTCTCCGACCGCCAGATCCGCACCGAGCGCCTCCTGCTGCGGCGTTATCGCGAGGACGACCTCGACCGCCTGGCGGAGATCCAGTCCCTGCCCGAGGTCGCCCGCTACCTCTACTGGGAGCCACGCACCCGCGACGAAGTCGAGCCCGCCCTCGCCAAGCGCATCGCCGACACCCGCCTGGAGCGCGACGACGATGTCGTGACCCTCGCCGTCGAGCGCCTCGAGGATGGCCTGCTCCTCGGCGACGCCACCCTCTTTCTCCGCAGCGTCGAGCACCGCCAGGTCGAGGTCGGTTATGTCTTCCATCCCGACAGCAGCGGCCACGGCTACGCGACCGAGGCGGCCCGCGCGCTCATCGACCTCGCCTTCGCCGACCTCGACGCCCACCGCGTCTTCGCCCGCACCGATGCCCGCAACACCGCCTCAGCCGCCCTCCTCCGCCGCCTCGGAATGCGCGAAGAGGCCCACTTCCGCGAGGCCGAGATCTTCAAGGGCGCCTGGGGCGATGAACTCGTCTTCGCAGTCCTCGCCACCGAGTGGTCGTCCCGGCCCTAGCCTCGTTACGATCCAGATCCCTCTGGGGCAGTGGCCCAACTGGCTAAGGCACCGGTCTCCAAAACCGGCGATTCCAGGTTCGAGTCCTGGCTGCCCCGT
>Ga0268266_10001532_pt1 | contig 27026 bp, 22 predicted proteins | sample KBSS13metaG_FD_190356 | JGI IMG/M metagenome (GOLD analysis project Ga0268266, IMG submission 190356) | Switchgrass rhizosphere microbial communities from Kellogg Biological Station, Michigan, USA - KBS S1-3 metaG (SPAdes) (version 2) | ecosystem: Host-associated > Plants > Roots > Rhizosphere... | reverse complement strand
CGGTGGTGGCGGGAGGCTCAGCCAGTGCCCAGCAGGGTACTCCCGAACAGCGTCGCGCGTGCACGCCCGATGTCTACCGGCTCTGCGCCGGCGAGATCCCAAACGTCCGGGCGATCACCGCATGCTTGCGCCGGCAGAGAGCTAGTCTCAGTTCGGCCTGCGCAGCAGTGTTCCCGCAGTAGCGATCGACGGCGGCCTCACGGCTTCAGCGCGGCCAGATTCTTCGGCGGCATCCGCAATGCAGGCTGCGTGATGGCTTGGCGGACTGGGCGTGGTGGGATCACGTGCCAACGGTCTCGTCCACGGTGGCCTGAGCGTTCAAAACGAAGAAGCCGCCCGAGCGGGGCGGCTTTCGAATCACAAGCTTCGGACGCAGTCGTCAGATAGAGGATCGACCCTGCCGGACTTGCGGGAACATCCTCATGCGACCGACCGTTCAAGATGATTGCCGCGCGCCAGCTCTTCGGAAATCGCCGCAATGGTCGCTCTTAGATTATCACGCCGTGTGATCAACGCCCGGACTGTCATCGGAAATGCAAAGTGACGAGGGTCGCGCGTGGGACTGCTCTGTAGTTCGGTTTCGATGCTGTAATCGAGCATGGCCGCGGCATTCTTCAAATCCGTCAACACGCCTTCCGTTCGTTGACGCAACCGTTGAAGCGCATCGATCGTCGCCAGGCGCTTGCGCTCCTCGAGGGCGTCCCGCTTGAGCTGTGCGCGGTTGGACCGCTCGACATCGGCTGTCTCAAGTTGGTGCAGCTGGGTCATCTTTTGCTCCGGTATGGCACATGGCCGGCGTGAATGGGTGGCGATGCCATCTGGAGAGCAAAATGCCTGCCAGTTCAGAAAGACTGCCCGAAGGCGGTGTCCCGGTAGCTTCCGGTCGTGGCCGGCAGATCAAATGTCAGCACCACCGCGACGCTCGAACAACCCGGATTTTGACCGGATCGAATAGGCGCCGCGACCCATGATTGTGGGATGCTTGCTCAGGATTTGCGTTGCTGGCCGAGCGTGTTGCCCTGACACGGCAACGCTTTCGATTGCTCGAAGGAGCACGGCGGTGACGTACCGACAGGCTGGAAGCTTTTGGCTCCCCGGGCTGGATTCGAACCAGCGACCATTCGATTAACAGTCGAATGCTCTACCGCTGAGCTACCGAGGAACAGGCGAACAAAGGTTCGCGAGCGGGCAGCGTATAACAAAGCCTTTCGGGCTTGCAAAGGACCAAATCACGGGTTGCGCTCCTGCTTGATGCCGGGCCGGAAAGGCCATCCGCACAACCGTTTGCCGCCGTTTTCGAGCTACAGGTCGAGGGTTGCGGGAACCAAGCAGGCGCAATTCCGTCATCCCCAGGCGTTGTGGAGCGGGTCGCCAATTCGACTCAATCGGCCGGGAGGCTCCTCGATGCCGGGTACATGGGAGCGGATTCGATGCCAGCCATACCGACCGACCTACGCGCGGTACCTTCGATTGTCCCAAGCGACATTCCCGCCTTGAGTGACGAGGAATGCCTGCTTCGGCTCGCGCGCGCCGTTGAAGAGCATGATACCGAGCATCTGGATGAGGTCGCGCGGCTGATCGCCCGGCTCGCCGTGACGATCGAGTAGCAGGCTTTTCCGCGCCATCGTCAGCGGCCCTGACGCCGGCGTCCGCATGTTGCGTTTTGCCGGCGCTTGTACCAAAGATGACCCGGTTTCAGCTCTTCCGGCGGCCACGCCGCATGCTCTCAGGGTCTTAGCTATGTCCGGTTTTTCGGCCGCGCGCCAGCATATGGTCGATGGTCAGGTGCGTCCGAGCGACGTGACCGATATCCGCATTCTCGATGCCATGCTGGCGGTGCCGCGCGAGGCCTTCGTCCCCGAGAACAAGCAGGCGCTGGCCTATCTGGACCTCGATCTCGATGTCAGCGACGCTGGCTCGCCCAAGCGGTTCCTGATTGCGCCCGCCGTGCTGGCGAAAATGCTACAGGCGGCCGAGATCAAGGAGACCGATCGCGTCCTGGTGGTCGGCTGCGCCACCGGATACGCCGCCGCCGTGATTGCCCGATTCGCCCCCCAGGTGACCGCGACCGAGAGCGATCCTGCACTGGCAGCGAAGGCGCAGGCGATTCTGGCCCGTAATGGTTGTGGAAATCTCACGGTCCGTGCCGCGGCAGCAGCCGATGGCGACCCGGCGGGCGCGCCTTATGATGTCATCGTCCTGAACGGCGCGACTGAGATCGTGCCGGAGCAGCTGTACAGGCAATTGCGCGATGGCGGCCGCCTGGTCGGCGTCTTTGCGACATCCCGGCCGGCGCGAGCCACCATTGTGACCTGTTCGCACAGCGATTTCGGTCACCGGACCCTGTTCGATGCCGCTGCCCCGGTACTGCCCGGGCTGGAACTCGTTCCCGCCTTCGTTTTCTAGCCTTTAGGCCGTTTCCACGCCCAATAATCGCCCTCCGCGGTCGGCTAAATCCTCTTCGAAATCAGAAGTGTGGCCCGATTGCCCCACGTAAAGAGTTTCGTCCGGGTTTGCTTGTGGGGTAGTTCCGTCCAGCCTATCTGCGGAATAAGGTGAGCCGGGACTCACTTAGAGTGAAGCGACGTTCGGTTAATGATCGTGTGCCATCATGGTCATGGGCCGGGCGCCAGAATGATTGGATTGCTTGGGATGCGTGGGGTGAGGGCATTTGCCGGGGCTGCGGCTTCGGTCCTTCTATTAGTCTGCATGGGCCCAACGCCCGTATTGGCCGACACGATTGAGGCAGCGCTGGTTCGCGCCTATCAGAATAACCCGCAGCTCAATGCACAGCGCGCGCAAGTACGCATCACTGACGAGAACGTGCCGCAGGCTTTGTCGGGCTACCGGCCGAAGGTCGCAGTCACGGCAAGCGCAGGTTACCAATATACGGATACGCTGAGCACGCAGGGTGGCACCGCCGACGTTCTCGTGAAAACCAACATTCACGGTGCCAACCCGCCGCGAAGTGTCGGCGCGACCGTCACGCAGACGCTTTTCAACGGACAGCAGACTGCCAACAGGACCAGGGCCGCTGAGGGGCAGGTCTCCGGTGCGCGCGAAGCGTTACGGGCACTTGAGTCGAGCGTCCTGCTCAGCGCCGCCACGATCTACATGGACTATCTGCGCGATTCGGCGATCGTCGAGGTGCAGAAGAGCAACGTGCGGGTGCTCGAGCAGACGCTGAAACAGACGCGCGACCGCTTCAATGTCGGCGAAGTCACGCGTACTGACGTCGCGCAATCAGAGGCGCAGCTCGCCGCCGGCAAGACGCAGCTCCTGACCGCGGAAGCCAACCTGACCACGACGCGCTCGAATTTCCGCCGCATCATCGGCAACGAGCCGGAAGCGTTGGCGCCGGGCTCGCCGGTCGACCGCTTCCTGCCGGGGACGCTGCCGGCCGCCGTCGAACTCGGCCTGACGCAAAATCCGAACGTCACCGCGTCGATGTTCGGCATCGACGTCAGCTACCTCCAGGTCAAGGTGGCGGAAGGCGCATTGTTGCCGACGGTCACGTTGCAGGCGGCGGTGCAGCAGTCCTATGAGCAGAGCCTGATCCAGTACCGATCGTTCGGTGCCTCGGTGACGACGCAGCTCAACGTTCCGATCTACCAGGGTGGCGGTGAATATTCGCTGATCCGCCAGTCCAAGGAAACGCTGGCGCAACAGCGTCTCGCGCTTGAACAGGTCCGAGACCAGACCCGCGCCAACGTGGTCACGGCGTGGGGACAGCTTGTCGCCGGCAAGGCGCAGGTTGCTTCGGCCCAGTCGCAGGTGCAGGCGTCGGAAATCGCGTTGAACGGTGTGCGGGAAGAAGCCAAGGCCGGACAGCGCACCACGCTCGACGTGCTGAACGCGCAGCAGGCGCTGGTCAACGCGCGCGTCGCGCTCGTCACAGCGCAGCACGACCGGGTGGTTGCGTCGTACTCGGTTCTGAACACGGTCGGACGACTGCAGCCGCAGGTACTCAACCTGCCGACCACGCTCTACGACCCGAGCGTGCATTATCATCAGGTGCGCGACAGCTGGGCTGGCGTTCGCACACCCGACGGCCGCTGATATCTGAGTCATTTCCCGCACAGGCGGGGTGAAATCGTCGCCCGGCGCCCGAAGCGCCGGGCGCTTTGCTTGCAATCAATTGTGGCGATGACGTACCTTTTCTGGGGCGAGCTGAGCGATTCGTGACCCGCGTCTTTGCTTGTCATGGACGCGCGTCGGGGGACGCTTTGAGGGGACAAGGTCCACCGCGCGATGCGGCGGGTGGGCTTGATCTGGGGACAAGTCAGGCTTGTGCGATGAAAATCCCGACCTGCATATCCGGAACCGGCAATTCCTTCGTGGCTTTGGTATAAAAATGGTTTCGATGTGGAGTCGGAGATGACGCAGCCTGCAAAGGTCCAAGAGCCCTCGATGGAGGAGATTCTGGCGTCGATCCGTCGCATCATCGCCGACGATGAAGCGAAGCCTGCGGCTGCCGAAAAGCCGGCGAGCCCGGCGGCTGCCGCAAAGCCTGTCATGAAGGATATCCCGCCGTCGGCAATTGCTCCGGCGCCAAAGCCGGTTGCCGCCGCGCCGAAGCCGGTCCCGGCACCACCGCCGCCGCCTGCACCCGAGCCGGTCGCCAGCAACAATCAGGACGATATCGACGCGATGCTGGCGAGTCTCGATGCGGCGACGCCCGAGGCCGACATCAGGCCGGCGCCGCAGCCCGAGCCGGAGGCCGACGTCTTCGAACTCACCGACGACATGGCGCTCCCTGATCCGCCGCCACCGCCGCCTCCCGCAACCTCGTTCAACAGGATCGAGCCGGAAGACGATATCGAGTTCAGCGAGTCCAGGAACAGGCAGCCGGTTCGCGAAGCTCCATCATTCGAAAGTGCACCAGTAAGACCAATGTTATCGCATTCGACCGTCTCCGCCGTAGAATCTGCCTTCAATTCGCTGGCCAACACTGTGCTCAGCAACAACGCGCGGACGCTGGAGGATCTCGTCAAGGAGATGCTGCGGCCAATGCTGAAGTCATGGCTCGACGACAATTTGCCGGGATTGGTGGAGCGGATCGTCAAGGCCGAAATCGAGCGGGTTTCGCGCGGCGGGCGCTAGTCTCAAGGCTGGCTCAGGCTGCATCAAGGCACTCTCGACCGGTATCGATCGGACCCATTCGCACCTTCAAACCGGCGTTACCGCGGCTCCCCGCTGCCTTGGACCCGCGTTGTCAGGTTGACTTGAAGCGCTGTGGCGGCTTTCTAGGGGCGGCCCGGCGCCGATCATGTCCAAGCCCGGCGCTACCACGTTGAATTGATTTACATTCTTTGAGCGGACCGGCAACGGTTTGTTCAAGAGCGCCCCCTACATCCTCAATTGCAGTGCCATGATCGAGAAAAACTACCAGCCCGCCGATATCGAAAGCCGCATGTCCCGGATCTGGGAGGAGAGCGGCGCATTCATGGCCGGCCGTCCCGAACGGCGGGACGCCGCGCCGTTCACCATCGTGATCCCGCCGCCGAACGTGACGGGCTCGCTGCATATGGGCCACGCGCTGAACAACACGCTGCAGGATATCCTCTGCCGCTTTGAGCGCATGCGCGGCCGCGACGTGCTGTGGCAGCCCGGAACCGATCATGCCGGCATCGCGACCCAGATGGTGGTCGAACGGCAATTGATGGAGCGGCAGGAGCACCGGCGCGACCTTGGCCGTGTCAAATTCCTCGAACGCGTCTGGCAATGGAAGGCCGAGAGTGGCGGCACCATCGTCAATCAGTTGAAGCGGCTCGGCGCCTCTTGCGACTGGTCGCGCGAGCGCTTCACGATGGACGAAGGCCTGTCGCGCGCTGTCGTGAAAGTATTCGTCCAGCTGCACCGCGAGGGCCTGATCTACAAGGACAAGCGGCTGGTCAACTGGGACCCGAAGCTGGTCACCGCGATCTCCGATCTCGAAGTGCAGCAGGTCGAAGTCAAGGGCAGCCTGTGGTATCTGCGCTATCCGATCGAGGGCAAGACTTTCAGCCCCGACGATCCCTCGACGTTTGTCGTCGTGGCAACGACGCGGCCCGAGACGATGCTCGGCGATACCGCCGTCGCGATACATCCCGACAACGAAAATATCTGGCATCTGATCGGTCAGCACGTCATCCTGCCGCTGGTCGGCCGCCGCATACCGATCGTTGGCGACGACTACGCCGACCCGGAGAAGGGATCCGGCGCCGTCAAGATCACCCCGGCACACGACTTCAACGACTTCGAGGTCGGCAAGCGTCACGGCCTGCCGCAGATCAACGTGTTCGATCGCGAAGGCTGCCTGGCTCTCGTCGACAACGAGGATTATCTGCGCGGGTTGCCCGAGGGCGCGAACCAGCTTGCGGAGGAACTCCACGGTGTGGAGCGCTTCACCGCGCGCAAGACGATCGTGGCGCGGCTGGAAGATTTCGGCTTCCTCGAAAGGATCGAGCCGAATACGCATATGGTGCCGCATGGCGACCGCTCGAACGTGGTCATCGAGCCCTATCTGACCGACCAATGGTATGTCGACGCCAAGACCATGGCGCAGCCGGCGATCGCGGCGGTGCGCTCCGGCGCGACCACCTTCGTTCCGAAGAACTGGGAAAAGACCTATTTCGAATGGATGGAAAACATCCAGCCCTGGTGCATCTCGCGCCAGCTCTGGTGGGGTCACCAGATTCCAGCGTGGTACGGGCCTGACGGTAAGGTGTTCGTCGCCGAGACCGAGGAAGAGGCTGTCGGCAACGCGCTCGGCTACTACGTCGAGCAGGAAGTTATCACGGAAGAGCAGGGGCGCGAGATGGCGCAGGACCCTGCGAAGCGCGAGGGTTTCATCACGCGCGACGAGGACGTGCTCGACACCTGGTTCTCGTCGGGGCTGTGGCCGTTCTCGACGCTTGGCTGGCCCGACGAAACGCCGGAAGTGAAGCGCTATTACCCGACCAACGTCCTCGTCACCGGCTGGGACATCATCTTCTTCTGGGTCGCCCGGATGATGATGCTGGGCATCCATTTCATGAAGGACGCGCCGTTCTCGACCGTTTACATCCACCGACTGGTTCGCGACGAGAAGGGCGCGAAGATGTCGAAGTCGAAAGGCAACGTCATCGATCCCTTGGGCGTGATCGACGATTTCGGCGCGGATGCACTGCGCTTTGCGCTGGCACGCGGGGCGGCCCACAGCCACGACATCAAGCTCTCGCCGCAACTGGTCGAAACAAATCGCAATTTTGCGACCAAGCTCTGGAACGCCTGCCGCTTTGCCGAGATGAACGGCTGCGAGAAGCCGGCGGGCTTCGATCCGACGGCGACCAAGGAGACCCTCAACCGCTGGATCGCGCATGAGACTTCGCGCGCGACGCGGGAAGTCTCCGAAGCGATCGAGGGGTACCGTTTCAACGATGCCGCCAACGCGATCTATCGCTTCGTCTGGAACGTCTATTGCGACTGGTATCTCGAACTCGCAAAACCCGTGCTGATGGGCGAGGAAGGCGCGGCAAAGGCCGAGACCCGTGCCATGGTCGCCTGGGCGCGTGATGAGATCCTCAAGCTGTTGCACCCGTTCATGCCCTTCATCACCGAAGAGCTCTGGGCTGTGACGGCGAAGCGCGACGGATTGCTGGTGCTGGCCGAATGGCCGCGCAAGCCGAGTTCGGTCACGGAAGAACAGATCGCTGCGATAGCGCTGGCGGGGCCCGGCGATCCCTTGATCGCGCCGGTCATGGCCGCGCTCGATGCGGGCGATTTCAGTGATCCCGCCGCGGAAGCCGAGATCGGCTGGGTAGTCGATCTCGTCACCGCGATCCGTTCGCTGCGCTCGGAAATGAACATTCCGCCGGCGACGTTGATACCGGTGGTGTTGCCGGGAGCGTCTCCGGAGACCAAAGAGCGCGCCCAGCGCTGGAGCGATATCGTGAAGCGGCTGGCGCGGTTGGCCGATATTTCCTTCGCCGACCGTGCGCCGGAGGGCGCGGTGCAATTGCTCGTGCGCAGCGAGGTCGTGGCGCTGCCGCTGAAGGGCGTCATCGACCTTTCGGCCGAAAAGACCCGGCTCGACAAGGAAATCGTCAAGGCCGACGCCGATATCAAGCGGGTCGACGCCAAGCTCGGCAACGAGAAATTCGTGGCGAACGCGCCGGAAGAGATCGTCGAAGAGGAAAAGGAAAAGCGCGAGGCGGCGGTCGCGCGCAAGGCAAAGCTCCAGGAAGCGCTGGAGCGGCTGAAGATGGCGTCCTGATCAACGTAGGCGCTGAACCATCAGCGTGATTGCCTGCGACAAACGCAAGCGTTTGCGTGGAGCGAAGCGACAAAGTCGCGCTGCGCAGAGCCGCGTCGCTAAACCCGAATTTAATGGGAACGATGGGGAGCGAACTCCACCTGTTCGTCGCAACGGGAATTCGTCTAACCCCCTCGAAAGGATAAAGCCATGAAAGTCGCAATGGTCGCGTTGGTCGCTGCGTCAATACTTTCAAGCACATGTGCATTCGCAAATACGGCGCATCACGAAGCGTTGGTCAGAAGCTATCCCCTGTACAAGTACTCTGCCCCGGCCGTCGTCCTGCATCCGAACTACGGCAATCCGAACGGAAATGCGGATGGTCCGACCTCGTTGAGCGGCACTGGCGATTCTCAATTCGGCGGCATGTCGGCTGGTACCAGCGGCTACAACTAGGTACGAGGTCGCGGCGAGGAGGAGCGTAGCCTGGATGTGCGCAGCGACATCCGGGTGCTGCTTTGTCGCCGTTCGTCGCTCCATTCCCGAGCCGAAACCTGGATTGCTTCGCTCGCAATGACGATTTCACAAGCCTCGGCCGCGTTCGGTCAAAACCGCTTGCTCAAAAACCGTGATCCCTTCAACCCGTAGCGCCATGGCAGATCGGCAGCCTTGGTAATTCCGATCCGCACACCGGCGACGATGTCGGGCTTTTCGCGGCGCGCATGCAATGCGAACGGTGGAACGTCTAGCGGCAATGTGCTGTGTTTGATGGTGATGCCGAGCGCCTCGCAGAGCTTGCCGGGTCCGGAGCACAGCGCACGTTCGTCCGGCACGCCGCGGCGGCGGCGCATCGCCGCCAGGCCGTGGGTCGGCTCCAGCGCGCGGATCAGCACGGCGCTGGCCGAACCTGCCGGCTCGCAGACGAAATTCACGCACCAGTGGATGCCATAGGAGCGGTAGACATAGGCGAACCCCGGCGGGCCGAACATCACCAGGTTGCGCGGCGTCGGCCCATTGAAGGAGTGCGCAGCCGGCTCGGTGTGATGATACGCCTCGACCTCGGTGATGATCCCGCCGACGCCGTCGACCAGCAGCGTCACCCCGATCAGGTCGGGCGCGACCTCATGCACGCTGCGGTCAAAAAACGAGCGTTTCAGCGGCTTGCCGAGGCGAGGGACGTCGGCCTTGGCCGGCTTGGGATTTGGAGGCATTTTCAGGTGAGAATCGTTTTCGCGGATGAGGTGAAATTCGTCATTATGTTGCACGATCCCGGGTTTCGCGAGCAGGGGGCGCGGAGCCTTCCGCAACCGGGTTGCAGGCGTGAGCGACACGGATTAGCTAGGTATTCTCGCCATTTCGGACTCAACATGGTCGTTCTCGTCGATACCGTCTCCACGAACCAGGTACGGCCGCGCCACCCCGAAAAGGTGAACCGGCCGGATGCGCTGTCGCCGCCGAAGCCGGACTGGATCAGGGTGCGCGCGCCCAACACCCGTGGCTATGCGGACACCAGGAAGATCGTGAAGGAGAACGGCCTCGTCACGGTGTGCGAGGAGGCCGGCTGCCCGAACATTGGCGAGTGCTGGGACAAGAAGCACGCCACCTTCATGATCATGGGGGACACCTGCACACGGGCTTGCGCGTTCTGCAATGTCAAGACTGGCATGCCCGGCGCGCTCGACGCCAGCGAGCCGGAACATGTCGCGGAGGCAACCTTCAAGCTTGGCCTGACCCATGTCGTGGTGACCTCGGTCGACCGCGACGATCTCGCGGACGGCGGTGCTGAACACTTCGCGCAGACCATTCGCGCTATCCGCGCACGCTGCCCGACCACGACCATCGAGATCCTCACGCCCGACTTCCTGCGCAAGGAAGGCGCGCTGGAGGTGGTCGCGGCGGCCAAGCCCGACGTGTTCAACCACAATCTGGAAACCGTGCCGGCGCGCTATCTCACCGTGCGGCCGGGCGCGCGCTACTTCCACTCGATCCGGCTGCTGCAGCGGGTCAAGGAAATCGATCCCACCATCTTCACCAAGTCGGGAATCATGGTCGGGCTCGGCGAGGAGCGGCACGAGGTGCTGCAGGTGATGGACGATCTGCGTTCGGCCGAAGTGGATTTCCTGACTATCGGGCAATACCTGCAGCCGACCCGCAAGCATCACGCCGTGATGCGCTATGTGACGCCGGATGAATTCGCGGGCTACGAGAAGGTTGCCTACACCAAAGGTTTTCTGATGGTGTCGGCGAGCCCGCTGACGCGATCGTCGCATCATGCAGGAGAGGATTTTGCCAAACTGCAGGCGGCGCGCCTCGCACGGGCGCGCTAGCTTCGGATTGAACCAATGCAACGCGTTCTAGTGATGGGATCGTCGGGGTCCGGCAAGTCGACATTTGCGCGTCGGTTATCGGAGATAACAGGCATTCCCTTTATTTCGCTGGATGCGTTGTACTGGAAACCCGGCTGGGTCGCTTCCGACAACGCCGAGTTCGGGCAGCGCGTGGCCGAGGTCGCCCGCCAGCCGCAGTGGGTCATGGACGGCAATTATACCAACCACGGCGCGGGCGAACTGCGTCGTCAGTCCAGCGACACCGTGATCTGGTTCGACCTGCCGCGCCGGAGTTGCGTGCTCGGTATCGCAAAGCGGATTGCCAAGAGCTACGGCAAGGTCCGCCCGGAAATGGCCGAAGGCTGCCCGGAACAAATCGACATCGAGTTCTTTCGCTATGTCTGGGCCTATCGCCGGCAGCAGCGGCCGAAACTCCTGGAGTATTTTCAGGGGTTGCGCAGCGATCAAACGCTGGTCTGCTTCACCGACCGGACGCAGGCGAATGATTACCTGAACGCGGTCGCCTCCCGGCAGAACCAGGCGAGTATTCACTGATGCCGCGCTTTTCCAGCAAGCGCCGGGTTCGTCACACCGCGTCGCAGATGTTCGATCTCGTTGCCGATGTCGAACGCTATCCGGAATTCGTGCCGCTCTGCCAATCGCTGAAGATACGTCAGCGCACGCCGAAGGACGACGGCACTGAAATCGTTATCGCTGACATGACGGTGTCGTTCAAGCTGGTGCGGGAGACCTTCACCAGCCGGGTGACGCTGGATCGGCCGAACCTGAAGATCATGGTCGAATATCTGAAGGGCCCGTTCAGCAATCTCGAAAACCGCTGGACGTTCGAGCCGAAGTCAGAAACCGACTGCGACGTCGGGTTTTTCCTGTCGTACGAATTCAGGAGCCGGATGCTGGCCATGCTGATGGGAACGATGTTCGACACCGCATTCCAGCGCTTTGCCGCGGCATTCGAAAAGCGGGCGGATGTGGTCTACGGGAAGGGCGGTCCAGTGAAGGCCAGCTAGACGTCGGCCAGGTCCGCGCGATCGGCCAGGCGCTGCGCGGCGTTGTCATAATGCTTGCGGGCCTTGTCCCGCGCCGCGACGGGATCGCCGCGCTTGATGGCCTCGACCAGGCGCACCTGCTCCTCGATCGCGACTGCGGCGAGTTCGGTTGCCTTGATGTTCTTGACGGCGACCGAGCGAAGCTTTTCGGCAATCTGGCCGTCGATCATCATGATGAAATTGAGCGCATGCTCGTTGTCGGCGATTTTGGCGATGGCATGGATGAGCTGACGTTCGGCCTCGAAATGCCGCTCGGCGCCGCGTTCACGGTCGCCGATCGCCTCCCGCATCTCCTTGAGGATGGCCTCCATGCGGGTAATGTCGCGATTGGAGCGCGCCAGCGCCGCGTCGGCCGCGACCTCGATGACGACGCCGTTCCGCAGCCGCAACAGCTTCAGCAGTTCCTTGCGCTTCTGGAAGCAGGCCGGGCTGATGCGAAAAGCCGTCCGTTCCCGCGGCGGGGTGATGAAGGCGCCGACCCCGACACGGCTCTGGACGACGCCGTCATATTTAAGCTGCGAGATCGCCTCGCGCACGACGGTTCGCGCGACGCCGAATTCGGTCGCCAGCGCCTGTTCGGACGGCAGCCGGTCGCCGGGCCGAAGCTGGCCCGCGAGCAGGGCACTGGTCAGGCTGGCCACGATCTCCTGCGGTAACGAAGGACCGCGATCAAGGGATTTGAATTTCACCTGTGTGGTCCTGCCCTGTGGCGGCGCCCGCGGTTTGTCCCGGACCTGGTTAGTTACGCCAGTGAGCAGCGATATCGGAATCGCGTGGAACGTGCAAACAATTGGACAGGTTGTCAGACAGCATGCGCAAGTGGTAGCCGGGAGGCAATCAGGCAGCATCGTCGGGCAACGACGGAAGGGAAGAGATGACGACATTCGAACGCGTCGGCTTTATCGGCCTCGGCGGGATGGGGCGCGGCCTGGTCAAGAACCTCGTCGCCAAGGGCGTCGCCGTCACCGCCTACGACCTCAACCCTGCGGCGATATCGGTCGCCAGGTCGTTTGGTGCGACTGCCGCCGGCAGTCTCCATGAGATCAGGGATAACTGCCGCATCATCATGATTTGCGTCAACGAGGCTGAGGATGTCGAGGCGTTGCTGACTTCGGGCGACGGGTTGCTCGCCGGTCCGGTGCCGGGATTCATCATCGTGGATCACACCACCGGCAGCCCGCAAATGGTCGCGAAGCTCGACCGGATGGTGCGTGCGGCCGGCGGGCGCTACGCCGAGGCCCCGATGACGCGGACCCCGAAACATGCCGACATCGGCAAGGTCAACGTGCTGTTCGGCGGCGAGCGCGACCTGCTTGACGACCTCACGCCCTATTTCGAGCTCTATGCCGAAAACACCTTTCACATCGGTCCGCTCGGGCACGCCATCCGTCTCAAGCTCATTCACAATTATATCGCCTTCGCCAACGTAGCGGCGTGGTGCGAGGGGTTTGCGCTCGCCGCCAAGGACGGGCTCGACCTTTCCCAACTGATCCGCATCATCTCGGCCGCCGGCGGCAAGAGCGGCATGCTCGATCTGTATGGTCAGGCCACCCTCGATGGCGACTTCACCCCCTTGATGTCGCTGGCGAACGCTCGCAAGGACGTCCGCTATTACGCGCGCTGGCTGGAGGAGGCCGGGTTGCCCGGGTTCATGGCGGAGGCCGTCCATCAGACCTACCGGCAGGCGGCGCTGCTGGGGCACGACGGCGAGTCCTGCACAGCCGTCATCAAGGCCTATGAGGCCGTGACCGGCGTCGAGGCGCGGGTCGGGCAGAAAGACCAATAAGGACAATGGGCGGCGGGATGGACGATCGCCCGGCAAAAGCGGTTGCCCGGCCCGGCGCCTTTCATTAAGCCGGGTTCAAAATCCGGTATCCCATAGCGGAAGGACGAGGCAATGGACGCAAATCTTCGAACCGGTGGCCACATTCTGATCGAGCAGCTGGCCTTGCACGGCGCCGACACCGTGTTCGGCGTGCCCGGCGAAAGCTATCTGGCGGCCCTCGACGGCATGTACCAGAGCCAGCGGGTGCGGTTCATCAACGCCCGGCATGAAGGCGGCGCTGCCATGATGGCGGAGGCCTATGGCAAGCTGACGGGCCATCCGGGCATCGCGTTCGCCACCCGCGGGCCCGGCGCCACCAATGCGTCGGCCGGCGTCCATGTCGCATTTCAGGACTCGACGCCCATGATCCTTCTGCTGGGCCAGGTCGGGCGCGACATGATGGAACGCGAGGCGTTTCAGGAAATCGACTACCGCCAGATGTTCGGGCCGATGTCGAAATGGGTGGCGCAGATCGATGATGCGCGGCGAATTCCGGAGTTCATCTCGCGCGCCTTTTTCACCGCGACCTCGGGTCGCCCGGGCCCGGTCGTGTTGGCGCTGCCGGAGGATATGCTGACCGATACGGCCGAGGTGCCGGATGCGCCCCCCTATACGCAGATTCCCATCGCACCTGACGACGGCGCTTTGAAGCAGTTTCATGCGCTGCTTTCGGAAGCCAAGAAGCCGTTCCTGATCGTCGGCGGCGGCGGATGGAGCGATCAGGCACGCCGCGATCTCGAGGCGTTTGCGACGGCACATGAAGTGCCCGTTGGTGTTTCATTCCGCTGCCAGGACTACTTCGACAATCTGCATCCCTGCTATGGCGGCCACATCGGCATCGGCCTCGATGCAAAAATCGCCGATCGGATTCGCAACAGCGATCTGGTGATCGCGCTCGGTGCGCGGCTGGGGGAGGCGACTACATCCGGCTACACGATGTTCGATATTCCGAAGCCGAGGCAGCCGCTGGTTCACGTCTATCCCGATCCCGAAGAGATCGGCCGCGTCTATTCGCCAACGCTCGGCGTGGTCGCAAGCAGCGCAGCCTTTACAGCCGCGATCAAGCGGCTGGAACCGAAACACAAGTCTCGCGCCGACTACGTCAAGACGGCGCATGCCGACTACCTCGCTTTTGCCGAACCGACACGCTCGCCCGGCGATGTGCAACTCTCGCAAATTGTGCGCGGTTTGAGCGATCGGCTGCCCCACGACACCATCATCTGCAACGGTGCCGGCAATTATGCCGTCTGGGTGCACCGGTTCTGGCGCTATCGGCAATTCCGCACTGAGCTTGCCCCGACCTCGGGCTCGATGGGCTATGGCCTGCCCGCGGCGGTCGCTGCCAAGCAGTTGCATCCGGAGCGCACCGTGATCGCGTTCGCCGGCGACGGCTGCTTCCAGATGACCGGGATGGAGTTCATGACCGCGGTCGAAAACCGGCTGCCGCTGATTGTCATCGTGTGCAACAACGGCATGTACGGCACGATCCGTATGCATCAGGAACGGGAGTATCCCGGCCGCGTCTCCGGTACCGATCTCGCCAATCCCGACTTCGCCGCGCTTGCGCGCGCCTGTGGCGGCTTCGGCGCGCATGTCGAGCGGACCGAAGATTTTGCCCGCGCTTTCGACGAGGCCGTTGCGTCGGGGCTGCCTTCGATCATTGAACTCACGATCAGCCCAGAGGCGCTCACACCCGCAGCTTCGCTCAGCGAAACGCGCGCCAAGGCGCTGGCCGCGAAGGGTTGATAGCGGTTCTACGTCCTTGTCGGCCGGCGCCGCTTGACGGCGCTGCGCCGTGGCGTTCGGGCTACCCGTGGACGCAGCCGGCTCATCGCCTCGCGTCGCGGCTTGATGGGCGGCTGTGGCCCGCGCGCCAGTTCCATCAGCATGCGCAGTGCTTCCACGACGGCGCGCTGGCGCACGGTGGTGCGACCGATGGCGCCAAAGCGGAATTCGCGGTGCAAGATCTTTCCGTCGCGCGACGCGACCGCGAAATGGACGAGGCCGACTGGCTTGCCGGGGGTGGCGCCGCCGGGACCTGCAATGCCGGTAATGGATACCGCCAGATCGACGCCGGCTTTTTCTAGCGCGCCCACCGCCATCGCGGTCGCGGTTTCCTTGCTGACGGCGCCAAAGTTCGCAAGCGTCGAGGCCTTGACGCCGAGCATCGCGCGCTTGGCGTCGTTGGAATAGGTGACGAAACCGCGATCGATCACGTCTGATGAGCCGGGAATGTCGGTGAGCGCCCCGGCGACCAGGCCGCCCGTACAGGATTCCGCCGTCGCGATCGTCAGCTTGCGCATCCGGCACAAATCCAGCAGCGAGCGGGAGAGGGCGCGCGCGTCGCTGCCGCTCATGTTACTCGCTCCAGGGCAGACGAATAGTGGCGGCCGCGGTGGCGGCGATGCCTTCCTCGCGGCCGGTAAAGCCGAGCCGTTCGCTGGTCGTGGCCTTGACGGCGACGCGCGAGATGTTGACCCCGGTGATCTCGGCGATGCGGGCGCGCATGGTATCGCGCAGCGGCCCGATTTTCGGGCGCTCGCAGATCATCGTGACTTCGAGGTTGGCGATCCGGCCGCCGCGCGCGGTAACGCGGTCGACGGCGTATTTCAGGAACTTGTCGGACGCAGCGCCCTTCCACTGCGGATCGGTCGGCGGAAAGTGCGAGCCGATATCGCCGTCCGCCAGCGCGCCCAGAATGGCGTCGACCAGCGCATGCAGGCCGACGTCGCCGTCGGAATGGGCGAGAAAGCCGCGGGTGTGCGGGACGCGCACGCCGCAGAGCATCAGGTGATCGCCGTCGCCGAAGGCGTGGACGTCGTAGCCGGTGCCGGTCCTGATGTCGCCGAGCTGGGCGGCGAGGCGGGCTTCCTCGCGAATGAAATCTTCAGGCGTTGTCAGTTTCATGTTTGCAAGATCGCCTTCAAAGGTCGCTACCGTCAATCCCGCCCATTCCGCGAGCGCCGCATCGTCGGTGAAATCGCTGCGGCCATCGCGCGCGGCGCGGCGATGGGCATCGAGAATCACATCGAAACGAAACGCTTGCGGCGTTTGTGCGATTCGCAGCCGCGCGCGGTCGGGCGTCGCTTCGACATCGCCGGTATCGCCGACCTGCTTGATCGTATCTGTGACTGAGATCGCAGGGACCGCAGCGCCGGTGCGGCCGGCGGCATCGATCGCGCGTGAAATGACCCCGGGAGTGACGAAGGGTCGCGCGGCGTCGTGGATCAGAACGATGTCGGGCTTCTCCGCCGCCAGCGCCTCGAGCCCGGCATGTACCGAAGCCTGGCGCGTCGCGCCGCCATTGGTGGGTGGCTGATGACGCAGGCCCGCTACGGCCGCATTGAAAATCGCTGCATCATCGGGATTTACCACCGGTTGCACGGCAAACACGTCGGGATGCCGGCAGAACGCCTCCATGGCCCGGAAGATCACGGTTTGCCCGCCAATCTCGCGATATTGCTTGGGGCCTCCGGCGCCGGCGCGAAGCCCGCGTCCGGCTGCGACGAGGATGGCTGCGGTACGCTGAGGTCTGGGCATCTGTACTCAAATACGGAGGGTGGGTGGGGCGTCGGGCGCGTTGGCGCAAAGCCCTACCATGCGGAATACGGAAAACAGAGTGATTCCCATCACCTTTGGGAAAAGCGGTTTTTGTTGCAGTGCACTTGCACAAATGATAGATCTGTCTAAAGTGTAGGCAAGAAGCTTGACTGCCCAAGATTTGTGCTCACAATATGCGCTGTCGGTTGCAATGAAGCCGCCGCCCAAACCATGAGAACGCCGTGACCGGCCCGGAAAGTTCAGGTTCTAAGCCGTTGAAAATAGGCGAGATTGCCGTCGCCAACCGGGTTCTCCTGGCGCCGATGTCCGGCGTCACCGATGCCCCCTTTCGACGTCTTGCCGCCACCCTTGGCGCCGGGCTGGTCGTCTCAGAGATGACCGCCAGCGACGAACTCGCGCATGGCAGGCCGATGTCGCTCCTGCGCTGCGAGACTGCCGGTGTCGGACCGCATGTCGTTCAGCTTGCGGGTTGCGAAGCGCATTGGATGGCGGAGGGCGCACGGATTGCCGAAGCGGGCGGCGCCGACATTATCGATATCAACATGGGCTGTCCGGCGCGCCACGTCACCGGAGGCCAATCCGGCTCGGCGCTGATGCGCGATCTCGATCATGCGCTGACGCTGATCGAAGCGACGATCGCGGCGGTAAAAGTGCCGGTGACGCTGAAGATGCGGCTCGGCTGGGACGATCGCTCGCTCAACGCGCCCGAACTGGCGCGTCGCGCAGAGCAGGCCGGCGTGCAGATGATTACCGTGCACGGGCGCACGCGCTGCCAGTTCTACAAGGGTACTGCCGACTGGGCCGCCGTGCGCGCCGTCAGGGACGCGGTCTCCGTGCCGCTCGTCGTCAACGGCGACATCACTTCATTCGAGAAGGCGGTGCAGGCGCTGGAAGTGTCGAAGGCGGATGCCGTGATGATCGGCCGCGGCGCGCAGGGTCAGCCCTGGCTGCCGGGGCAGATCGGCCGTCGGCTCGAAACCGGACAGGCCGAGACGATGCCATCGCTCGCCGAGCAACTCGCGCATGTGCGTGCACTCTATGACGAGGTCTGCAGCCATTATGGGCTACGCATCGGCCTCAAGCATGCGCGCAAGCACCTGGGCTGGGCTCTGGAAATCGCCGCCCAGTGCAGCCGTGCGCCGGCTGAGACGCTGAAAGGCTGGCGACAAAAAATTCTGACGGCGGAGGATCCGCACCGCGTGCACCGATCGCTGCAGGATGCGTTCGACGATTTCGCATGGAGTGCTGCTGCATGACATCAGCCGCAGAACATCGCCGCGCCTTGCCCTCCGATAGCGAGGCCATCCTCAACGCGCTGCCAAACCCGGTGCTGCTGGTGGCACCCGACGGCCGTATCGTCGACGCCAATATCGCCGCCGAATCCTTCTTCGAAATCTCGACGCAGTTCCTGCGCCGGCAGTCCCTGCGAGAGCTGGTGCCGTTCGGCAGTCCGCTGCTGGCGCTGATCGACCAGGTTCGCTCGAGCGGATCGCCGGTCAACGAATACAAGGTCGATCTCGGTACGCCGCGCATCGGCGGCGATCGCCAGGTCGATCTTCACGTCGCCCCGCTCACCGAGCGTCCCGGCCACATCGTCGTGATGCTGCAGGAGCGCACTATCGCGGACAAGATGGACCGGCAGTTGACGCATCGGAGCGCGGCGCGCTCGGTGATCGCGTTGGCCGCGATGCTGGCGCATGAAATCAAGAACCCGCTGTCGGGTATCCGCGGTGCGGCGCAGTTGCTGGAGCAGGCGGCATCGTCCGAAGACCGCATGCTGACCCGGCTGATCTGCGACGAGGCCGACCGCATCGTCACCCTGGTCGACCGCATGGAAGTGTTCGGCGACGATCGCCCGGTGGCGCGCGGGCCGGTCAACATTCATTCCGTGCTCGATCACGTCAAACGCCTGGCGCAATCCGGCTTTGCCCGCAACATCCGCTTCATCGAGGAATACGATCCGTCGCTGCCGCCGGTGCTGGCCAATCAGGATCAGCTCATCCAGGTGTTCCTCAATCTCGTGAAGAACGCCGCCGAGGCCGTGGCCGATCTTGGTTCGGACGCGGAAATCCATCTCACCACCGCGTTCCGTCCCGGCGTCCGCCTGTCGGTGCCGGGCAAGAAATCGCGGGTGTCGCTGCCGCTCGAATTCTGCATCAAGGACAACGGCTCCGGCGTGCCGGAAGACCTGTTGCCGAACCTGTTCGATCCGTTCGTGACGACAAAGCAAACCGGCAGCGGCCTCGGCCTGGCGCTGGTTGCCAAGATCGTCGGCGATCACGGTGGCATCATCGAATGTGAATCGCAGCCGAGGAAGACCACGTTCCGCGTGCTGATGCCGATGTTCAATCCAGCCAAACAGTTCGACCAAAGCAACCGCGACGGCGTTCCGGGTACGCTGCCGCCTGCCTCTCAGGACGCAAGATGAGGACTCATGATGCCCGCAGGTAGCATACTCGTTGCCGATGACGACACCGCCATCCGCACCGTTTTGAACCAGGCGCTTTCGCGCGCCGGATATGAGGTGCGCCTGACCGGCAATGCCGCGACGCTGTGGCGTTGGGTGAGCCAGGGGGAAGGCGATCTCGTGATTACCGACGTGGTGATGCCCGACGAGAACGCGTTCGATCTGCTGCCCCGAATCAAGAAGATGCGGCCGAACCTTCCCGTCATCGTCATGAGCGCGCAGAACACCTTCATGACGGCGATCCGGGCCTCGGAACGCGGAGCCTACGAGTATCTGCCGAAGCCGTTCGACCTGAAGGAACTCATCACCATCGTCGGCCGTGCACTGGCCGAGCCGAAGGAGCGGGTGGCCAGTGCGGCGGACGATTCCGAGTTCGACTCGATTCCCCTGGTCGGCCGTTCGCCGGCGATGCAGGAGATCTATCGGGTGCTTGCCCGGCTGATGCAGACCGATCTTACGGTGATGATCTCCGGCGAGTCCGGGACCGGCAAGGAATTGGTTGCCCGCGCGCTCCACGACTACGGCAAGCGCCGCAACGGCCCGTTCGTCGCCGTCAACATGGCCGCGATTCCGCGCGACCTGATCGAATCCGAGCTGTTCGGCCACGAGCGCGGCGCGTTCACTGGCGCCAATACCCGCGCATCGGGCCGATTTGAACAGGCCGAAGGTGGCACGCTGTTCCTCGACGAAATCGGCGACATGCCGATGGAAGCGCAGACGCGGTTGCTGCGCGTGCTGCAGCAGGGCGAATACACCACCGTCGGCGGGCGTACGCCCATCAAGACAGACGTCCGGATCGTGGCGGCGAGTAACAAGGATCTGCGCATCCTGATCCAGCAGGGCCTGTTCCGCGAGGATCTGTTCTTCCGCCTGAACGTGGTGCCGCTGCGGCTACCTCCATTGCGGGAGCGGATAGAGGATCTGCCCGATCTCATCAGGCATTTCTTTTCGCTCGCTGAAAAGGATGGTTTGCCGCCGAAGAAGCTCGACGTGCTGGCGCTGGAGCGGCTCAAGCAGCACCGCTGGCCCGGCAACGTGCGCGAGCTCGAAAACCTCGCGCGCCGGCTGGCCGCGCTTTATCCGCAGGACGTCATTACGGGCTCGGTCATCGACGGCGAGCTGGCGCCGCCGGCGGTCACCTCGGGCGGCAACGCCCCGATGGGCGTGGAGAACCTCGGCGGCGCGGTCGAGGCCTATTTGTCCTCGCATTTCTCCGGCTTCCCGAACGGCGTGCCGCCGCCGGGCCTCTACCACCGCATCCTCAAGGAAATTGAGGTGCCACTGCTCACAGCGGCGCTGGCGGCGACGCGAGGCAACCAGATTCGCGCCGCCGACCTGCTCGGCCTCAACCGCAATACGCTGCGGAAGAAGATCCGGGACCTCGACATTCAGGTTTACCGCAGCGGCGGGTAGGGGATTCCGCAAATTAAAGGCCGGATGGATCCGACTGGGGACCGATCGCTTTAGCGGTCGGATGGCCGCGGAATTGTCGCAATTCGGCAACATTGTGATATGAATGCATCAGTCCGCGAATGGCGGGCACTAGCCCTTTCAGCTCACCGATTGCCGGAATGACCACCGCAGAGACGACCTCGGCACCATCGTTCGACCCATCGCTTGCCGACTCCGGAGGAGGGGTCCTGCGGAAGTGGGTGGCGCCGTTTGCGGTCGCGATCGCGCTGCTGTCGGCATTTTTGACCTTCATGGTCCTGAGCGGCCTGACGCCGATCGAGCCGACCCGCCAGGTGGTCTATTCGTTCCTGCTGATCAATGCGGCGACGGTTTTGCTGCTGATTGCCATCATCGCCCGCGAAGTCTGGCTGGTCATTCAGGCGCGGCGGCGCGGCCGGGCCGCTGCGAGGCTGCACGTTCAGATCGTCAGCCTGTTCTCCGTCATCGCCGTGCTGCCGGCGGTGCTGGTTGCGATCGTCGCCAACGTGACCATCGACCGCGGCCTGGATCGGCTGTTCTCGGGCCCGACGCGCGAGGTCATTCAGAACTCGCTGATCGTTGCCCGCGCCTACATGCAGGAGCACGCAAGGCTGATCCGCGGCGACATTCTGGGTATGACGGAAGATATTGCCCGTGCGCGGCCATTGTTCGATCAGGACCGGCGGTCATTTCAGGAACTGCTGACGGCGAATGCGGCGGCGCGAAACCTACCTGCCGCGATGCTGGTCGACAAGGATGGCAACGTTCTGGTCACGGCGAAGACCGGCATCCAGCAGGAGTTCACGACACCGCCGAAGGATTTCCTCAGCAACGTCAATGAAGATGATCCGCAGATCGCGGTGTTTCCCGAAGCTAACTATGTGGCCACGGTTATCCGGCTGCGGGCGTTCGACGACACCTTCCTCTACGTCGCACGCCTGCTCGATCCGCGCGTGATCAGCCAGCTCAAGCAGACCGAAGCCAGCGTCGCCGAATACGCCCAGATCGAAGCGCGCCGGCTCGGCATCCAGGTCGCCTTCGCGTTGATGTTTGCGGTGATTGCGCTGACCATTCTGATGGCGTCGGTGCTGATCGGGTTGAATTTCGCCAACTGGCTGGTGGCACCGATCCGCAATCTGATGAGCGCGGCCAACATCGTCTCGACCGGCGATCTGCATGTCCAGGTGCCGGTCCACAAATCCGAAGGCGACCTCGCGCAGCTCGGCGAGACCTTCAACAAGATGACGGCCGAATTGCGCACTCAGCGCGACGAACTGGTCAGCGCCTCGGATCTGATCGACAGCCGCCGCCGCTTCATCGAGGCGGTGCTGTCCTCGGCCAGCGCCGGCATCATCGGCGTCGACGCCTCCGGCAGCGTCGGCATCTTGAACCGCTCGGCCGAAAAACTCATCGGCCATGCCGAATCCGAGACGCTGGACCATCCGCTGTCTGACGTGCTGCCCGAGCTCGATGACATGATGAAGACTGCACGCGAAGGCACGCAGCGCCTGGTCCAGGGCCAGATCACGATCACGCGCGACGGCCATGAGCGCAACCTGTCGGTCCGCGTCAGCGCCGAACAGACCAGCCACTCGCGCGACAGCTACATCATCACGCTCGACGACATCACCGAGCTCGTCTCCGCGCAGCGCACTTCGGCATGGGGCGACGTTGCGCGCCGCATCGCTCACGAAATCAAGAATCCGCTGACGCCGATCCAGCTTTCGGCCGAACGCATCCGCCGCAAATTCGGCAAGGTCATCACCGAAGACAAGGGCATCTTCGAGCAGTGTACCGACACCATCGTGCGTCAGGTCGACGACATCAGGCGAATGGTTGATGAATTCTCCCGCTTCGCACGGATGCCAAAGCCGGTCATGGAAGGCGAGGATGTCGCCGATACGGTGCGGCAGGCAGTATTCCTGATGAAGGTCGGACATCCCGATCTCGATATCGAGGCCGATATCAAGCAGGATCCGATGCGCGCGCAGTTCGACCGCCGGCTGATTTCGCAGGCGTTGACCAACATCATCAAGAACGCGACGGAGGCGATCGAACAGGTGCCGCCGGAAGAGCTGGGCAAGGGGCGCATCGACGTCATTGCCGCGCGCGAGAACGACGACATCTTGATCGATGTGATCGACAACGGTATCGGCCTGCCGAAGGTCAGCCGTGCGCGGTTGCTGGAGCCCTATGTGACGACGCGCCAGAAGGGCACCGGGCTCGGGCTCGCGATCGTCGGCCGCGTGCTGGAAGACCATGGCGGCCGCATCGAGCTCAAGGATGCTTCCGATTTCCGGCCCGGGCAGCGCGGCGCCTGGATGCGGCTGCGGTTCGCCGTATCAGGTCATGCGCCGAAGGCGGATGCAAAACCACAGGTTGACCAAACAAAGGCGCCGTCAGGTGAAACCAATGAGGCGGCAACCGCGACCAATGATGATGCAAAAACCGAAGCCGCAACAGGCAGCTGACAAGACAGGTGTAACCAATGGCAAGTGACATTCTGATTGTCGACGACGAAGCCGATATTCGAGACCTCGTTGCGGGCATCCTGGAAGACGAAGGCTTCAATACCCGCACCGCGCGCGACAGCGATTCGGCACTGGCCGAGATCTCCAATCGTCGTCCGCATCTGGTGTTTCTCGATATCTGGCTGCAGGGCTCCAAGCTTGACGGCTTGCAATTGCTCGAGCAGGTCAAGAAGGATCACGCCGACGTTCCCGTGGTGATGATCTCCGGTCACGGCAACATCGAGACCGCGGTGGCTGCGATCAAGCGCGGCGCCTACGACTTCATTGAAAAGCCGTTCAAGTCCGACCGCCTGATCCTGGTGGCGACGCGGGCGCTGGAGACCTCGCGCCTCAAGCGCGAAGTGAAGGAACTCAAGCAACTGGCGCCGACCGCGAGCGTCCTCACCGGGCGCTCCGCCTGCATGAACCAGCTGCGCCAGACCATCGACCGGGCCGCCAAGGCCAACAGCCGCATCCTGATTGTCGGGCCCTCAGGCTCGGGCAAGGAACTGGCGGCGCGCACGCTGCACAATGCTTCGAGCCGCTCGGAGGGGCCGTTCGTTGTCATCAACGCCGCGGCGATCACGCCGGAGCGGATGGAAGTCGAATTGTTCGGTATCGAGCAGTCGAACGGCGAGCAGGCGCGCAAACCCGGCGCGCTGGAAGAGGCCCATGGCGGCACGCTGTTCATCGACGAAATCGCCGACATGCCGCGCGAGACCCAGAACAAGATTTTGCGCGTGCTGGTCGATCAGACCTTCCAGCGCTCGGGCGGCACCGCGAAGATTCATGTCGACGTTCGCATCATCTCCTCGACAGCACGCAACCTGGAGGAAGAGATCGCGGAAGGGCGGTTCCGCGAGGACCTCTACCATCGGCTGTCGGTGGTGCCGATTCGAGTTCCCCCGTTGTCGGAGCGTCGCGAGGACATCCCGGAACTGATCGACTATTTCATGGACCAGATATCGGTGGCGACGGGCTTGCCGAAGCGGCAGATCGGTCAGGACGCCATGGCGGTATTGCAGTCGCATGTCTGGCCCGGCAACGTCCGCCAGCTCCGCAACAACGTCGAGCGCGTCATGATCCTGGCCGGTGGCGGTCCCGAAGCCATCATCACCGCCGACATGCTGCCGCAGGACGTCGGTTCGATGGTGCCGGCAATGCCGACGAGCAACAATGGCGAGCACATCATGGGGTTACCGTTGCGCGAGGCGCGGGAAGTGTTCGAGCGCGACTATCTGATCGCCCAGATCAGCCGGTTCTCGGGCAATATTTCGCGCACAGCCGAATTCGTCGGCATGGAACGCTCCGCGCTGCACCGCAAGCTCAAGGCGCTTGGCGTGGGCTGAAACCTTGAGTGAATCGCCGTTCGATGCGCCGCGATTGCTGCGGCCAATCGACCATGTTCCGTGCAGGTCCATGCATCTGCTTGGGAATATTTATCTCTTTCCGGGCATTTAATTAGAATGGCCACTGGGTTCCGAGGTGCTGACGCGCGAAGCAGCTTGCCTAAAAACCGCGCGTAGCCTCTAATCGGAGTGCCGAGCCGACCGGAGGGGGATCTCAGGGGAAGCCGGCGAGTCGGGGGCAGGCTCCGTGAGAGAGCAACAGCCGGCTTAATAAAAAAAGCAGCACGAGACGGCGGGACAAAAACAATGGCGGCAGACCGCGCACAAAACCTACAAGACACCTTCCTCAATCACGTCCGTAAGACAAAAACGCCACTGACGATCTTTCTGGTCAACGGAGTAAAGCTACAGGGCATTGTCACGTGGTTTGACAACTTCTGCTTGCTGCTTCGGCGCGACGGTCATTCGCAGCTTGTCTACAAGCATGCGATCTCGACCATCATGCCGGGCGCTCCGATCCAGTTGTTCGAGGGCGGCGAGGATGCTCCGGCTTGAGAGTGACCTGATTGGAACCCCGCGACCGTGAAGGGAGCGCCGATCGTCCTCGGTCGGCAGGGGGACAGCAAAGCGGGCGGGTGATCGTCATCGGCCCTTACCTGCGAATGCGCCGCGGCGACGCCGATGTGCAGGCGAGTGATGTCGTGCGCGATTCCGAGGCTCGGCTCGAGGAAGCGACGGGTCTGGCGCGCGCCATCGACCTTACGGTTGCGGATGCGTTGGTCGCGCCCATCAGCCAGATCAGACCTGCGACCTATCTCGGCAAGGGCAAGGTCGAGGAGATCACCGGCCTGATTGCGGGCCACGACATCGAACTCGTGGTGATGGATTGCGCGCTGTCGCCGATCCAGCAGCGCAATCTCGAGAAGGCGTGGAACACCAAGGTGCTTGATCGCACCGGGTTGATCCTGGAAATCTTCGGCCGCCGGGCCAAGACCAAGGAAGGCTCGCTGCAGGTCGAGCTCGCGCATCTCAATTATCAGCGCAGCCGCCTGGTACGGTCCTGGACCCATCTGGAACGTCAGCGCGGCGGTTTCGGCTTCATGGGCGGCCCCGGCGAGACCCAGATCGAAGCCGACCGCCGCCTGATCGGCGATCGCATCACGCGTCTGGAGAACGAGATCAAGAAGGTGCAGGCGACGCGCCGGCTGCATCGCGCCGGCCGCCAGCGGGTGCCTTACCGCGTGGTGGCGCTGGTTGGTTACACCAACGCCGGCAAGTCGACGCTGTTCAACCGGCTCACCCGCGCCGACGTCCAGGCGGCCGACATGCTGTTTGCGACGCTGGATCCAACACTACGTGCGTTGAGCCTGCCGCATGGCGGCAAGGCGATGCTTTCGGACACGGTCGGATTCATTTCCAACCTGCCGACGCAACTCGTCGCGGCATTTCGCGCCACGCTGGAAGAGGTGCTGGAGGCCGATATCATCCTGCACGTCCGCGACATCTCGCATGAAGACGCCGAGGCGCAGGAGCGTGACGTCGACGCCGTACTCCGCCAGCTCGGCATCGATTCCGACTCTGGCGCGCGTATCCTCGAAGTCTGGAACAAGATCGATCGCTTCGATCCCGAGGAGCGCGAGAACCTTCGCAACATCGCCGCACGCCGTCCACCGGAGCGGCCGTGTTTCCTGGTGTCCGCCGTGTCAGGCGAGGGGGTCGACGAGCTGTTGACCGCGATCGAGGACCGACTGGCGGCCACGCGCACGACGCTCGATCTGTCGATCGATGCTTCCGATGGCGCCGGGATCAGCTGGCTGCATCGCAATGCCGAGGTGCTCAACAAGGAGCTGCACGACGGGCGCTTCGACATGACTGTACGCGTCGACGAGACCAAGCGCGACATCGTGGTCTCCAGGTTCGATGCCGTGCCGCACGTGGCGTGAATTCAGCGCGTGTTTTTTGCGAGGATCGGCACGGCCATCGCTGGCCTCTCCCCCTTCGCCTCGTTCTTGGCCTCGTTCCACAGCGCGTCCATCTCTTCCAGTGTTGCTTCCTCGAGTGAGCGTCCCTTGGCCGACAGCGCACGCTCGATATAGGCGAAGCGGCGCTCGAACTTGGCGTTGGTGCCGCGCAGCGCGCTCTCCGGATCGGCGCCGACGTGGCGGGCCAGGTTGACCAGCGCGAACAGGAGGTCGCCGGTTTCTTCGGCGAGTTCGTTCGCATCGCCGTTGTCCAGTGCGGCTTCGATCTCGTTGGCCTCTTCGCGGATCTTGC
>Ga0268266_10001531_pt1 | contig 27027 bp, 29 predicted proteins | sample KBSS13metaG_FD_190356 | JGI IMG/M metagenome (GOLD analysis project Ga0268266, IMG submission 190356) | Switchgrass rhizosphere microbial communities from Kellogg Biological Station, Michigan, USA - KBS S1-3 metaG (SPAdes) (version 2) | ecosystem: Host-associated > Plants > Roots > Rhizosphere... | reverse complement strand
CGGGCGCGCCGCCGTTATGAGTCCAAGCAGGAAATCGGGTCGCAATAGGTAAAATCAAAAGATTTCCAACGGGCAGAAATCCGCAAATAACAAAACCTGCGACGCAAACCGCGAGAAGCTTTTGCCCCAAACGCCGATATCGGCTGAGGATTAAGATCAGTCCCACGATGCCAATGGCGATCAGGAAATAGGACGGAGTAGACAGTGCGCCAATTGTCTTTGATGCCAGGAAAAACAATTTACCCCCGCCCTTATTGTTGGTCCAAGTCCTATGGTAAACTATATGTGTGCCCTCGATTGATACCGCGACTGCCGGTGAAACAGGCCTCACGGTATCAAACGAAGGCACCGTGAGGCTCGTTTCCTAGCAATTCATGCCGGGCCCCGGCTCTGACCTGATACCGCGACGGGATATTTTGATACCGCGTTTTGCTTTTCGCGGCCCCAGCTCATGAACTTCTTGAGACCGCCCTGGGGAAAGCGAAGGCGCCTGCGAGGGCGGCGAGCGGCAGATGACAGTCTGGATCTACGTTGACACCGCTAAGCAGGTCGGAGACCGCGACCACCTCAAGGCCTTCGACAGCCAGGATGCCGCGCAGGCTTGGTTGGCTGTCAACGACCCGGAAGGCGTGGCCTTCGAATACGAGGTAAATTCCGTGATGACGGCACGAGAGGCTTACGACCGGTTTCAGCAAGAGGTGGCGCATATACTCGATTGTCTGAAGCGAAACTCGTGACCGGGCGTTTATTGGGCTTTAGAGGTTCGCTGATTCGCGTTCGCGTGAGGGTTAGGTGTGTACCGGCCAGCTAGTAAGACGCCCCAGTGACTCGCACACAATCAGGACGGGCCACTAAAACGGAATTAGGCGGGCATACTCTTGGACGGACGTACCAAGAATGCGCGCGGTCGTGGTAACAATGCCGAGCGCGATCAACCCCAGCCCGACGATGACGATCAGCACATCGATCTTCAGCCGCGAGGGTATTTGCTTCGAGGGTTTCATGTCCTGCGCCTCTTGGCTCCGACGCATGGTGGACCTGAGAAGCGTAGGTTTATGTGAGATAGGTTACACCGCACGAATGCGTGACTTTCATGCCCCTCTTGATCAAAAAAGCCGCAGGCATTCTCGCTCTGCGGCTCGTGGTTCGGTAATGAAACGCCGCTGCAGCTCCGGTGCTTGAAGCATCGCGCAAGCTTCTGCCTGTCATTCGGCCTGCAATATTGGCTCTGACTCACTTTTGATGCAGTTTTGGGAATGTCTGGCGCATTGATTGCGGGGAGAATCAGCGCCATGCAGCAGGCACTCCAGCGCTCCAGTCTGGTGCCGAGTGGGTTTGTTGTAGAGAGTGCGTACTTCGAAGGTAATAAGGCCGTTATTGCGGTCCGGGCGTCGGGAAGCGTTGGTCTGTGCCCATCTTGCGGAACGGTTTCCCGACGCGTCCATAGCCGGTACCGGCGCCGTGTGACCGATCTTCCCCTTTCGGGACGGATCGTACAGCTTCTGGTGATTGCTCGTCGCTTCCGTTGCGACGCTGTCCTATGCGGGCGCCAAATCTTCACCGAGCGCTTCGCCGAAGGGGTACTGGCGCCATCGGCGCGACGCACGGCAAGGCTGGATTCTATCGTCCATCACCTCGGTCTGGCGCTTGGCGGTCGACCGGCAGCAGGCTTCGCAAAGCGGCTGATGCTGCCGGTGAGCAAAGACACGCTCCTTCGCGTAGTTCGGCGCCGTAGCCGCCCGCCGGCTGATCCGCTCACGGTTATCGGCATTGATGATTGGGCTTGGCGGCGCAATCACCGATACGCCAGCATCATCTGCAACCTAGAACGGCGCCGGATCGTCACGCTGCTGCCGGATCGTGAACCCGCGACTGCCCAGGCCTGGCTCGCTGCTCATCCCACGATCGCGATCGTCGCCCGCGACCGTGGTGGAGGATATGGCGAAGCGACAGCAAAAGCGTTGCCGGACGCGGTACAGGTCGCAGATCGTTGGCATCTGATGGAGAACGCCAGTCGGGCTTTCCTCGATGCCGTTCGCAAATCGATGCGTCAGATACGTACAGCGATCGGTGCGACCACGATTGATCCCAAGCTGCTAACAGCCGCAGAGCGGATCCAGTATGAGGGTTATCTGCGCCGCGAGGAGACCAATGCGGCTATCCTGGCTCTGTCGAAGAACGGCATACCCATCAAGCAGATCGTGCGTCAGACTGGCCACAGTAGGAAGCTGGTACGACAGGTGATGCGCGGCGAACGTAACGATATCTTCCGGACCCGGCAAAGTTCGCTGGACTTGCATTTGCCATGGCTCGACGATCAGTGGGCGTCCGGCTGCCGAAACGGGGCTGAACTTTGGCGCCGCTTAGCGGCGCGTGGCTTCCGAGGCTCGCTCCGCGTCATCAGCGAGTGGGCGACCCGCAGGCGAAGGGCTGAAAAGCCCGACGCACAAAACCTTCAGCGGATTGCGTCGGCCAGAACGATCGCGCGCCTCATGACGATCGGGCGGGATCTGCTCACGAAAGCGGAGACCGTCACGGTCGCGGCGATCGAAGCTGGCGTACCGACCCTGGTCGAGGCCCGCGAGATCATCGCCGAATTCCACACGATGATCCGGCGCAAGGCCGAAGCAGGGCTCACGCCATGGATCGACCGCGCCCGCGCCAGTCTCGTTGCCTCTTTCGCCAGCGGCGTTGCGAAGGATGAAGCGGCGGTCCGTGCGGCAATCATTTCGCCTTGGTCCAACGGACAGACTGAAGGTCAGATCACGCGCCTCAAGCTCGTGAGACGGCAGATGTACGGTCGCGGGAAAATCGATCTGCTTCAAGCCAGACTAATCGGCGCTGAGTAATCGGAGCTGCACCAAAATTGCGTCAGAGCCAAATTTGAACGCCGATTGACACGGTATCGGATATGCGGATATGCACCCGCCGTACTTCAGCGTGCTGGGGACATCGGTCCGACACCGGCGATGGGCCAAGGTTTTGGATTGGGTTTTGCGGTGCGCACCGAACCAGGCAAAATCCATTGCCTGGATCAGTTGGTTCGTTTTATTGGACCGGCGCAGCCGGTACCACATTCCTCGTTCATCCCAAGCGACCGCGCGCGAGCAGGGACTTGCATCCCAACGACGAAGACGCTCTTCGAGGGAAGTGGCTTTGCGGCTGCCGGAAATGATCGTTCACTCGATCACCTCGTCAGCGCGGGTAAGAACAGTTTCAGAGATGTTCAAGCCGAGAGCCTTGGCTGTTTTGAGGTTGATTATGAAGTCGAACTTCACCGGCTGTTGAATGGGCATGTCCGCTGGCTTTGCTCCACGCAAAATCTTGTCGGTAAACTCCGCAGCACGTGCAAAAAGGTCGATGAAGTTAGCCCCGTACGAAATTAGACCACCCGCGTCTACGAATTCTCTAAAACCAAAGATTGTTGGAATTTTCGCGGCGGTAGCTGCTTCGATGATTTTAGCCTTATTGGCATTTGTGAGGGGTTCACTATACACATAGAGCGCGTCAGTCTGGTTTGTGAGTGTTGCCATAGCTACGTCAATATCGTCGGCTGTTCGAATTTCCAGTATGTTGGGTTGTATATTCAGTTTGGCAGATGCCTGTCGGATGCCAATCACCTCTTGCTTAACTCCGGAGTAATCGGTGTTAACTAATGCCGCGAGACGGCGGACATTTGGAATTATGTCCCGTAGCAATTCAAGACGCTTGCTGCTGAGTTCTTGGGGTTGGATGGAAAGTCCTGTCACATTCCCGCCGGGGCGAGCCAGACTCTCGACAATTCCGTTGGCGACCGCATCGCCGTAGGCGGCGAATACAATTGGAATGCTTGAGGTTGCCTGTTTTGCGGCCACTACGCCGTATGCCGACGTAACGATTATATCAACCTTGTGCTGCACGAATTCAGCGGCGAATTCGGTAATTTGTCGAACATCTCCCGCTGCCCAGCGATACTCAATCTTAACATTGCGTCCATCCACCCAACCAAGCTTGGACAATCGTTTCACGAATGCCATCACCCACGCCCCATGAGAAGACTGTGTTCCGGGTACGAGGAAACCGACAATCGGTAGCTTCGCTGTTTGCTGAGCGTAAGCCGCTGACATGGAGACCATGGCAGCACTGCCCGTCAACAATATAAACTCCCGTCGTCTCATTCCATCACTCAGCTTCTGGGGTCACCAAGGTCGATCAAGTCATACGGAACGCTCTTCAGCCAGTATGCTCACTCGGGGATCGGGCCGCCTTGTCCGAGTTGACACCGCGTCGGCTTAGCCGGACCACGACGACTTCCGGTCAACCCCAATAAACGGACATCAACAGCTCGCCACTGCAGGTCCGCCAATCTATTCAATCACCTCGTCGGCGCGAGCGAGCAGCGAGGGTGGTATGCTGATGCCGAGTGCCTTCGCCGTGTTGAGATTTAACACGAACTCGAACTTAGTAGGCCGTTCTAAGGGAAGATCAGCCACACGGTCTCCGCGTAGTATCCGATCCGCAATTTGAATGGCCCGTGGGAAGTACTCCTCCTGCTTTGGTCCGTAGCTCATCAGAATCCCATCTTTCGTCGGAGAGCGAAGGAATGACATGGTGGGCAGGCCGTGCAATTGCGCGGCCGCTGCATATCTGGCCGATATCGTGGCGAAACCCGGAAACGTTAGAAGGATGATGCCGGTCCGCTTGGATCCGGCAAGGACTGAAAAGCTCTTAACGAAGTCATCTGTAGTTAAGGTTTCCAGAACGATAGCTTCGACACCCAACGCACGGGCTGCGTTAAGGGCGACGTCTAGCTGCGTACGACCCATCGAAGGCTGCCAAGCAAACGCAATGCGTTCAACGCCCGGTATTGCCTCTCGCATCAGTTCAATCCATTTGTTAGCTAGCGAAGGCAGGTCCAAGAAGAGGCCGGTTACATTGCCGCCAGGCCGGGCAAAGCTGGCTACTAAGCCCGTTTGGACAGGGTCAGTCTCCATATCGATGGCTACTATCGGTGTGGTCTTGGTAGTTGCAGCGGCCACGCGGACCGCGTCCGCTCCCACAACTATTAGCACGCCCACATCCTTCTCTACGAGGTCACGGATTACCTCCGAAAGGCGTTGCAGATCTCCCTCGGCGGATCGCGTCAGAACGGTTTCGCCCTCGACATAGCCTAAGCGCTGCCATTCCCTGCGCAGCATCGCGAAGGTCACATGGCTGGGGCGGATCGTAACCGGGTGCACGTACCCGATTTTGCGTTTTGCAGTTTGCGCCGCAAGCGGCTTGACCACCAGCGGCCACGCGGCAGCGGCCCCAACAAATAGCGTTATGAATTCGCGACGTTTCATGCCCACCAAGCGAACCGGCTTTTCACAGCAAAACTATCACATCCAAAGCGCCATGTCTGTGTTTCAACCCAAGCCAAACCGCTCGATGTCGCCTTTGTCTCGAAACTCAGTCCTTGACCTGCCGGTTCGGCACGTCCACCCCCCAATAAATGAACATCGTCCGGCTGCAATCCGCTACTCGTTCCCGTAATCAGCACAACGCTCATTGTTATCCCCTACGCTAAAACAGTTTCCGTGGGACTAGAGCCAGTCTATTTTTTTTGAGCTTCTCTTATCAAAGCATGCCGAGCAGTTGTTGGACTAGACACTTCACTCTGGGTCACTTCTGCTGACACGTCGTGGGTCATTCACTCAATCAGCTGATCAGCGAGCACAAGGATTGGCACCGGAACCGCCAGCCCCAGCGTTCGTGCGACCTTAACGTTGACAAATAATTCGAACTTGGTCGGCAGCTGGATCGGCATCTCCCCCGGCTTCTGGCCTTTGAGGATGGTGTCGACATAGCTCGCGGCGCGGCGGAACAACTCCGCGAGATCCGCGCCGTAGCTAAACAAAGCGCCAGCCCGCGCAATTTCGGCATGCTCGCCGACCACAGCAATGCGTGCGTCCGCAGCTATCTTGCAGATGTCCTTCATCATGGCCGAGGTCAGGAAATCGCGGATCACGATCATGGCCGTGCCGCCTCCGTCGGCAAGTTTCTTGATCTGCTCGGTCAGGTGTACGGCAGACGGCCCTGAGAGGCCGAGGCGCATCGGCTCGATGCCAGCCCTTGTCGCATCCGTCATGGTCCGCGTCCCCCACGCGCTAAAGGTGGGGTCCGTGCTGTTGTGCATCACTCCAACCTTCCTCAAGGTCGGCACAATCGCCTTCAGCATTTCGATGCGCTTGGCCGACATTTCCTCGCCGAAAGCCGCGAAGCCGGTGACGGTACCGCCAGGCCGGGCCAGGCTCTGAAACAGCTCGGGATCGCTATCTGCAACCGGCAGCGCCACGGCTACTACGGGAATTTTCGTCTTGCGCACGATGGCCCGTGCTGCAGCCGGCCCAGGCGAAAGAAACACATCGACAGGCAGCGCCGCCAGCTCATCGATCATTGCATGCCCGAGCGCCACGTCGCCATTGGCGCTACGCGCGCTTACGATGATTGTGCGACCTTCGACGTGGCCGAGCCCAACCAAGGCCTTACGAAAAGCGTTGACCGTCACTTCATCCACGTCGGCGTTGGCGAAACCGACAAAACCTACGATCGGAATGCGCTGTTGCTGAGCGAACGCTGCATGGGGCCAAGTCCCCGCAACGCTCAGCAAGCCGAGAAATTCTCGCCGCTTCATCTCAGCCCGCCGTGAAACAACATCCAACGAGCCACTTGCACTTCACTAGCAAAACTTCGCACTCGCGCTGGGGGTTGCCCCGGGGGCCTGACATTCGAGTTCCTCCGCGCCCGATTGATCTCACCAGCCCCCCGCCTTGAGGGATAAGACAACTCCAGCAAATCGGGACCCTTGTAAAGCGCACACTTCGTGCCAGCCCGACGCTGCCAAGGGCTTGCGCTTAACTCTCGACACCTCATTCAATAACCTCATCGGCTCGCAGCAGGAACGACTCGGGCATTGTCAAGCCCAGGGCCTTGGCTGTCTTCAGGTTGATGATGAGCTCGTATTTGGTGGGCTGCTCCACCGGAAGCTCGGCTGGGCGCGCACCTTTGAGAATCCTGTCAGCTAATGCAGCGCTGCGCTGATAGTTCTCCTCATTACTGGGGCCGTAGAACATCAGGCCACCGTCCCTTACTTCGGGCGGAAATGAATGCATCGTGGGAAGTAGATGCCTGAGGGCCAAATCTGCAACTCTCTTTCGGTTTCCGAACATCACGTTGTCGGCCATGAAGACCGCAGCCTGTGCATTTGCTCGTTTGACATCGTCGAACGCTGGCTCCAGGTCCTCGACCGCCTTTAGTTCACGAGAGAACACTTCTACGCCCCGTATCGAAGCCAGGGTACGGATACTTTCAAGAGCGCCGCTGTGCCCAGGAAACGACGGATTCAAAAGCACGGCGATACGATCCGCCCCCGGGATAGCGTCGAGCAGCAACTCGAGGCGTTTTCCACCGACCCCGGCCTCGCTGTAGGTCACACCGGTAAAGCTACCCCCTGGATGCGCCAAACTCTCCACGATCCCAAGCCCGACCGGATCAGGGACGAAAGCGAACACGACAGGGAGCGAGAGCTTTGCATCCTTGAGTGCGATCACCGCCGGTGAAGTGATGGCGATGATTACATTTGGCCTTTGTATTGTGATCTCTGCGACAAGACCATTCAATCGATCGGGATCGCCTTCTCCGCCCAAAAGCTCAATCTTCGCCGTGCGGCTATTTTCGTAGCCAAGCTTGGCGAGGGCTTCGATCAACAGGTGGATCGGCGTGCGGTGGGGAAACCCGCTGTGAAGAATTGTGATCCTCGGCAGCTCCGCTGCCCAGGCCGGCTTACTCGGCTGCATGGCAAACGGTGACGCGGCCGCAGCAAAGAGAAGTTTGATGAACTCGCGCCGCCACATAAGCTCCACCCGTCTGCCCCTCAAACCGGAACAATCCTCACCTACTCTAGCTGCATGCGGACGCCCTTGCCGCCATTGAGCAGCCGGCGCAAGTGAAAGCCCGCCAGCGCATCGTCCGCATGCTGTCCGACAAGGGCCGCAAAGGCCGGCATCGCTGTGACGTCGTTTGCCTCCAACTTGGCGAAGGCTTCAGAATATTGCTTCGTCGTTGGTGCCTCGAATGCAGCCGGCGGCAGCGGCTCGTAGGCGCGTAGAGGCTCACTTCGACCGCGCAGCACTAGATCGCCGACCGCCCGCCCGCGGAAGTTTTCGGCACCCTCCGCTACTGCCGCACTCACACATATGCGGGTGCCTAGGAACTTGTTGGCCGTTTCCAAGCGCGCAGCGATGTTGATTGTGTCGCCATAGGCCGTGTAATCGAAAAACCGATTACCGCCGAAGTTACCGACCAATGCGGGGCCAGCATGGACCCCGATCCGCGTCGCGCCAAAATCAACCCCCTTGGGCGTCCAGCGCTCTCGAAATGACTCGGCCCACGCATCGAGATCATGCGCGCAGGCGATGGCCCGTGTCGCATAATCCGTCTGATCGCCTGGCGCATTAAACAGAATATGGATCGCATCGCCGATGATCTTGGCGACCGTTCCTTCATGGGCAAACACGACTTCAGTCATGCCGCCAACATATTCGTTCAGCAAAGCCCCCAGCACTTCCGGCTCAGCGGTTTCCACGAGTGAAGTAAAACCGGTGATATCGGTGAAAATTGCTGCAACGTCGCGGCGGTGCACCTCCATACCGGGGCTGTCACCGTCGGAGGCAAGTCTGGCAGCAATCTGTGGGGAAAAATATCGGGACAGTGAGGCATGCGCCCGTTCGGCCTCGACCTGGCGGCGTCGCGCCTCACGCATCATCACGACATGCCGGATGGTTTTGTCGATCGTCATCTCAAGGTCGGTAAAATCGATGGGCTTGGTCAGAAAATCGAACGCGCCGCGGTTCATCGCCGTGCGGATGTTGCTCATATCGCCGTACGCGGAAACAATTATGGTCGATACCTTGTCGTCAGTCTCTTGCAGCTTCTGAAGCAGAGTGAGGCCGTCCATCCGCGGCATATTGATGTCGCATACCACCATGTCGACATTGGGATGCTGCTCCAGCGACTGTAGGGCCTCGATTCCGTCATGCGCAAATACGAACGTCACCGTGCCGTCGCGAATCTGTCTGCGAAACTTCTGCAGCACCAGAGCCTCTAGATCGGGCTCATCATCAACGACAAGAATAGTTGCGGTCATGCAGCTTGCCCAAGCCTCATATCGATTTCGTGACGCAGCAAGGCGAAATCGATCGGTTTGGTCAACAGACCGACCGCACCGCGCTCAATTGCCTTGCGGCGAGTTTCCGCATCGCCATAGGCCGTGATCATGATTACGGGGACGTCCGGCCGCTGTGCCCGCACCTTCGGCAGCATTTCCAGGCCGCTCATCCCAGGCATGTTGATGTCGGACAAGATCAGGATCAGCGACGGGTCCCGAACTTCAGCGGCGCGGGCCAGCGCCACCGGCGCCGATGGTGCAAATTCCATCGTGAAGCGTCCAGATTTGATGTCGCGCCGGAACTGCTGGCGGAAAAGCGCCTCTACGTCAGGTTCATCATCTACGACCAGAATATAAACGCTCAATTTTTGCCTCCCAAATCTGCAAGTGCCGCCGCCCTCCGCGGCAGCGTAATGATGAACTCGGTAAAATTACCCGGCTCTGTAACGACCTCGATCCTGCCACCATGCTGTTTCACCACGATGTCGTGGCTCATCGATAGACCAAGTCCGGTGCCTTCGCCGGCCGGCTTAGTGGTAAAGAACGGGTTGAACATTCTTTCCTTCACTTCGTCGGGGATGCCAGTCCCATTGTCGCGAATCCGCACCTCCACTCGGCTACCAAACCCCCTTGTTGTCGCGCTCAGCGATGGCTCGAAAGAGCCATCTTCCTCCTCCTTCCGCTTGGCGGCGGCATAAAAACCGTTGGAAATCAGGTTGAGGAATACCCGGGTCATTTCTTGAGGGTAGGCATCGACCAATCCCGCAGCCGGGTCGAGGTTGCGCTTGAGCGTAATGTTGAAGCCGGGCTTTTCAGCCCGCGCACCGTGATAGGCGAGGTTGAGGCTTTCCTCGACGATTGCATTGATATCCGTGAGTCGGTGCTCGCCGGAACCTTCGCGCGAATGCAGCAGCATGTTTTTGACGATCGAATCGGCGCGCTTGCCGTGCTGCACCACTTTCTCCAGGTTGCCTTTCAACATGTGGGTCAGCTCGTCGAGTTCTTCCCTGGTCTTGCCCTCGAGTGTCGTTGTCTTGAGCAGATCGTTCACCTCGTCAATCAGTTCTGTCGACAGCGCTGCGAAATTATTAACGAAATTCAGCGGGTTCTTGATTTCGTGGGCAATGCCGGCGGTGAGCTGGCCGAGAGAGGCAAGCTTCTCGGTCTGGATCAGCCGGTCTTGGGCGGTGCGGAGATCCTCAAGGGACTGCGAGAGGTCCCTGGTACGCTCCTGCACTTGCTCAAACAGCCGGACGTTCTCGATCGCGATCGCTGCCTGGTCGGCAAACGTGGTCACCAGTTCGATTTGCTTCTCGGTAAAAGGCCTGACATCGACCCTGGTCAGGGCGAGGACGCCGATCGGTGCCCCTTCCCGCAACATTGGCACTCCTAAGATCGTTCGAAATTCTCCCCAACGCTTGGCCTCGTCGAAGGTGTATTTCGGGTCGGCCAGGACATCGGGAATGTGAACCATATGGCCTTCAAGTAGGGCTCTTCCGCTCGCAGACCCCGGATCGGGCACGACGGGCAGGTTTTTGACGTGATCCATGAATTCGTCAGAAAAGCCGACGGACTCGGCGCGATAGAACCGTCCGTCCTTTTGGCGGGTGATGGTTGCCTTGTCGGCATCACAGAGCCGGGCGGCCGACTCGACAAGGGTCTGCAGCACCGTCTGCAAATCGAAGGTCGACCGGCTGATGACCTTGAGTACGTCAGCCGTGGCAGTCTGCTGCTGCAAGGATTCGCTTAGTTCGGCGGTGCGCTGTTCGACCTTTTGCTCGAGACCGGCATAGGATTCCTGCAGCCGCGCGCCCATGTCGTTGAATTGGTCAGCCAGACCTTCCAATTCGTCGCCGGTTCGGATCGAGATCCGCTGGGCTAGATCGCCGCTGCCGATGCGGGCCGCGCCGGCGCGCAACGCCTGTATAGGAACGACCATGCGCCGGGCGAGGAATATTCCAGCCAGAACCGCAAAGATCGAGGCCGCCAGCAGTACGATCGCGAGACGTTGAAGCGCCTGGTACAGCGAGGCGTAGGCCTCCTTGACGGGGAGTTCAACGAACATAGTCCAGCCAAGCGGGGCGATCGGCGCGGAGGCCGTCAGCACCTCCTGCCCCTGGATATTCAGGGCGCCTTGCAGCGCGTCGGGCGTGATTTCGCCATCCCTGGCCTGTGCGGCCTGCACCTGCGTCAGCTTCGACATATCAGTGTTGCGCAGCACAAGGCTGATGTCGGGATGCGAGATAAGACGCCCCTTTGCGTCTACCACATAGGCTTGTCCGGAGGCGCCAACCTTGATCTGCGAGACCAGCTCGCGGATCAGCTTAAGATTGACCTCTGCGATACTGACGCCGGCGTCCTTTCGGGTACCGGACAAGGACAGCGTCATATAGGGCTCGGATTCCCGGCGAAAATAGACCGGCCCGTAATACACCTTGTTCGCGACTGCCTCTGTGAACTTCGGGTCCCTGGAAAGATCGATCCCGCTGTCGACGGTGTTGATGTCAATCCGGGACACCCGCAGCCGTTCCTTACCGGTCGAATCGACCTGCGCCAGTTCGGTGACGGCTGGGACCTGTTTCAGCAGTCGCAAAGCATCAAATCTGCGCTGCTCGATCGAGCCTGCCGACCAGGGAAGTTGCGTCGTCCAGCCCAATTGGCTTTCGATTTCCTTGATGAACTGGCCGATCTTGGCCGCTGCCGCCTCCGCCTGCTCGTGCTGGATGCGGATCAGCGCCGCTTTGTGCTCGCGATAGTAGAAGTAGACCTCGAAGATCCCGTTCGATATCAGCGCGACCGCCACCACTGCCACGAACAGCGCGACATATTTGATGAACAATCGGCTGCGGAATCTCGGCTCCGGGGCTTCCGAAAAGGACGCCACTTTCTCCGCTGGCGATGCCACCGGCGCTCGCCCGGGGGAGGTATCCGGGTGGAGGGATATGCTCATCCGCCAAAGCTATCAAGAAATGCCAAACTTGTCTCTTGCCGCAGCGCAAGAGGTTTTCCGCCGGCTTCTACCGCCAAGGCAGCCTCTTCCAGCAGGGTTATGCGTCATGGACACCCCGCCGCAACCGACCTCATTCGCCGCAGCAACCAGCCAGTCTAAGTGTCACAGGCGGGCATCGGCATCACTCTATCACTTCGTCGGCGCGCTGTTGGAGTAGCAGCGGCACTTCAAGACCAATCGCTCTTGCGGCTTTGAGATTTATCATCATTTCGAATTTGATCGGCTGCTCGACAGGCAGATCGGCGGGTTTTGCTCCCTTCAATATCCTATCAACATAGGTCGCTGCCCGGCGATAGATATCAGGGAAGCTTGGCCCATAGAAGATCAGCCCGCCGGCCTCGACAAACTCTCGGCCACCGTAGATCGCCGGCAGCCGTGCCCTTGCGGCAAGATCAGCGATTAGAGCGCGATGTGCCTGGGTCAGTGCCTCAAGTCCCACTATGATCGCGTCTGAGCTGTTGTTCAGCGTGCCAAAAGCCTGCTCGATGTCCTCGCGATTGCGCACATCGAACAACCTAAAGCGCCACCCCCGGGACTCCGCACTCTTCTGAAGCTCCGTCAGCTGCGGCGCAGTAACTGGATTGGCCATGTTTAGAAGCGCGGCGATGCCTGTGGTCGCCGGCGCGACCTCCTTCAGCAACTCCATGCGCTTGGCTTCAAGAGCCGGTTGCACCCCGCTCAAGCCCGTTATATTGGCGCCCGGCCGAGCGAGGCTGTCGACCACGAGCAATGGCTCGCCAACAATCATGACCACAGGAATTGTTCTTGTCGCTCGCTTGACCGCGAGCGCGGCCGGTGTGCCTCGGGCAATGATTAGTTCCGGGTTACGCTCGATCAGGTCGGCCACAAGGCCGGGGTAGAGCGCGGCATTACCGTCTGCGGATCGATAGTCAAGGACAAGATTGCGTCCCTCGGCGTATCCAAGCTCTTTCAGCCCACGCCGCAAGGCAGAAAGATTGGTCAAGTTGAGCTGTTCCGATATCGGCTCGATCATGCCGATACGGTAAGTTCGGCCGATCGGCTGTGCCTGTGCTGTGAGTTGCGGCATTGCTGTCGTTACGGCCAAAGCTGTCAGAAAATCGCGACGGTGCATGTCCACCTCGATGATGCTCCATGGTAATCACTATCGGCCTCAGCCGGTAGCCGCTCGCCGGGCCTTTTTTGCCTATCACGCCAACACGCCGCTGTTGGCCTTCGGTAGAACCGGCCTCGCCCAAGCTTTTCCGGAATGGGGTGGTGTGCTTCCACATGTCTAAAAAGTTTCAGAACTGTAGACATTGGCTGCCGTCGAATTAGCAGCTGGCAAGTGCCGTCATTCAACCTCAATCGATGAGATCGTCTGCGCGCGCTAGGACCTCTCGATTGATCGATAAACCCAGTGCGCGAGCTGTTTTTAGGTTAACGACAAGCTCAAATTTTGTCGGCTGTTCTATTGGCAAATCTGCTGGCTTTGCGCCGTTCAAAACTTTATGAACATATTCCGCGATCCTCTTGGCCTGCAAAATTCGGTCTGGCCCATAGGATAAGAGAGCGCCGTTGGCGGTGAACTCTCGCCAAGCCGCAATCACTGGGACCTTTTCGTTTAGACCGAACTGGGCAAGTTTAGCAGAAAGCAAATTGGTCAGCCGCGACGCAACAATAAATACGGCATCTGCCCTGTTGCTAACTGTCTCGCGCAGCGCCGCATCAAGTTCTCCGGCGTGAGTTATCGGATGGACGAACAATTCGATCGCCAGCGATTCGGCGGCCCGTTGCGCAAATATCAGTTCATCATCGAGATGCTGAGGATTGTGAATAACAGCGACACGTTTCGCGTTAGGTATTGCTTCCTTTAGTAGCTCTACTCGCTTGGCTGCCATCTCATCCGTAAGGAAAGTCACGCCAGTGAAATTTTTGCCGGGACGTGCGAGTGTGGTCGCAAACCCAGCTCTTATCGGATTGTCACTAACGCCCCCTACGATGGGGATGCGGCCTTTGCTTGCTTCAAGAAGAGCCATGACAACATCCCCGCCGATCCCAACAAGAATATTGGGTTTTGATTCAGCAAGCTCGTTGGCTAAAGGCGAAAGTTGTGTCGAACTGCCCTTGGCAAATCGGTAGACGATTTCAATAGAACGCCCCTCCACAAGGCCATTTTGGGCGAGCGCCTCTTTCAAAGATCGATCGATTTGGCTTTGTGCATCATGGCCAAAAGCGAGCCACCCAATTTGAAACCGTCGTTCTTGAGCTAGTGCTGACGAGACAGAAGATGCTGCCGCGACTGCCATAATGCGGATAAATTGTCGTCGCCTCATGTTCACCCCTACACGTGGGACCCCAATCATACAGGGTCGCATTGCCATTCCGGAAGGGGTTATCGAAGATAAACTAAGCGGTATCGCGCCCTTAGGTATTCAGCCGACGGCGCTCTTACAAATAACGCCCAATATCGTTTCGATAAGCGTCAAGCCTAATGCCGCAGTCTCACCTCGGCTTGTCTTGCGGCATGAATCTAAAAGTCTCAGAATGCGGTGGGGCTTATTGGATTTCGGGTTGGCTGAATTTTGATCTTTTCAAGTTAGGCAATTACTCCATTCGATTGGGAGCACAGCATGGCGTCTCGGATGCGAATACCACCACCGCGGAAATAGTAGGTGCTGCTCCTGGCATTTCGCTGTGCTGCTCAACGGCCAACACCAACGGACTGCCGTACAGACTTCTCCGCCTAGCGGCGACCCGCTTCCGGGCATGTTTGAGACAATACCGCGCTCCCTTTTCCTTCGGACGCCCAACTGTCAAATAGATTGGAAATCCAGTAAACGAGAGACGAAATGTCTTCGCAAGATGATATTGGAAGGTCGCATGAAACGGCGCGTCGTCATCACTCTGATCGGTTGCGGGATTGCGTCGGCGATGTGGCCGCAGCGGGCGCGATCGGCCGATAAAGTCTATCGGATCGCGTTTGTCGTTCCGACGGGCCAATTCGTCGACGCCAAGGAGGGCGATGCTTGGAAAGGCCTTGTCATCGCTTTTCTGCAGGGCATGCAGGAGCTTGGCTACGTCGACGGCAAGAACATGAAGTTCGAGTTTTATTCGGCCGAGGGGAAATTCGGACAGCTCGATGAAATCGCGGCACGGGTGCTCGGGAGTTCACCCGACGTGATCCTAGCGGGAGGTGGCGGCGCCAACGAAGTCGCACACGCCTTCCAGCGCGCAACGCGAACCGTGCCGGTTGTCATGGCCAACAGTTCCGACCCTGCCGCGCAGGGGCTTGTCGCCAGTCTCGCCCGTCCAGGTGGCAACATCACCGGCTTTTCAGGCAATACGGGACCCGACTTCGAGGCCAAGAGATTGCAGTTGTTGACGGAGGTTGCACCGAATGCCACCCGGGTGGCCTATTTGGGGCTGAAGCTCGATTGGGAAAGTCCTGCCGCAATTGGCGTGCGCAGCGCTGCGGAAAGGCTCGGCGTTACTTTGCTCCATGCCGAGCACACGCCGACGAGTTACGATGAAGCATTCGAGTTGATAGTCCGGGAGCAAGTGCACGGGCTGTTCGTCGGGCGCAACCCCTGGAATTTCTCCAACCGCCGCGCCATTACCGGATTTGCAACGGATCGGCGGATGCCGGCCGTCTACCCAACACGGGAGTTTGCCGATGTCGCCGGACTGATCTGTTACGGGCCAAGTCTATCCGACCTCTATCGCCGTGCCGCGGGCCATGTCGACAAGATCTTGAAAGGCGCTAAACCCGCCGAACTGCCGGTTGAACAGCCAACCAAGTTCGACCTGGTAATCAATTCAAAGACGGCAAAAGTGCTTGGACTGAGCATTCCGCCGATGCTGCTCGCGCTTGCAAACGATGTGATCGAATAACTGCTGCGGCGCTTGATATCCGCTCTGGGTCAAAACCGTCGATTGGCGGGCCGGCATGTCTCAAACGTGCCAAAACCAGAGGTCGTCGTTTTACTCGATAACTTCATCGGCGGCTAAGAGCAACCCGGTGGGGACCGTGATGCCGAGCGCCGTCGCCGTCTTGAGATTGACGACGGTCTCAAACTTGGTCGGCGCTTGAACTGGAAGGTCAGCCGGATTGTCCCCACGCAATATACGGTCGATGTAAGATGCTGCCTGTCGCATCTCGTCAACGCGATCCGTGCCGTAAGACATAAGCCCTCCAGCCGAAACCAGATTGCCGAAAGCATAGACGGCTGGCAGGCGATGTTGCGCCGCCAGGGCGATGATGAGATCGCCGTGAGAAACAGTAAACACATCAGGCGGCACAATCAGTCCGCTGTCCGGCACGCGGGCGAATTCCTCGAGCACGTTAGTTATCTCCGCCGCGCTCTTGACCGGACGCGGTACAAGCTCAATGGCGAGTGCTGTGGCTGGAGTTTGGGCCGCGCGCAGGTAAAACTCGTAGGTCTTAATTTCGGGGTTGGCCATAAAGGCGGCGCGCTTGATCTGAGGGTAAAGCTCCTTCAACATAGAACTCCATTTGCCAGCAATGCCTGGCTCAAACGTCATAAGACCCGTCATATTGCCCCCCGGCCGAGCCACACTGCTGATGAAACCGGAGCCAACCGGGTCAGCCAGGCTGACAAAGACGATTGGAATCGTTCGGCTTTCCTTCTGCAGGGCTGCCGCAATCGTAACGGTGTGTCCTAGAATCACATCGGGATGCGATGCGACGAGCTCTTTCGCGAGCGTCTGCGCATTGGCCCCGGCTGGGGCATAGCGATAGTCGATGCGGATATTGCGGCCCTCCAGCCATCCGCGTCTCGCCAAACCCTGACGCAGGGGGCACACTCTAACCGAAAATGCATCCTCGGGAAGGACTTGCCCCGTTCGATGTCTCCGTTGGGTCTTGGTCGTGTACACCTTCCCCGGGAGGGCGGTGAGAAGCCAGGACCGGTTCTGTCTCAGGCCACGATCGCAGCCATCAGCGGCTTAGTCCCGACGATGTTCATGACCCGTGTCAGATTATAGGCGAGGACCGAGAGGGCCATCTCGGCGGCTGTTCCCCCTTTGCCCGCGAGTTCTTCCCGATTGCTCACCGCCTTGAACTTGCTGCCGTCGATGGCAACGCTCGCCGTTGCGAGGACGGCCATCTTGCGGCAGAGTTCGACAAAGCGCGCACATACCGTGCGAAGCGCCATAACATTGTCTTTGCGGAAGTCCGCGATCGTCTTGGATCGGGTGCCAGCCGACCCAGCAGCCACATAACCTCGACATTGCGCCCGGCTTCTCGTTCGAGCCGCCGGCTCGACTGCACCCGCTTTAGATAGCCGTAGACGTAAAGCTTGAGGAGAACCGAGGGATGGTACGATGGCCGACCAGTCGCAGCCGGCTCCACCCCTTCAAAGCTCATCTCAGCCAAATCGAGCGCATCGACAAACACGACAATAATGCGAACAGGTTGCTATCGTCAGTGAAGTCATCGAGGCATTCGGGCAATACGGATCCGCTTGCTCAACGAAGGCCTCATCAGATTCTCCCGCAGAATCACCGAGTCATAGCAAAACAGTAGCGATTTTACACAGCCAGGGTTGTTCGCTCGGTTTGACCGGACCGAGGTAACTTCCGGTCTACCCCGGTGAAGGGATATTCTTAGGATAGGCCAGCACGTCTCGGAGTTGCCAACAACCGAAGTCAGCGCGCTATTCGATCACCTCATCGGCGCGGGCGAGTAGCGAAGGCGGCACGGTGAGGCCGAGCCCTTTTGCAGTCTTCATGTTGATTACCAACTCGAATTTGATCGGCTGCTCTATCGGCAGGTCGGACGGCTTGGTGCCCTTGAGGATTTTATCAATGTAGCCGCCTGCACGATGAAATAAATCGGCCAAATCGGTGCCGTATGAGATCAATCCGCCATTGGTGGCGAATAGTCGGAATAGATAAATCCCGGGCAGACGATGCTTCGCCGCCAGCGCGGTGACTCGTGGGGCGTTGTTAATGGTCAAAGGATCACCAAAAACAATGATTGCGTTGGCTCGCTGCGCGGCGGCCGAAGCAAAGGCGATGTCAAGTTCCTCGGCCGTCGTCGCCTCAACTGTCGGTAGAGCAACGTTTAACTTGCGGGCTGTTCGGGGAAACTCCTCAGCTAATCCCAACCTGTGCATTGGATTACCTGGATTGATTAAGAGGGCAATTTTCGAAGCGCCAGGAACAAGTTCGCGGAGGATCTCGATTTGTTTTGCGGTCCAATCTCCCGGCACGGAGGTGGCAAAACCCGTTATGTTGCCGCCTGGGCGCGAGAGGCTCTGGACGAGGCCGAGACCTACGGGATCGAACACGACCACGAATACAATCGGAATAGTAGCAGTTGCCGATTTCAGAGCAATGGCTGCTTGTGGCCCGGAGGCAACCAACACATCAGGCGCGAATGCCATCAACTCGGCAACAAGCGCTGGCACCAGATCCGGCCTTTCGGCATAACGATATTCGACAAGCAGGTTCTTGCCCTCGATCCAACCCTTTTCGCGCAAGCCACGGCGCCACGCTTCGCGGGCTATGGTCGGATCTAAGAAGCCGAACACACCGATCCGCCGAGGTCGCCCTTGCGCCCACGAACGCCTCGGCAAAACGAACAGTGCCGAAGTGCCCGCTATGAACTCCCGCCGCTTCATTCGATCCTCATCGCAGCTTGAGGAGGTGGCCCAGAAAATCACGTCTCGAAGGTTGCCGCATACAATGCGTAGTTATTGCGGCGAAAGAGAGCGGCACCTGCGATGGCAGCTGGCACAATATCGAATAGGAGTTCGGCGATCTCCTCAAAATCCCGTCGTGTTTTGGGTCGCCGGCTTGCCCGACCGCGGCGATTTCCGTCTACCTTATTCCCTTGCCGCCTTTCTTTGGCTTTGAGGCCTTCTTACTATGCCCGCCTGTTCTCGCGCTTCTTCCATCGATCATATAAAAACGCACTCCGTCCCTTTTCGGTTTTCACGTCCCGGGTTACGGGCAACAGTGCAGGCGGTGGACGAACGGCGACGCTCTAGGTCTACTCCGTCACCGATCTCGCTCAGATCTGTGGCCTAATCCCCCAATCTCGTAGCAAAAACGGAGGCAGTTGCCTGCCTCCCGTAATACTCTTGGATCATTTGGACTGACGTTCCCATGTTGCGGGCCACTTCAAAAATTCCAATTCCATTGCGCAAGGCATTCACCGCATAGAAGTGCCGCAGGCTATAGACCGAGTATTTTTCGCCGAAACTGTTTCGTTCAATACCTGCTTCCTTCAATGCGGAATTCAGCTGATTAATGAGCGTGAGAATAGGCGATCCGTCAGGCATAACAAACAGCAGACCGCCTGGCTCCTCGACGCGACGAACTGCTAAAAATTTGTCTAATCTCTTGGCCGCCACCGATCTAACAATCGCATCCCGCTCTCCGGTTTTTCCTCTCACGACAAGCCGATAGTTCTTGCGCTGCTTCTCATCTTTGAAAGGATGAACATCAGTCACTTTCAGCTTATTGGCTTCACCGGTTCGGATCCCTGAGTTGGCCAGCACCAACACGTAGAGCGCAACAGTTCACGGCTCGCCCGTGTTCGTTTGTCCCTTGCTGTGTTGATCCGCTTGCATAACGTTCGCCAGAGCAGACGGTACTCCCAACGCTCGAACGCAGGACGAACCCGCTTCTTTTTCGGTGTGAAGGTTACAGTTATTGATGGCTGCTTGCCTCGTAAGCCCTGCTCGTGCGCTCATCGCACAATGGCCTTCCCAAGCATCATGTCCCACTGAAGGGTCTTGTCGGTGGGGTGCCGCTTGGCGTTCTTTGGGAGCTTTTCGAATTTTGAATAATAATCCCGACGCCACGGAATGAACTCCCGCATACTTTGTCATCGATTGTCTCAACGGCCAGCTCTCCTGAGCCAGAACTTGGAGACCCGAATGATCTGCCGCAGCATACCAGCCGAAGTGCCACCGTGGCGATGATCCCGCTCACGGTACCGGATGTAGTCATCAATGACGGTGCTATTTTGGATTTTGGCGGTTGGCCCTCGTCCGCTCGCTGTTCTAATTGGAACAGCAACCTACGGCCGAGATCGACAGCGGTCTGCTCGTTGGCCGTCTTCAGCGATCTGGTGGTGTATTTATACGACCCGGCCAAGCGCAGCCGGGCGTAGTAGATGCCCGCCCGACGAAAAACTGTGAGCTTGCCATCCTCAAGGAACCCGTTCCCGGCAATTGCCGTTCTACCGCGGGTGGCGACGTCCACTTTCGGAACCGTAAAAACGCCGCCGTCCGCCTTATCCGGTCATCAGTTTTCTAACGCCTGCGCTACCAGCACTTTAATCATGCGACGGTAGTAGGGACGAATGGCACCCGGTGTTTGTGCCATGTAGACGACGGCCAGCTGCTCCTTGGGATCAATCCAGAAGAACGTCCCACCAGCGCCAGCCCACATATACTCGCCTTCAGAGCCGGGAACCGCTGCGAGTCCCGCCCCTTGTCGGACCATGAAGCCGAGTCCGAAGGTATAGCCTTCAACACCCATCAACTGCACGCCGGGCGTTACCGGTGCTGAGGGCCGATTACCCAAATGATCGGAAGTCATCAGCTTGACGCTCGTTGGGCTCAGATACCTCCGACCATCGAGCGCGCCACCGTTCAACATCATCTGGCAAAAGCGAAGGTAGTCGGCAGCAGTCGATACTGCCCCACCCCCACCAGAGTCGTTCAAGGGATCGATTTTTACGTCGAGCATAACGTCGTTGGGGCCACCCGTGAGCGGATTCTTCGGCAATGGCTCAGCGATGCGACTCGATTGCGGCTCAGGGACCTTGAAGCCCGTGTCGACCATATTGAGAGGCCGGAAGAGCCGCTCATCGAGAAATACCGAGAGGCGCTGGCCCGAGATGGCCTCCACGACGCGCCCGAGCACATCGACGGCCATACTGTATTCCCATGTCGTGCCTGGCTCATGCACAAGGGGTGCTCTGGCGATGCCGGCTACAAACTGGTCGGGCGTGATCATGCGGGATTCCGCAGTTATCTTGGGATCGAATAACTTGGCTTCTGCGTAAGCCGCCTTCAGTTCCGGAATATTTGAGAACTCGCCATAAGCGAAGCCAGCGGTATGCCTGAAGAGGTCCTGGATCGTGATCTGACGCTTGGCCGGCTCACGGGTCGCCTTGCCGTCCTTGTCGGGCACAAGCACTTCCATCTTGGCAAACTGCGGAAGGAACTTGGAGACCGGATCAGTCAGCTGCATCTTGCCTTCCTCGACAAGCATCATCGCGGCAACCGAGGCCAGGGGTTTTGTCATCGAATAGATGCGGAAGATAGCTTCCTTCGACATTGGCTTGCCGGCCGCTTTGTCCTGAAAGCCAATCGCTTCGGAATAGATCAACTGGCCCCGTCGGGCGATCATAACGACAGCGCCCGGCATGTGATCGGCATCAACCTCGTTTTCCAGTACCGTCCGGATGCGAGACAGCCTTTCCGGCGATACGTCGACGGTTTCAGGCTTTGCGATCGACAGGACCTCCGCTAAGGCGGGACTGGCGAGGGCCAAGGACGTCGTGACAAGCAGAAGCTTCAGCGCAATGTTCATTGCTTTTCCTCTCTTGTTGTTTTTTTGCCCAAAGCGTGGGTACGGCGATGATGTTCTATCGATTGTTTACTGACAAGGCATGCGATGGGAGATTTTTTATCCGTCGCCAACACAGCCGTTCACCAACGTGACCACTGCAAGCTTTTTCATCGGGTGACGAATAAGGAGGGCCGATGCGTTTTACTCAGTAAAAGGCACTTTGGATTGTACGCTTAAGCCGGAACCATCCGATCGCTTAGCGGGAAATCACGTGGCGTGTCGCTCAACGTCAACTCATTCCGTGCCCTTGGCAGGATTAGTACACCCTCGTCGTATGAGACGCGGCCCCTCTTTATCGTCTTGAAAACGTAATCAACCAATCAACCACACGTTCGTAGCCATCAAGCACGGGACGGACATCAATCTTGGTGATTGTCCCGTCGATCTCGTAGAGATGCGCGCAGGATTGGAAATGATCTTGGAGTGGAACGCGCAGCCTCGATCTGTCGGGGATTAAGATCAGGGCGTGAAAGTGTAAGCCGCGGTTACACCGGACTAATGGCGATGAAAACCGGTCGGATTTGTACACCGGTAGATCCACCGCACCGATCAAGATCGGTAGTTCGTCGGGAGGAGCAGTCCGAGGCTTGCGATGTACCCTGGTGATGAGGTTTGAGTACACTCGTTGGATTTCTTGTTTCATCCGACTGATGATCGTCGGTGGTGAACCTGGAATTTGTTGGAATAGGATCGTTACCAGGTAACAGGACCAGCCTTGTTTGATCCTATCCGTTACGAGCTGCGTGTATCCGTTCAGTGTTAGTTGGAATTGGTGTTGGTCTGTTTGGTCAGTATTGGACGTAGTTGACCATCTGCCACGGTGATAGCCGCGCAATCTGCCTCCATAAAGTAGCAGACGCGCTCAAGTGGCGATCCATCAAGATACGTAAGCCTGCCGAATATTTATCATCTCTGGGCTCTGTTTCCTGATGCGCTCGAAGCTACTCCGGGTAGCTCGTGAGCTCAGTGCCGAGCGGATCAAGTCAAATTCGGGCAACGGGCGGCCACACTCATCGAGGGCCAGCGAGGACTTAACAAGTCCAAGACCATCCAAAAGGAAGTGTGGGGCTAAATGTGGTATGAAAAATCGGCTAGAAAGAAAAATAGAACTGTCGCAATGGGTTGCCGGGTCTCGTGGCGGAGAGGGAGATTCGCACCCCCGTTACAGCTGTTTGCTCAGCTTCTCGTCACGTTGATCCGTGTGGTAGTTCGCCCGCCCCCATCTCAGGAAGAAAAAAGACAACTTCTCGTGGGGAGAACTGTGAGCTTTCTGCTTACCATGCGCTTACTTTCGCCGAGTGAAAGTAAGCGGAGCCTGCGTGGCGAACGGCTAAATCATTGAGAATGCTGGCGCGCCCGAAGAGATTCGAACTCCTGACCCCAGATTCGTAGTCTGGTGCGCACCTTTGCGACCAGATGGGGCGTTGGTTAGGGCGCAATTGGACCTCTATAACATCTTCCAGCAATATCAATAATTTGATTTTCTGGCGGAGAGAGTGGGATTCGAACCCTCACCATCCTAATCTTCAACAGCGTCACAGAGCAAAGCCGCTATGATGGATCTCTTTCCTTTGCAATCTGAGCTACGAGGGCTCATCCCCTCAGGCGGATAAGCGCCGCCTGCGTTGTGGGGCGCCGCGTCGCCGCCGTCGGCTGTCGCCCAGCCCCACGCAGTTCACCCAACGGCGCAAAACAGAATCGCGCAGGCCAAGCTCCTTGGCCACCGAACCGATCGAGCGGCCGCTCGAAGCCACCAAATCGACCGCTTGCCGTTTGTAGTCGTCAGTAAACGACCGACGTTGACGTCCTTCCATTCGACACCTCCTGGCTCATCGAGCCTACTACAGGTGTCCATCAATTCGAAGGAGGTTCAGTGTCGTCTTTGATGACAGTGCTTGCTCCAAAGCTGTTGCTCGTCGTTTACTCGATTGGAGAAAAGTTGGAGAAGACCAGAATCGCAGTCGCTAACGCGTCTTTAAATCTTTGAAATTGCTGGCGCTCCCTAGGGGAATCGAACCCCTGTTTCAGCCTTGAGAGGACCAAGACTGATCCCGGAAAGAGAATTAGAGAAGGCTTCGAACGTCCGCCCCTCAAATTCGTTGTGTGCCGTCGGCTCGGATATGAGCTTAAGGACGTTCGGAGCGACCCACCTTTTTTACGATATGGCCACCGATTCAACGAGCCCAGCATCGGCTTATTCACTCTGGCCCAGCCCTCTGCGACCGTGATGAGGCGCCCGAGCTCATTGCTCGATCGGCCAGAGAGAGATTTTCGATGCGTGTCATCGATCCGGCGGATTTCTTGTCTGAAAATGAGGTTCTCGAGCGATGGCCTATGCTCACGAAGGCGGAGCTGCGGCGCGCGCGCCGAGCGAACCCGCCATGGATCGAGTTCTACAGTTTCCGAAAGAAAAGCGGTGGCCCTCGCTATACGCCAGAGCAGGTTCAAAGCTACATCGACCGTACATATCTCAGGGTATCGAAATGCCAGCAAATGGACAGCGGAGCGCCTCAACAGGCTCTCAGCAGCATTGGAGATTCGAACTCGGCGGCTACTATCTCGAGCGCCCACATCCAGAGCATCTCGGCTTCTGGTACGCTTGCAGATATGACTCCGGAACTCGCCAAGTCCGCCGCAGAAGTCTTAAGACAACAGATTTCGAAGAGGCCAAAATCAGGCTCGCGGCGCTCGTCGCGTCCGCTCCCAGCAGCGCGAACCGGGTAGGACCGCCCGGACCCGATCAAATACTCAGTGTGGCAGCGCTCAAGGCCTATCTCGATGAACGTGGCCCACATATTGCATCGGAGGATGCGGCCGAGCGGGCAGTGGAGCTGTTTACGGACTATCTCGCCAGTATAAGCAAGATCGATGCACCTGTCGCATTTTGGACGCCAGCCCGGCAGCTCGAGCTGGCCAAATGGTGCGTCGAAAAACACCGGCATTCCGCGGGCTACATCGAACGGCTGTTCAATGTGATGCGATCTGCATTCAATGACGCCTGCGTCACTAAGATTAGATTGGATGCAGTCGGAAACAAGATCGAGACGGCGCTGATGAGTCACGCGCCGAAAGTCGTGTGGAAACGTGAGGCGCTCGCTACTGAGCTCAAAATCCCGCCACGCCGGCCGCGGCCGGTGACACTCTCCGTAGAACAGATGGCTACGGTGCTGGACTCAATCAAAGCACCCCATCTCTTCCGTTTTGCGATCATGAGCCTGTGCACTTGGGCCCGGCCGCAAGCCATCATCGATTTCGATCCGGTAACTCAGGTTGATTGGAACGGGGGCGTGATTGATCTCGCTCCGATCGGTTGGGTACCTACGAAGAAGCGCCGTCCCCGCCAACCGCTCACAAGGTGCTTGGCGGGCTGGCTACCGGTCTGGAGCAAAGAAGATGAGGCTCGGAGAGTAGCCGCCCTTGCCGAGAACCGGACCCCACCAGAGGTCGGCCTAATCGTGTACAAGGGCAAGCGTGTCGCGACCGTGAAGCGTGCCTTTCGACGTATGGGCACAGAGCTCGGTCTGATGGGCTTTTCGCAGTACAGCTTGCGCCATTTCATGGCCGACCAAATAAAGAAGCTGTTCCGGAATGTACCGCGCGAGCAGCGCTCGTTATGGATGGGACACGTTGTGCGGGATGGCTCGCGCACAACGGCAAACTACGAATCAGACGATCCGGGCATGCTGGCGGATGTCGCGCTGGCCACCGATTGTGTGATGACACTTATCCAGCAACATTGCGCCAAGCCGCTATTTGCTGTTGACGTACTGTTGACGAAGAAGGATTTGCAGGCGATCGGGGCGAGGACAATCCCAGAAACGCCGCGAAAACAGAGAGTTGGTGGTGGGCGCGACAGGGATCGAACCTGTGACCCCTACCATGTCAAGGTAGTGCTCTCCCGCTGAGCTACGCGCCCCAGAATGGGATGATCTCGTCATCCCGCTCCAGCTTTAGATCGTATTGGGTGGGGTCCGTATATCGGCTCCAAAGCGCCCCCGCAAGGATGCTTGGACGTAATTTCCGGAGTGTTTTCGGACCAAAAAGGCGACCGAATCAGGCCGCCAGCATCTTGTTCACTTCGCTGACCAGTTCGCGCAGGTGAACCGGCTTGGCCAGCACCTTGGCGTTCTTGGGTGCCTCCGAATCGGAATTCAGGGCCACGGCGGCAAAGCCGGTGATGAACATGATCTTGATGTCGGGGTCGAGTTCCGAGGCGCGGCGCGCCAGTTCGATGCCGTCCATTTCGGGCATCACGATATCGGTCAGCAGCATCTCGAACGGCTCCTCGCGCAGCCGCTGATAGGCCGACATGCCGTTGTCGTGGGGCGAGACCTGAAACCCCGCGTTTTCCAGTGCCTTGACCAGGAAGCGGCGCATGTCGTTGTCGTCTTCGGCGAGGAGGATCTTGTGCATGGCGGTCGGTCGTCGCTTCCGGCTTGGAGGATAGTTGCGCTCACTAAGCCCCAGAGAGGGTAAATTTCAGTTAAAGGTATCGGCTTCTTGGCGGTAGCGGGTAGTGCTATTTATGTAGCGGCATGTACCAAGATCGATCAAGGCGGCGCTTTTCGGGCGTTTGCGACGCCTTCCAGGAGAACTGCGGCTTTTTTTGCTTGGCAGAATGATTACGATTACGGACAATACATCCTTACAGAGCCCTGCCCTTCGCCGGCTGAAGCGGTCGCATGATCGATCGGCCCAAAGGGAAAGCGGACATTCAAGGGACGGCGCCCGACGATGACCCAGTTTGAAGGCGAGCTGTCGCCCCCGTTCGAGATCGTGGAGCCGGCGCATTGGCGGGCGCCGATCATCTTCAACTCACCGCATTCCGGCTCGGTCTATCCGTCCGAATTTCTCAACGCCTCCCGGATCGACCTCGCCGCGTTGCGCCGCTCCGATGATTCGTTCATGGACGAACTGATCGGGGACCTCAGCGAACGGGGCTTTCCGACCGTCCGGGTCAATTTCCCCCGCTCCTATGTCGACGTGAACCGCGAGCCTTATGAGCTCGATCCGCGGATGTTCACCGGACGCCTGCCGAGTTTCGCCAACACCCGCTCGATGCGGGTGGCCGGCGGCCTCGGCACCATCCCGCGCGTGGTCGGCGACGGGCAGGAAATCTATCGCGAGCGGCTTTCCGTCGACGACGCGCTGGGGCGGATCGAGGCGCTTTACAAGCCGTATCACCGGGCGTTGCGGCGGCTGATCAACAAGGCCCATCAGGCGTTCGGAACCGTGATCCTGGTGGATTGCCATTCGA
>Ga0268266_10001530_pt1 | contig 27031 bp, 29 predicted proteins | sample KBSS13metaG_FD_190356 | JGI IMG/M metagenome (GOLD analysis project Ga0268266, IMG submission 190356) | Switchgrass rhizosphere microbial communities from Kellogg Biological Station, Michigan, USA - KBS S1-3 metaG (SPAdes) (version 2) | ecosystem: Host-associated > Plants > Roots > Rhizosphere... | reverse complement strand
GGGGAAACTTTTGTCGTCCCGCAGCGCCACGTTGAAGCGCGGTTTCAGGCGCTTGATGAGGTTGGCCTCGAGCAGCAGCGCCTCGGCCTCGGTCTCGGTGCGGACGAACTCCATCGTGGCGGTCGCGGCGATCATCCGCTGCAGGCGGGCTTCGAGCGCATCGGGCCGGGTGTAGTTGGTCACCCGCGCCTTGAGGTTGCGGGCTTTGCCCACATACATCACCTCGCCCGCCGCATCGATCATGCGGTAGACGCCGGGCGAGGCCGGAAGCGTCTTGACGAAGGCGCGGATGACGTCGGCGCCGGTTGCGGGAAGGTTGTCGGTCATGGCTTGCGAGGGGTAGGGCCGCTCTTTTCCGGCCATCGTATATGCCGCCCGCCATCTAGCGCGAGCATCTGCCCGGTTATGGCAGGAGCGTTGAGCAGGAACATCAACGCATCGGCGATTTCGTCGGGCGTCGCGCCGCGCTGGAGCGGTGTGGCCGCTGTCGAGGCGTCGAACTGTGCCTGCGTCTGTCCGGTATGGGGCAGAGTAGGGCCGGGACCTATGGCGTTGACGCGGATACGCGGCGCCAGTGACTGAGCGAGCGTCTGGGTGGCTGCCCAGAGCGTCGCTTTGGACAAGGTGTAGCTGAAATAGGCGGGCGACAGGTGGAGCACGCGCTCATCGATGATGTTGACGATATTGCCCTCGGCACCAGCCGGAAGCTGCGCGGCGAAATCGCGCGCGAGGAACACCGGTGCTTCGGCGTGCACTGCGAAGTGGGCATCCCAGAGCGTCTCGTCAATATCGGCGATCGAGTCACGCTCGAATAGCGAGGCGTTGTTGACGAGCAGGGTGAGCGGGCCGAAGGGCCGCGTTGCCGCGGCGACCAGGCCAGCCCTCTCGGCACGGATGGTCAGGTCAGCCTGAACTGCCGCCGCTTTCCCGCCGGCCGCCTGGATGCCGTCGACGACCGCCGCCGCCTTATCGGCGGAGGCGCGATAGTGGACGACGACGGCAAAACCCTCCGCAGCCAGCCGCTTGGCGAGCGCCGCGCCGACGCGGTCCGCGGCGCCGGTGACGAGAGCAACCCTGGGGTGAGTCGAAGTCATGGATGTATGCATGCTGCTTTTGGCGCGCCGCTGCAATCGGCGACATCGACGCGGCGTCTATTGCGTGGCCGCGATAGCCGGCGCCATCCAAGTCCCACCGGGCAGGTCGGCCCGGACGAGACCATAAGGCGGCGTTTCGGCGACGCGCTCCGAACCGAGGCGGTGCTGCCTTGTGTCGATCCAGATCAGCGCGGCTCGAAGGCCAGCCAGCGAGAATACGGTATCCTTCGGGGAGCCGGTGCGATCGGTGAAGCTGAGGTTCAGCGACGTACCGTGGACAAGCTTGTCGAGCAATGACTGGGCCCCTGCGCCGAGAAAGTAGAAATGGTCGATGTCGCCATAGGGCGCGATTTCGTCGGGACCGGAGAACGTCAGCGTCTTCTCATCGATGGCGGCGCGGAAAGCGCGGCTCGAATCGGCATCAGCGCGGGCAAGATGGACTGAAACTTCCCAATAAGTCTGCTGCGCGGGCCGCCCGATGGTGAGGGCGTAGCGCGTATCAGTTCCGCCGGCTGCCTTGGCCTGCACTGCCGTGGTGGCAAGGCAATAGCCATCCAGCCGACAGTGGCTTTGCCACTGCTTGAAGTGTTGCGGGGCGTCGTCGCTATCGCTGGCCGCTGCTGCGCCACCCAAGAGAATCAGCAGACTCAAAGCGATAAGAATGCGCATCGACAAAATTCCCAAAGCAGGGTTCTACCAACCGGCAACGACCGGCAAATTCTTAGCCAATTGAATCTTTGCGGTGACTTATGGGCCGATTGTGGCAGCAAGGGGTTTCTCTTGCGACTCGGCAGACCTATCATCGATTTGCGATGGGAACCTGTTGAGGTTTCTAATGGGAAGCGGAGGGGTTTTCTTATGGACGTAATTGTACCGATTATTGTGCAACTGATCGGCGGAGGTGTTGGTGGCAACGTCGTCGCGCAGATCGTCAAAAGCCTCAATCTGGGTCCGACCGGCAATACGATCGCCGGCGCGATAGGTGGCCTTATCCTGACCTGGATTGCCGGCAAGGTGCCCGGTCTCGATGCGCTCGTTGGAGCGGCGACGTCGGCTACGGCAACGGCTGGAGCAGCGGCCCCTGCCGGTGGGCTCGACGCTGGCGCTCTGGCGGGCCAAGGCGTTGCCGGTATCATCGGCGGTGGCGTCTTGACGGCCATCGTCGCTGCGATCAAGAACGCGACCGCCAAATAATCCACTGCCTGGGCCGGCTGTGATAAGACCCCGGACTAGCTAGTCCGGGGTTCTCTGCTGTGGCGTATGCCTACGAGTTATTGTTGACATGAGTGACGTGGCAAAACCCGCCCTGGGCGGCATCCGGGCGAGCGATAATCTTGGCCGCGGCATGCTGCTCAGCACGATTTCGATTATCACCTTCGGCGCCCAAGACGCGGTGTCGAAGACGCTGGTGCAGGATTACTCCTCGTTCCAGATCGTGATGATCCGCTATTGGGCGTTCGGCGCGTTTTCGCTGTTCCTTGCCTTGCGGCAGGCGCCATTGCGGCAGGCGCTCAAGTCGCACGCGCCGGTGCTGCAGACGTGGCGCGGCCTGCTGCTGATGCTCGACATCTGGCTGTTCGCCGCCGCGATCAAGACGGTGCCGCTGGCCGAACTACAGGCCATCACATTGATCTACCCGCTGCTGGTGACGCTGCTTGCCATCCCTTTCCTTGGCGAGAAGGTCGGCATGTTCCGGCTCGGCGCCGTGGTCGTCGGCTTTTTGGGTGCGCTGGTCATCGTGCGGCCCGGCGGGTTGCCGCTCGACAGCGGCGTGTTTTACGCACTCGGCTCGGCAACGGCCTATGCGGTTTACATCACCCTGACGCGCAAAGTTTCCCAGCAGGATTCGACGGCCACCAGCATGGTCTATGTCGGGCTCGTTGGGCTCGTGCTTTCGACCGGGGTCGGCATCTTCTACTGGCAGCCAATGGATCTTCGGGCGGTTGCTCTGGTCAGCGTGCTGATGGTGACGATGTGCATCGGCCACGGGCTGATGATCAAGGCGCTGTCGCTGGCCCCGGCCAGCCTCCTGCAGCCCTTCAACTATCTGGCGCTGCCCTGGGGTATCGTCCTGAGCTTTTTGGTCTTTCACCACCTCATCGATCCCATCTCGCTGGTGGGCGCGGCGGTGATCGCGGGGGCGGGCCTTGTCGTTATGGCGCGCGAGCGGCGCAAGGCGGCAATAACCGCCGGTGCGGCGGAAGCGCTTGGGCCGCGCGAATAGGCGCGGCCACCAACCGAGCTGTTTAGAACAGATTGCCGTGCTGTCTGGTGTGATCCCGCTGTTCGTCGAAGGGCGGGCTCGCGAGCGAGCGAAGCGGAGTCGCGTCGATCTTGGCGGCTGCGCCGACAAGATAGGAAGCCGGCACCCAACCCGTCGGCCCATTGTGCAAGACGCGGCACCAGGTGCCGTTCGTTGTGCAGCGATCGATCGTCACCTGCTCACCGGCCTGCAGCATGCCGACGATCTCGTTGGCGCGGTTGCGAGGCAGGTAGAAGATGCTGATCTTGTCACTGGCATAGGCGCCGGCAGCCATTGCGGCGCCGGTCAGCGGCAACAAACTGAGGGTACCAAAAGCGAGAGCGGTGGCAATGTGAGCGGCTTTCATCGAAAATATCCTTGGCAGTTCGTGACGTTCACGGCCGTTTTAGGCCGGGGAGGAAGAGCGGGTCCTGGAGCGGGTTGATCAGCGATTTGCCGGGCGTCGCATCCATCTTGGCGGCCGAGCCGATGAGATAGCTGGCGAGCACCCAGCCGGGCGGGCCGTTATGGATGACGCGGCACCACACGCCCCTGGGCGTGCAGCGATCGAGCTGCACCACTTCGCCGCGGACGAGCCGGCCGATCGGCAGGCGGATGCCGCCGGGTGCGTCGTAAATCGGGATGGTGGCGCTGGCGCGCGCCGAAGCGGCCTGGGCACCGCCTGCGCTGAGGCCAAGAGCCATCGCCCCGGCGATGATCGTCAGTATCAGGCGCGATGTGGTCATTGGACTTCCCCTTTGAGCCTACGCGCCACCCGCACAAGGCGGTCAGCGCCACCGAACGTTCCGGCTATACGATTCGTTGCGCAAAGCGCGATCAGTTCACGGGAAAACTACCACTCCGCCCTTCGGGGCAAAAGACCATCCCCGGTCTGTGGGACCGGGGATGGTTAAGCATTTTAGTGCTGGTGATGCTGGCCCTGTCCAGGCTGGCAGACGGCCGGGTTGATCTGGCAGATATTGCCGCCCTTTGGTCCGCCATTCGGGTGTGCCTGGTGGAAGATCGGCCCGCCCGGGTTGATATGCGGCGGATTGTTGCCACCCGGGAACGGGAAGCCCGGCTTGTGCTGCCACGGCGGGTTGCCGCCATTGGGGGGCGGATTGCCACCGTTCGGCGGCGGCTTGTGCGGCGGCGGATTGTTACCGTTGCCCGGCGGGTTCCACGGCGGATTGCCGCCGTTCGGCGGTGTCCAGTGGTGGTGCGGATAAGGGTAATGCGGCGGGTTCACATAGATCGGCGGCGGCGTGATGTAGATGGGTGCCGGCTCGTCGTAATACGGACCGCCATCGTCGTAGCCGTCGTCGTATGTCGGGGGCGGCGTGTAGCTGCCACCACCCTCGTCGAGGTAGTTGGCGGATACCCAGCCTGCCGGGCCGTTGTGCTGGATATAGCACCAGCTGCCCTGGCAGTTGCCGACGTCGACGTTTTCGCCCGGATAGAGCGTGTCCACGACGCCGTAACCGGTACCCGGGCCCGAGCGCACGTTGACGGCAGCTGTGGCCTGGGCCGGGTCGGCGAAGGCCGCACCGGCGCTGAACAGCAGGGCGACGCCGGCCAGACCGCCGGCGATCAATTTGGGGGAAGGGCGCATTTTGGTCCTCATCTCGTTTGCGGCCGCTGATCGGTAAGAACAGCGGCCGCTTCGTTGAGTCACTTCGTAAGGATCAAATGCGCCTGCAAGTACTCGGTTCCCTTAAGTTTTCGTTAGCTGAAGTGTTTCCAGCAACTACTTCTTGGGCAGGCAGATCTGGATCTGCGGCTTGCCGTTGCAAATCGGCGGACGCGGCTTATGCGGCGGGCGGACGGGCGGACGCGGTTTGTGTGGGGGCCGCCAATGCGGCGGGCGATGATGGATCGGCGGATGCACGATGATCGGCGGCCGGACGACGATCGGCGGCGGCACGATAACCGGCGATGACAAATGCTGGAGGTAGGAGTCGGAGACCCAGCCGTCGGTGCCGGAGCGGCCGACATAGCACCAGCCGACCTGGCAATGGGCGATGTCGACGAGTTCGCCGGCCGTGAGCTGGCCGAGAACCTTGTACGAGGTGCCCGGACCCGACCGGACGTTGACGTTGGAAATCGCCTGACCGGGGCTCGCCAGCGCGGCAGTCGCGCTGATGGCAAAGGCGATGGCGGCAAGGCCGCCGGCAATGAGTTTTTTCGACAACATGGAAAATCCCTCCGTTTCCGCGCGTGTCACCAGCAATGGGCCACCTTCGCGCCGCGCGGGCAAGCTATATGATGTCGCAGGCCCGCCTATGGTCGCAACCGGGGGCTGGTTAACCGGGCGTTGCGGCATCGTCGCCGCTCGCTCACGCTTTCCGCCGGCACTGCAGCTCGATTTTTACGCCCTCCGGGCCGGTGACGAAGAACTGGTAGATATCGGTATCGACGAGCGGCGTTTCGGTGAAGGCAAAGCCGAGTTTTTTGAGCTTTTCGCGCGTCGCATCGGCGTCGCCATAGGGGCCGAAGGCGAGGTGGTCGGTCCAGCCGGCGCCGGGCGGCGAGGTGCGCGGCCAGAGATGGATCACGGCGCCGGTCGTGCCGCTTGCCGGGGCGGTGGTCGCCGGCTCGCCCTCATAGAGCCAGTAGCCGGGCACCTCGAATTTTGGACGCCAGCCGACTTTTAAACCCAACAGCGCGACGAGGAAATCGCGCACCGCCTCCTGGTCGCGCGCGTGAATATTGACGTGATCGAGCCGCATGTTGGCCTCCCTCTTTTTTCGGGCAGGGGAAACCGGATGCCGGCGGGCGTCAAGGGGCGGACGTGGCAAAAGCTCCCGCGCGACTGGGATCACTCCTGCTCGGTTTGCTCCCGCCGACAAGGCGAAGGAGCGGCGATGGCGAGACATGGTCTCCTAGCCGGGTAGTGCCGAATGGTGAGACTTTTGCGCCATTCGAGCATAGCTCTTATGGCCTTTCGCGCTGAAAAAGCTCCACCGGAGCTTTTTCTCGGCTACGCCGCCGCTTGAAAGTCTCGCCATCGCGACCGGGTTTTGGAGGATTTCGCCGGGCTGCATTTCCTTGACAGTGCTGCCCGCCCGCTTTTTTGCTAGCCGGGGAAGGTTTTTGGCCGGTGGCCCCGCCCTTTCGAGGCGGCGCTTGCCAACCAATACCCGGCGCCCGATGCGAAGGCGCCCCGGCCCCGTCCCGGCCTCGCATGGCCGAAGACAATTCTGGGCGGGCTCCGTCCGCAGGATCACGGACCGGCCCAACGAAACCGGACCAGAGACATGGCGACCCATGCCCCACCCGATCCCGCCGCACCGGCTGCTCGTTTGCAACCTCGCTCCCGATGCGGCGGTGCGGAGAGGATAATGCGGGTGGATGGAGCGCGGATGACTTTTTGCAGGAGGGCTCGGTGCCTGCCTCATCCTCTCCCGCGAAGCGGGGTAGGGGGACCGCGACAGGCGGTGGAGGGGGCGGCGGCAAACGGGTGGTCTCGCTGCTTCCCACCGGGTCATTCCCGCGAAAGCGGGAATCTCTGTTTAGACTGGCGCTGAGTTCGCGATGAAACGGAGATTCCCGCTTTCGCGGGAATGACTTTGTGACTTGAAGCTAAGGCAGCGCCGGTGGCCGCCCCCTCCACCAGCCTATGGCTGGTTCCCCTCCCCCGCGTTGCGGGAGAGGATCAGGCAGGGCGGCACCGCCGGTCCTACATCCGCACCGCGCCATGATCCCCTACGGCCGGGCGTTTGCCCGTTGCTGCCGCTGCCAGCATGATGGCGCCGGCGACGAGGCGGTTGGGGCCTTCCCAGATTTCGGCTTCTTCGGGGTAGACCGCCAGCAAGCGGATGGCGGGGTCGTTTTCGTCTTTCCACCAGGCTTTGGCGAAGGGGCTCCAGAGTTCCTTGATTTTCAGGCGGTCATTGGAAATGTCGGCGTGGCCGGCGATGGTGAGGTAATCGTTCTTGCCCGGATCGGCGAAGGCGAGGGCGACTTTGGGGAAGCGGTCGGTCTCCCAGTTCTTCGAACCTTCCTCGTCGACGAGGAAATAGATGGCGTTCTCCTCGCGCTTGCCGTTGGCGGTGAGCGGGCGCTGGTGCTGCTTTTCGCCGTCCCAGGTCGAATACATGCAGAAGCGGATTTTCTCGACCAGCTCCCACACGCGTTTTTCGAGCTCGGCGGGAGTCTTGTCGGTTTCACTGGCGCTTGCCATGAGCGTTCTCCTTGGTGTGTGAGGGGAGAACGGGCGGAGTCAGGATGGGTTGCGGGGTCGGGGCGATCACGAAGACCGGCTGCACGTGGCCCGGCCTCGCGGTGCTTGTGACAAGGACGAGGCGGTGCCGCAGACTTCTCCCCCCAAGCGGGGGAGAAAGCGATTTCTTGGGCTTAGCATTTGCTAAGTCTTAGAAATCGCAAGAGAGGGGCTGGGCCTCAAACTCATGAGTCTGTGGCCTACCCCTCTCCGGCAGTTTCTAAGGATTTAGCTGCGCAAAGAGGCGCATCTAAATCCAAGAAACTGCTTTCTCTCCCGCAAGGGGAGAGAGGGCAGGCGGCACGGCCGACGCACCGCCCCTCACATTTGCCCGTGATAAACAAAGGTGTGGTTCTGGCAGAGGCTGACCCGGCCGCCGAAATCCACGCCGGTCTTGGTCTTCAGCTTGATGTCGACGACGCATTTGTCGACGCCGTCGGCCAGCAGCACCTGCGCGCGTGTGCCGGCGGCGATGCCCGACCCGGCCTGGTTGCTGCCCCAATCCTTCGACCCGGCGATGCGGATGAAGAGCTGGGTCACCGGCACCGCCGAAGCGTTCTGGAAATTGATCCGCAGCGGCGGCCCGGCGAGCGCGGGCAGGGCGACAAGACCGGCGACGACGAGCAACAAAGACAATAGCGACTTCATTGAATTTCCTCACGCAAGCGGCGCTACGAGCGCCAGCAGAAAATGTCGTCACAAACAATCATGGGTTACAAGGGACTCCTGAACCGCAAGTATCACCCCTACTAAGTATGCCAGCGGAATTGACGACTCGGCCTATCCAGGAGCGTCATCAACCGCGAGGAGTTAGAAATGGGCATCCTTACGGATCACAAGATAGATGCAATCAATCATTACGCGCCCCTCCACTACCTGCCATTCATAGCTCGCTCGGGCAAATTGCTCGGCAAGCCAGCCCTTAAGGATCAAGGCTTTGCCGCAACCCACCTGAGGTCCATGTCCAGCGCCCATGATATTGCACGGGGATTTGGTGAATATGGCTTCCTGACTCTGGATAGGCAGCCGCGGATATTAGCTGCAAAGCTAAAAGCCGGTTTTCCGCACATCGGGATATTGGTGCCCGCAAAAACGATCGAAGGGACCGTTTTCTCGCTTTGCCGATACAACGTTGCGATGACGAGGTATCTACGGCGGGGCAACAAAAGCGGGTTCGAGGAAAGTTCAACTAACGGAAGGTACTACGAAACCAAACAAATCCCGATCGCGAGAGAAGACAATGACAAAATATCGATGCTGAACGCTTTTGCAGACAGCGACACTATGATCGAGGTTCTCGTCGAAGGCGGGGTCGATCTGCCCCCCGATACTACTATTGTTTGTTACTCAGACGAAGACTCGGAGCTGGCAGCACACATCCTTGAAGCTACCGGTATGGAATGGGCGATATCCACTGAGTTACCGGCCGGGCCGTACAATCGTGATCCCCACTATGTCAAAGCGGTTAGCGACTTCGTCGCAAAGGCACTTGCGGAGCCCGATTGGCGAGGGAACGGCCTTGAGTTCGATAGAGTATGAACAGGACTCTGCTCGTCTTGAGTGGGCCAATCGCGTCTGGCAAGTCGCGTGTGGCGGATGCGCTGGTCACGACGCATCAGTACGAGCGGATTCGTAGCAGCGCCTACTTACGAACACTCGCAAGGGAGCGCGGCTTCCTAGCAGATCGCTCCGGTCTTCAGAACCTTGGAGATTTACTAGACCACGAGACGGACTATCGTTGGGTTGCAGACGCAGCGATCCAGAATTTCAGCGATCATCCGCAGCATGACCGGTGGCTGCTCGATGCAGCTAGAAAGCAGCGCCAAATTGACCACTTAAGGCAGTTGATGTCGCCGGATGATATTCTTCACGTGCATATTTGGGCTCCGGAAAATGTTTTGCGCGCTAGATACTCAGCCCGCTATTCAAACGAAATGAGAGCCTCCGAGGCCGACGGCATCGATGAATTTAATCGAGCAAGCGCTCATCCAAACGAGGTTGCGGCCCGCGAGCTTAAAACTATCGCCGATGTTGTGTTTGATACCAGCGTAGACAGTACGAATAACATTGTTGTCGGGATATTTGATGCATTGAGGGGGCGAAATGCGAAGGATAGTGCTGATTAGTGGTAGAACGTGCACGGGAAAGAGTGGTTTGGCCCGACGCCTTCAGGATGAATACGGGTTCAGGTTATTTCGTACCAGTGACGCTGTTCGCACAAGAGCTGTGTCTCTGGGATTGCCCGACGACCGAGCCACTCTGCAGAGCTTGGGCGACAAACTAGATAGCGATACGGGGCACCGTTGGTTGCTAGATCAAGTCCTGAGTGATCCAAATTGGTCAGAAAACGATCCAGTGGTTGTTGATAATATACGCACGTCGCAACAGCTAGAATCTTTCAGACAACAGCCTGGGCTCGCCGTGACCCATGTCCATCTATACGCCTCGCCCAAAGACGAGTTGCTAAAGCGATTCAAGGTTAGGAATCCAGCTCTGTCTGATGAGTTGTTGGCATCAGCATATGAGGCGGCCGACCTACTGAAGCAGCAAGCTGACATAGAATCTTTCAGAGATGATGCGGATGTCAGGATCAATACCGCCAGAACTGATGGCCGGGATACGTTAGTCAGGGTTGCTGCAAGGATCGGATTACTCTCCGCCTCTGAGACCCGCTGTGTTGATGTGATAGTGGGCGGTCAATACGGAAGTGAAGGGAAGGGACATGTCGCGGCGTATATCGCTCGCGACTATGATGTCCTCGTGCGAGTAGGTGGACCGAACGCTGGTCATACCGTCTCCTCTGCCTCAGGGGTTTACACCTATCATCAGTTGCCGTCGGGGGCGAAGGACACGGATGCCGAGTTACTTCTTGGTCCGGGGATGACTATCAATATTGCTAGCCTGACTAGGGAGATCGAGGAGTGTGGCATAACCAGCGACCGGCTGTTTATTGATCCTCAGGCAATGATTATCGAGGAAACGGACATTTCGGCCGAGGCCAAAATCGTTGGTACGATATCGTCGACGGGTCAAGGCGGAGGCGCCGCCGCGGCACGAAGGATTACTGGTCGTGGCGATGCAAGTACGAGGCTAGCCCGTGACGTTTTCGAATTGCAGAAATACGTTGGCGTTGCTCCTCGATATAGGGGGTCAACCGCGTCTAGGCTTGAAAATGCCTATCGGCTTGGGCATTCCGTCTTGCTAGAGGGCACGCAGGGCAGCGGTCTGAGCATATTTCACGGTGCGTATCCTTATGTAACATCTCGAGACACTAACGTTGCCGGCTGTCTCGCGGAGGCGGGGATCTCTCCTAGTCGAGTCAGGCGCATTTTGATGGTCGTGAGATTGACGCCGATTAGAGTTGCCGACCCACCCGGCGGCACTTCGGGTCCACTGAAGCATGAGGTGACATTTGATATTGTTGCGAAGGGCGCGGGGCTGGATGCCAGCGAAGTGCTTGGCCATGAGAAGACATCTACTACTCATCGTCCTCGACGCGTGGGATGGTTCGAATGGGAGTCTTTTAGACACGCCTGCGAACTTAACGGACCGACCGACATTGTGCTGACGTTTGCCGATTATGTTAGCGTAAAAAATCAGTCGGCGCGGCGTTTCGATCAATTGACTCCAGAGACCATAAAATTCGTGGAGGAGTTGGAGAGAGTTGCACAAGCCCCCGTCTCGCTAATCAATACTCGTTTCCCCCGGGAGCAGAACGAGGATTTGGACGTGCGAACAATAATTGACCGAAGAAATTGGACGACGCGAAGAAGTGAGCCTAAACTCATACTTCACAACTAGATAGCCGGTCGCGGGTGTTCGAAGGGAAGACGAAAGGGCCTAGTCCGCTGCCCCCTCCAGCGTATCCAGCTCCATCTCGCGCAGCCGTTTGATCTCGTCTCTGAGCTTGGCTGCCCGTTCGAATTCGAGGTTTGTGGCGGCTTCGCGCATTTCGCGTTCGAGGTCTTTGATGACGGCGGCGAGGTTGGCGCCGACTTCGATCTTTTCCTTGCCGTCGCGGCCTTTGCCGATCGAGACGGTGACGTGGTCCTTTTCGTAGACGCTGTCGACGATGTCCTTGATGTTCGACTTCACCGATTGCGGCGTGATGCCGTGCGCCGTGTTGTAGGCCACCTGCTTTTCGCGCCGGCGGCTGGTTTCGGCCAGCGCCCGCTCCATCGAGCCGGTGGTCTGGTCGGCGTAGAGGATCACCTTGCCATCGACGTTGCGCGCCGCGCGGCCGATGGTCTGGATCAGCGAGGTTTCGGAACGGAGGAAGCCTTCCTTGTCGGCATCCAGAATGGCGACGAGCGCGCATTCGGGAATATCCAATCCCTCGCGTAAAAGGTTGATGCCGATCAGCACGTCGAAGGCGCCCAGCCGTAGGTCGCGGATGATCTCGATGCGCTCGATGGTGTCGACGTCCGAGTGCATGTAGCGGACGCGGATGCCCTGTTCGTGCATGTATTCGGTGAGGTCTTCGGCCATCTTCTTGGTGAGGACCGTGACCAGCGTGCGATAGCCGTCGCGGGTAGTGTTGCGGATTTCATCCACCACGTCGTCGACCTGGGTCTTGGCCGGGCGGATTTCGACCGGCGGATCGATGAGGCCGGTGGGGCGGATCACCTGCTCGGCGAAGACGCCGCCCGACTGCTCCATCTCCCACTTGCCGGGGGTGGCCGAGACATAGACCGATTGCGGGCGCATCGCGTTCCACTCCTCGAAGCGGAGCGGGCGGTTATCCATCGCTGAGGGCAGCCGAAAACCGTACTCGGCGAGGGTGGCCTTGCGGCGGAGGTCGCCCCGATACATGGCGCCGAGCTGGCCGATGGTGACGTGGCTCTCGTCGACGAAGACCAGCGCGTTATCGGGGAGGTATTCGAACAGCGTCGGTGGCGGCTCGCCGGGTTTTCTGCCGGTGAAATAGCGCGAATAGTTCTCGATGCCGGCGCAGGAGCCGGTGGCTTCCATCATTTCGAGGTCGAAGAGGCACCGCTGCTCGAGCCGCTGCGCCTCGAGGAAGCGGCCGGCGCCGTTGAGCTCCTGCAGGCGGGCGGCGAGCTCCTGGCGGATCAGGCGGATGGCGCCGGTCATGGTGGTGCGCGGCGTCACGTAGTGGCTGTTGGCGAAGACGCGGATGGAGAGCAGGTCGCCGGACTTCTTCCCCGTCAGCGGATCGAACTCGGCGATGGATTCGATCTCGTTGCCGAAGAGCGTAATGCGCCAGGCGGCATCCTCGTAGTGGGCCGGAAACAGTTCCACTGTGTCTCCGCGCACGCGAAACGTGCCGCGGACGAAGCCGGTGTCGCCGCGCTTGTACTGCAGCTGGGTGAGCGAGCGCAGCAGTTCGCGCTGGTCGACCTTCTGGCCCTTGCGGAGGTCAAAAGTCATGGCGGTGTAGTCTTCGACCGAGCCGATGCCGTAGATGCAGGAGACCGAGGCGACGATGATGACGTCGTCGCGTTCGAGCAGCGCGCGCGTCGCGGAGTGGCGCATGCGGTCGATCTGCTCGTTGATGGTCGATTCCTTCTCGATATAAGTGTCGGTGCGCGGGACGTAGGCTTCCGGCTGGTAGTAGTCGTAGTAGGAGACGAAGTATTCGACCGCGTTGTCGGGGAAGAACGACTTCATCTCGCCATAGAGCTGCGCGGCGAGGGTCTTGTTGGGCGCGAGGATCAGGGCAGGGCGCTGCGTCTGCGCGATCACCTGCGCGGCGGTGTATGTTTTTCCCGAGCCGGTGACGCCGAGCAGCACCTGGTCGGTCTCGCCATTGTTGGCGCCCTCGATGAGGTCGGCGATGGCGGTGGGCTGGTCGCCGGCGGGCTGGTAGGCGGTCTCAAGCCGGAATGGGATGCCGCCCTCCGATTTGGACGGCCGGATTGGGCGGTGAGGCTTCCAGGCCTCGGCGCCTTCCACCTCCTTGCGGCCGTGGAGGATGATGTCCTCCAGCGCCTTCACCGTGGCCGAGATGCCGACATTGCCGACCTCGGTGCCGATCACCGCCGGCTGCTGGTTGCGGATGGTGATGCCGGTATTGCCACCGACGTTGGAGCGGCCGGTCGAGGGCACATGGCCGAAGCCGGACTGAGCCGGCTCGGCGAAACCGTCGAGATTGGTGGGGCGGACGACTGAATTGGCCTTCGACTTCGGCGCCTTGAGCGACATGCCGGTGGCTTCGGAGCGCTTGCCCTTGCCGACGCCGCGATGGGAAAGCTGGGCCTTGCCGGGGACGATGGAGTCAGTCTCAGGCGCCTCGGGCTGGGGCGCAGCCAGGTCCGCGCCGAAACCGCGCGATTCCTGTTCGGCGGCGCGGCGGGCAGCATTATCGAGGGCGCGCTTGTTCTTCAGCCGCTCCTGCGGCAACCGCTTATTGGCGGTCTCGGCCTCGGCCTTCTCGATCTCGCCGATGAAATCGTCGATCGAGAATTCCGACTTGCCCGGACGGGATGATTTCGCTTGCGAGGCCATGATGGTGTGCCGATGGTAATAGGGACTCGTGCCGCCAGTGTGGCACGAGACCGAGTATATGGGGACGCTGTCAGAAAATGTCAGTAGTGTCGTGCCGGTTCGCCTAAGTGGCCGGCAACAATATCTTGAATGCCGCGCCGGCTTTTGCATGCGCAAGTTGGATTGAGCCGCCGTGGGCGGCGAGCATGGCCTGGGCGATGCTGAGGCCCATGCCGGTGCCGCCTTGTTCGCGGCGGGTCGAGAAGAACGGCTGCAGGACGAGGGGGCGGTTGCCGGGCGAGATGCCGGCACCATCATCGGCGACAACGATTGAGAAGGTGCCGCCAGCCGCCTCTGCGCGGAGTTCGAGCTGCCGCGCGCCGTGCTGCTGGGCGTTTTCCGCAAGGTGGCTGAAGATGACGATGGCGGCTTCGGCGGATAGTCCGAATGGCCGGTCGACCTCACCGGTTGGCGCGATTTCCAGCGCTGGAAATCGCTTTGTCAGCTCGGCTGCGATCGTGGCGACGTCCGTCTTGCCGTGCGACGCCGGCAGTTCGGCCTGGGCCAGCTCACGCAGCCGTCCGAGGAGTGCCGTGAGCCGATCGGCATCGGCGACGATGTGGTCGAGGAAGCGGTGGCGCTCCGCCGTGGTCATTGTAGCCCCGGGCTGTTCGTCGCGCAGTAGCTCGGCTGCGCCTTTGATAGATGTCAGCGGCGATTTGAGCTCGTGCGAAACGTGCGCGGCGAAGGACTGGATATAGTCGGTGCGCTCGACGAGCTGAGCGGCGAGATCGAGAAAGCTCTGCGAAAGGGTCGCGATCTCCTTTGTGCCGTAGCTGTCGAGCGGCTGAATAGCCGAGGCGCCGCCGCGCCCGATCTCGTTCGTTCGCTGGACCAGGGCATCGATCGGTCCGGTGATGGTGCGGGTGAGAACAAACGCCACGATCAAGGTGAGAAGAAGTGCAACGATCAGGGCGGCGATCTCGATGGGGTGCATCGGGCTTGTCACCCCGTCGAGTGTCCGAAACCAGATGACGATCGCTGCCGGCAGCGCCAGTACGGCGAGGAGCACCGCCGAGACCACGAGGCCGAGGGCCGGCCGCCATTTCGGCTTGACCGCGGCGCGCGCCATCAGCCGCCGCCATCCGGCTTGCCGCCGATGCGGAAGCCCACGCCATGCACTGTTTCGATGACGCCAGGGTGTCCGACGGCGGCGAATTTGGCGCGGATATTGCGGACGTGGCTGTCGATGGTCCGGTCGGCGACATAGGTGCCGGCGCCGTAGGCCGAGGTCATCAGCTGCGTCCGGCTGAGCGCCATCGCCGGCCGCGCCAGGAGCGCTTCGACGATTGAAAATTCGAGGCCGGTCAAGGCGATTTCCGAACCGTTCCAGTTCACGCTGTGGGCGCCGCGATCAAGCCGCAGCGGGCCGTGCGAAAGGATGCTGGTTGTGCCGTTGATCGCGCCGCTGGTCCGCTTCAGGATGGCGTTGACGCGGGCCACCAGCTCGCGTGGGCTGAAGGGCTTGGTGACGTAGTCGTCGCCGCCGATCTCGAGCCCGATGATCCGGTCGATCTCCTCGTCACGCGCTGAGAGGAAGAGGATCGGCAAGTCTGATGTTTTGCGAATGACCCGGCAGACGTCGAGCCCATCCATCTCCGGCATGCCGATATCGAGGACGATGAGGTCGATGCCGCCGCGGCGGAACATGGTCAGCGCTTCGGTGCCGTTACGGGCCGTGACAACGGTCATGCCGCCGCGTTCGAGGGCAAAGCAGATCACCTCGCGGATATGCGGCTCGTCGTCGACGACGAGAATGCGATGCGGCATGAACTTCCGCCCTAGTGAAACGGCCAGTAGTTATCGATTGTCGTCCCATCGGATGCAATGGCGGGCTCAGGCGAACGAAGATCGTCCGTCATCGAAGACGGGGTCGGAGGGGAGGGCGAGCAACTCTCATATACCATGGGCCGAACGTCGGCATGGCCAGTCAGATATTCGGATAGCCGCCAGGCGCGAAAGCTCCAGCTCCGCCAGTCGCGGCTGCGAGCACCGAAATCCGCGGTCAGCTGCTGCCGCACCCGGCGCGGACCGCATTCCTGTGCACTTTCGCCGATGGACGCGACGATAAAACGGTCGAGGGCGGGAATGGCGGATGGTCCCAGCGCCTGCAGATAGCCGACGTCGACCTTCTCGCCCGCGCCGGTGAACTGGAAGCTGTGGTCGACGTTGAAGTCGGCGATGATGGCCGAAAAGTCGATGAAGGCGCAGGCGTAAAGCGTCAGCGCCAGCGTGCCGAGATTCATCGCTACCAGCCATTCATTGGAGCGGCGGAACAGGATGCGCAGCAGGATCAGCGCGAGCCCGGCACCTACCAGGCCCATCCAGATGCCAGCGGCGATGCGCCATTCGGTCAGCGAGAAGACTTCCACATAAAGCTTCAGCCGCAGGATCGAGGAAATGCAGAGCAGGATGTTCTGCGCGATCCAGGCGTAAACGAGGCCGCGGATCAGCGCGCTGCCCTGCGCCGGGCCATTGCGGCGCATGGCAGCCAAAACAAAGGCCGCCGCGAGCAGCGCTGTGACGATCAGGGGATAGGCGCCGCGGTGGGCATACTCGGCGTGGGTCATGCCATCGGGCAGCGCGGCGCCACCCCAGAGATAGGTCAGGTCGAGGCAGGTCTCGACCGCGAACAGCGCGTTGAAGAGCAGCAGCGATCGCAGAATTGCGGCGCGGCCGAAGAGCAGGTTTTCAGGTGCGGCTGTCGTGGCGGTTTCGGCAGCCGTAGCCTTGGCGCTCCAATTCTTGAGACGCGGCCGAAGGAGAGGCCAGGTTGCGACGGCGACGACCAGCCAGAACGCAATACGCCAGGGATCGAGGAGTGACGGGAGGGCGGAAGCATCGAACTTGTCGAGTATGTCCGCCACGACGGGATTAGCCGACCAGAACAGGGCAATAAACACGACTGCGAGGATAGCGGGAACGATCCAGACGACGAGGCCGCGGGCGAACCGCAGGCCGATGCCACGCCCGGCCGCTGCGCCGAAGTCGGCGAGGAGGCGGAGCGGGGCGGCGAGGGAGAACCGGAACAGAGCCAGTGGAAGGCCGGTCAGGTGTGCCGGAAAAAGACCTGAGGCGGTCAGCGCCAGTGCCGAAAGTCCGATGATGGCAAGGACCGCGCCGATGAAGCTAGGCGCCTCGATCAGAGGCAGCGCCGTCGCCACGCCCAACAAGAAGGCGCCGAAGGTGGTTCGTATCGGCTGTTGCCCAAAGCGGGTCGCGACGATGGCGATTGCTGCGGCGACCGCGAGAGCGAAAAGGTTGAGTCCGGGAGCTTGACCGAAGCTGAGGAAATCACCGAGTGCGATCAGGATCAGCAGGGCCACGACCGCCGGACTGATCCTGCTGCGTGCCGCCCCTGGCCGATGCTGACGCCACGGCATCGTTTCGGTCGTTTCCGTCATTGGCTCTGTCCTCCAGCCCGCCTGTGATCAAACGAAGTGCGCAACCCGCATTTCGGCGCCGAGGTCCTGTGCATGGGATCGGGAGGTCGTCGACCAGCCACCAGCCATCGGTGACGATGCGGTAGGGGAGCTGGATTGGGCGAACTGGCGTCGAATTGTCGGGGTTGCGCATGCCGACGAGAATGCCGGCCCGGTTTGCAGATTTTGTGCAGGGCGTGAGGATTGTTCTAGGAGCGCGCCCTCACATCCGGCAACTGCCGATTGGGTCGCCCTTGTGGAGCGGGCGGCAGGGGGCGCAGCCGTTGGGGCCGTTGGGATTGGGGCCGCTGCCGGGTGGACAAAGGATGTTGAGGAATTCTACGCCGTCGTTGAGCCGACGGCTCGCATTGGGGCCGGAGAACTGCTTCTCGAAGGAAACGTTGCCCTTCGGCACGGGCTTGGCATAGTTCGGCTGCTGGTAGCTCGGCGGGTTGCGAGGGGCGATGTCGTCGGCGAGCGCAGGGCTGGTGAAGACCAGCAGCGTCAGCGCCAGAAGCCGGCGAAGGTGTGAGCTGAGCATTTGCAATCTCCCCGACGTGTGATTGGCAGATTGAAGAAGCCACGCTTAACAGCGGGCGAACGGATCGTTCAGGCAGTAGATGGGCATCATCGCGGGCGGGCACGTGTCGAAACGCCACGCAGCGGGAGTGGTGGCGATTGCGTAGATTGTCCAAAGGGGGGTACGCCGATGGTACGTTTTGCGACGGTAATGGGGATCGCGGCGGTTCTGCTGGCGAATGTGGCGCTGCCGGTCGATGCGAAAAACCACGATCCGGCGAGCCACCGGCATGCCTTCGCCTCGATCGATCCGCACTGCGTTATTCCAGCCTTCGCCAAGCGCCATCCGGACAAATGCGCCGGCTATCCCATCACGCCGGCGAAATAGCGTTGGTTGGAATTCTGATGCCTTGCGCGCGAGCGCAGCCCGCACCGATATACCTTCGTATGCGTGCGGATCGGCTACTTATCGCCTAGTCTGCCATTGGTGTTTTCCTGGACCTAGGCCCTCTCGGAGGACACTCTCACAAGCGAGCCGCCCTTTAGACCCCCCAGTCTCCAGGAGGGCGGCTCGTGATTTTTTCGCGGTGCCGTCGCGGCTCGCCCAGCCGCTGGCCCGCGTCCATTGACCGCACCGTGGTCTGTCGTGAGCCCCTTGCTCCGGCTGGCGCCTGTCGCCCATGCTGCGCACCGGTTGGTCAGCCGGTTTGATCCTCGAGAGGCTCAGCATGCTCCGTCCGCTCGCCGTTGCAGCAGTTGCCGCGTTCGCCGCATCACCGGCTTTCGCCGGCATCATTCCGCTCAGCGACGTCGAGAACGGCACCGAGGTCACCGCCGATCAGTGCAAGGCCGAGCCAGAGACGCTTTGGGTCAAAGCCGACGGCCACGAGTTTTGCGTGCGCTATTATCTCTCCACGGCCGGCGGCAATGGCGATGAGCCGGTAGTGTTCCTCAACGGCGATCCGGGTTGCAGGGTCGATATCCGCAAGAAGACCTGCATGTTTGGCCCAAAGGCAAAACCTTGGTCGACAGAGGCGCGGGCGGGCATGGCGGCGCAGATGTCGCGGGCGTTCGAGGTGCCTGCCGTCTATCTGGCGCGGATCGGCCAGGACGGTTCGTCCGGCTATTCGGCCTGGGTGCATACGGAACTCGAGCTCGACCTCGCAAACGCCTCGCTCGATGCGCTCAAGGCGCGCCTTCATGCCCGAGGGTTCAATCTGCTCGGGCATTCCGGCGGGGCCGGGCTTGCCGGCGCGCTGCTGGGCCTCAGGACCGACATCAACTGCGACGTGGTGGCGAGCGGTGGCCTCTACATCACCGATACCGATCCCTATAAGCTCTGCACCGGCGGGCAGAACTGCAACCGCAAGTTGCTGTCCGCCAACGCAGCAGACCATGTCGGTCAGATGGTCCAGCACGGCGGCCACCTCTATCTGGTGACCGATCCGCGCGACACCCAGACCCGGCTTGATATGCAGCAGCCGTTTGTCGATGCCTTCCGCAAGGTCGGCGGCACGGTGGAGCAGGTCTTCGTCGACGTTCCTGGTGACCCGCATCATCACTACACCACCCAATACGGGCAGACCGTGATGCGCGATTGCCTCGCCAACGCGGCCGACCTCCAGGTGGAAGCCGACGTCGCCGGACAGAACGCCGGGGACCTCAAGACGGCGCTGACGAAGGCGGTTGCCGCTCAGGCGGAAGCCGACACTGACGATCAGTAGGGCGGGTCACACTTCGCCTCGGACGAAAGTTAGGTCCGCACCGATCTCGGGCAGCGAGATGGGTGGCGCAGCCATCTCGGCGGCCTTTCGAAACATTAATGCTTCCAAGTGTTTCCGGGGTGAACGATGTGGCGAATGAGGCGTTAAGAGGCATTACCAACGACAAGCGAGAAGACCGATGAAAAAGCTCATTGCCTCGATTTGCGCGGTTGCGGTTACTGGTGTGACGCTCGGCGCGTCGCTGCCGGCCGTTGCGGCGTCGCCGGTGGGTGGCGCGCAGTTCGTGCAGGTTGCGCAGTATCAAAACAACAATCAGCGCCGCTTCGAGATGCGCGGGCAGTACGCGTATTACAACGGCCAGCGCGGCGATCGTCATCGCCACCCGGGCTGGCGCCAGTACAATGGCTGGTGGTTCCCGCCGGGCGCGTTTATCGGCGCGGTGATCGGTGGCGCCATCCTCGGCGGCATGATCGCGCACGCCCGCTGATGGGATTTCCGACCGAGTTCAAAGCGGCTCCGTCTCATTACTGAGGCGGGGCCGTTTTCTTGCCAGCGAGCCGGTCTGCCGCGGCAACATGTCGCATAGACCGTGAACGCGCTGACAACCGTGTTTATGCGCTCAGCGCTTTGACGGAGTGACAGGCGTGCCCTCGGAAATCGACGAAGACCTTTTTGGTCTCATCGGTGGGTTCTACGATGCGGTGATCGATCCGGAGCTATGGAGCATCGCCCTCGAGCGCATGCGGCTCTATTTCGGCTTCCAGCTCGGGGCGCTTTCGGCGATAGCGCTGCCGGGCGGCACTGCTGCAATCCAGGCGACCGCAAACATTCCTGACGATTACCTCGTTGGAATGGCCGGCTATAACGACGATGCCGCGCGGATGTGGGGCGATCCGGCGAAAATCGCGGCATTTCCTCTCGAAGAGCCGGTGCGCAACTCATCGATGGCCGGCCCTGACATCTGGTCGGGCAATCCCTTCTACGAAGATTGGGCGAAGCCGCAGGGGCTGATCGACCAGGTCGCGATTTTCCTTGCGCGCGACCGAACAATGATCGCCAGCGTTGCATTCGGCCTGCGTGAATCGGGGCCACCGCTCAGCGAGGACGGGATCGCCGCTCTGCGGCTGTTGGCGCCACATATCCGCCGGGCGGTGACGATCAGCCGAATTCTGGAAGTCGCGACGACCCGGGCAAACACGTTCGAGGCCGCGCTTGAGGCGTCACCATCCGCCGTCGCGCTGGTCGATGCTGAGATGGGCATCGTGCATGCCAATGCCGCGGCCGCCGAGATGCTGAAACGCGGCGATCCGATCCGCGATGTCGGCGGCCGGCTCACGTTCCGGGACGAACTCGTCCCGGGGCAATTGCAGGCGGCGGTGAATGTCGCCTCGGAGAATGAGGGGCGGCTCGAGCGGCGGGGTATCGGCATACCAGCGCGCCTGCGCGATGGGACGCCGCTCGCCACGCATGTGATGCCGCTCAAAAGCCGGCCGTTGCGCGGGACGATGCGGCAGCGGGCGACGGCGGCGGTGTTCGTCGCAGATAACGGCGGCGCGCCCATGCTGCCGGCGGACGCCTTGAGCCTGCTCTATGGCCTGACGCCGGCAGAGGCGCGGGTGTTTGAGCTGATCGTTGCAGGCGAGTCGACGGAAGAAGCCGCGCGGACGCTCGGGGTCGCGCCAAGCACGCTGCGGACGCACCTGCTTCGGGTGTTCGAGAAGACTGACCGGCACAGCCGTGCGGAGCTCGTCACGCTATCGCGCGAGGTCAGGCTGCCGGGGTGATCGACTAAGTTCAAAACGTCTTCGGAGCAAAGGGTCAACGAATGCAAACGGGAGACGACGCCCATCTCATCCGCCTCGTCGGGGCGCTCTATGATGCTGTGCTCGATCCAAGTCTCTGGATATTGGCGATCGATGGCGTGCGGCGGCGTTTCGAGCTTCAAAACGCCGCGCTTGAGGTCCGTGCGCTGCCGAGCGGCGTCGCCGCCGTGCAGGCCGTCGCAAATATTCCGGCGGACTACATGGCAGGGATGGCCGGCTACGCAGCGGATATCGTCGCGCTCTGGGGCGGCGCAGCCAAGCTCTCAGAGGCGCCGCTCGAGGAGCCGGTCCTGCAGTCGCAGATGGTGGAAGATCCGAACTACAGGGAAAATCGCTATTTTCGCGAATGGGCCGTGCCGCAGGGCATCGACGATTCTGTCGGGATTGCGCTTGCGCATGACCGGACGATGATCGGCAGTCTCAGTTTCGGGCACCACGCGGCGGCCCGGCCGATCGACGAGGACATGCTCAGCGAACTCAGGCTGCTGGCGCCCCATATCCGCCGCGCGGTCACCATCAGCCGCGTACTCGATGTCGCCGTCACGCGGGCCAACACATTCGAGGCCGCGCTTGAGGCGACCCGTTCCGGTGTCGCGCTGGTCGATGCCGAGATGGGCATTGTCCATGCCAATGCCGTGGCAAGCGAGATGCTGAAGCGGGGCGATCCGATCCGCAGCATCGCGGGCCGGCTGGTCCTCCGGCATGAGTTCGTTACCGGGCGGCTGCAGGGAGCGGTGCGCGTGGCGGCCGACGAGGAAGGGCAGCTCGGACGACGGGGTATCGGTATTCCGACACGCCTCGAGGACGGGACGCCCCTTGCCGTTCACGTCATGCCGCTCAATCGGCGGCTATCCCGAGGCGGTCTTGAGCAGCGGGCGATGGCGGCGGTGTTCGTTGCCGAAAACGGCGCGCCGCCCGAGGTGCCAATCGACATGATGGCGATGCTCTACGACCTGACTCCGGCCGAACAGCGGGTATTCGAGCTGGTTGTCGCGGGCCACGCATCAGACGAGATGGCGCAGCGGCTGGGCATCGCGCCGAGTACCGTACGGACGCACCTTTTGCGCGTGTTCGAAAAGACCGACCGGCACGACCGTGCTGATCTTGTGCGACTGGCCGGCGAGATCAGGTTGCCGGTCTGAGCCCGGCGCGCCGCCTGCCGCGCATCAGGCGGGCAACCAGGCCGTCGCGGGCGATAAAGGCTGCATAGTCGCGATAGGCGGGATCCTGCGACAGATGCCGCTCCTCGGTTTTGGCGCGGAGGAAGTAGATCAGGTTTACGCCGCCGAGCAGCACGCAGGATTGCAGGGCGACCGTCCAACCGGCGCCGGCAACGAACGGCACTGAAATCAGCCACCAGCTCAGATTCTTGCAGATATAGGCCGGGTGCTTGAGCCAGCGGTAGGGGCCGGAGGTGATGATGCCGCGATTGGTGAGGTTAGAAAAACGGAGGCCGAATGCCGCCGTCGACCACATGTAGACGAAGACGAGGAGCAGGATGAGGCTGCCCCAGATGACGTAGAGGACGGGGTAGGGGGCGAAGAGCTTGCCCCAGAACAGGCCGTCCTGATCGTAGGGCAGGAATTTTCCGGTCACGTCGTTGAAGGGCGGGTAGCACATTAGGCAGACCAGCCAGCCGCCAACCGTCGGCTCAACGCTGCGGATATGCGTATCGATGAGGCGAAGCGTCAGCGTGTAGGCGATAACCGCGAGCAGGATGTCGAAGAGATAAAAGAGATCGATCAGCCGCGAGAAGATTTTTTCGAAGTCGTTGGGCGGGGGCAGGAGGCCGCCGGCCCAGAGACCGGCGAGGTCGTTGCTGCAATAGGCGAACATCAGTGGCAGGAAGAAGCCCTTTACGACCCAGCCGCGGGCGTGGACGAGCAGTAGCGTCCAGTTGTCCGGCCGATTGCCGCCGAGCAGCATGGCAAGCTGTGCATAGGCGTCGACAGGGTCGCGCTGCCGCTGGTCGACGAAGGCGATGTAGAACGGCGAGGCGACGAGGAGCGCCGGCAGGCACCACAGGGCGGCTTCGCGGAACGGCGCGAAAAGGTCGGCGGCGAACGGCGGGAGCACGACATAGGCTAAGACGAGAACGCCAATGGTCAGCCAGAAGCCGACGAGTTTTTGGACCACGCGCAAGGGATTGAGCGGGCGGAGCGGCTGCTGGGCAAGGCCGGTCGTCGGGTTGTGCTGCACCCGGTAAACCAGCACATCGACCACGAGCATGGCCGCCGCCGCGGCACCAAGCACCGCCAGCGCCTTGAGCCATGACGGCTGCAGCCAATCGCGCAACAGGACGATTGCGGCGATCGCGGCCGCGATGCCGGCGATACCCGTCCAAAGACTGGAAGCGGAGCGGGGAAGGGGTGTGGCGTCGGGTGGACCGACGAGCGGAGCTGGATTAGCGGCAGCGACCGCGATCCTGACGTCAGCCTGGCGGACCATTTACCGTGCCCGAGCTGGTGGAGCCTGAGGTGCCGGAGGTACCAGAAGAGCCCGAAGTACCGGACGTCCCCGAAGTACCGGAGGAGCCCGAGCTGGCATTTTCTCCGGACGAGCCGGAGCTGCTCACGCCACTCGTGCCGGAGGTGCCTGACGTTCCGGAGGTGCCTGATGTTCCAGAGGTGCCTGATGTTCCAGAGGTGCCCGAAGTACCGGACGAGCCCGAGCTGGCATTTTCCCCAGAGGAGCCGGAGCTGCTCACGCCACTCGTGCCGGACGTTCCGGAGGAGCCCGAGCTGGCATTCTCCCCCGACGTGCCCGAGGTGCCCGATGATCCGGACGTGCCCGAGGTGCCGGACGAGCCGGAGCTTCCGGATGATCCCGACGTGCCCGACGTGCCGGACGATCCCGAGCTGCCACCCTCTCCTGGGGTCTCCCCGCTGCACCAGCAGGGTCTGGCTGAAGGAGGTACGCCGCCGCCCGACACCGGGGTGACAAGACTGCTCAGGCTGATCGGATGCGGCGGGGCTCCGCCGGTCGAGTTGTGATGGCCGAGGCACATGGTGCTCGCCACGTTGAGCACCAGATTGCGGCTCGACTCGTCCTTGATGGCGCTGCCGATGAGCTGAATCGCGGCGGCGGAATCGGCGCACGCGCCTTTTGAGTAGCGATCGTTTGCCAGCGTAGCGACGATGCTGTTGACGTCGTTGATCAGCTCGCTGTCCCTGGGCTTGGTGAACTCCAGGAACATTTTCGCGGCGGTCGAGCAGTCCGTGCCGGCCTTCGTTGCCGGACAGAAATCAAGCAGGCTGCTCTGCGCCGCGCCCAACCGGCTCACGCCGACCGAGGCCCCCAACGCCGCAATGCCCGCAACCAAAAGAAGTCCGCTCGCTCTCATCAGTCTTGTCCCCGTAGCCCTTGCCCCGTGCGGGCAATAGTTGCGGGATCGCAGTGCGCGCGCATCCACCACGCGGTGGAGATCAATCTTTTGGCTTGTCTGAGGTTTTTGGCGTCGTCACGCAGATGCAACAATCCGATAGGAGATCGATGCGGCGAGGCAGCTTTGCTCTGGCTGCATGCAATGTCGGCCGGTTCGCCGGTTGTACCGCCGGCGTTTTGGCTGCATATTTGGCAAATGCTTGACGATTCATCCAACGCGCATACGCGCCCGGCGCGCGACCCGCTCAGCGAGGTGCTGCAGGACATCCGGCTGACGGGCGTCAGTTATGGGCGCTGCGAGCTGCGGCATCCCTGGGGGATTCGCTTCCCGAGGCAGGAGGCGGCGCGGTTTCATTTCGTCGCCAGCGGACCGGCCTGGCTGCACACGGAGGAGAAGGGTTGGGAGGAATTGCCGCGAGGCGCCGTGCTGCTGGTGCCGCGCTGCATCGAGCACATGCTGGCGAGTGCGCCGGGCTGCTATTGCGAGCCGATGGGCGACGTTGAACCGGACAGTTTTGGAGGCATCGTGTTCCGGCTCGAATCGGGCGGCGATGGCGAGGTGACGCGCCTGTTCTGCGGCAGCATGACGTTCGTGTCGCATGCGCTGAAACCGCTGATCGCGCAGATGCCGGCGGTGCTCGGCACGTGCGGCAGCAGCGCCGACGATGCGACGATGATGGCGCTGCTCGAAGCGATGGCGCGCGAAGTGGGCGAGGAGCGGATCGGCAGCGCGACGATGCTGGCGCGGCTCGCCGACCTTGTCGCCGCGAATGTCATCCGCGACTGGGTCGAAGGCGCCTGCAAGGATGCGACCGGCTGGCTCAAGGCGGTGCGCGATCCGCAGATCGGGCGGGCGCTGGCGGCCGTACACCGGTCGCCGGGCGAACCCTGGACCGTCGAGGGGCTGGCATCGCTTGCCGGGCTGTCACGGTCGTCGTTCGCCGACAAGTTCAAGGCGGTGATGGGGGAGGGGCCGGCCCGCTATGTCGCCAACTGGCGAATGCAGGTGGCCTGCGAGTGGCTGAGCCAGGACATGCCAATCGCCGAGATTGCCGAGACGCTGGGCTACGAATCCGAAGCATCGTTCAGCCGGGCGTTCAAGCGGCTGATCGGTATGCCGCCGAGCCAATACCGGCGGCTGCCGGAAGCGGCGTAAGCGTCACTTCTGGACGAATAGTCAAATCTTTTGGCTGAACTATCATTAAGGCTCCGGCGGGCGACCGCTACAACGCCTGTCCATTCCAAAGAGTTTTTTCCATGTCAGAAGATTCGATCGTTTCGCCCCGCGACAAGGTGGGCGGCGCCGACGCGGCGTGGAGCGCACGGACCTGGCTGTCGGTCATCTCGCTCACCGTTGCGACGTTCGCCCTGGTGTTCAGTGAGTTTCTGCCGGCGGGCCTGCTGACGCCGATGGCAAGCGGGCTCGCGATCTCGGAGGGTCTCGCCGGACAGTCCGTTACCGCAACGGCGCTGACCGGGGCGGTCTCGGCGCTGCTGGTCGGGCTCGTCATCGGCCGCATCGACCGCAAGGCGGTGATGCTATTCTTTTGCCTGCTCTGCATCGCCTCAAGCGTGGCCGCGGCAGTAGCGCCGAATTTCACCGTGCTGCTGGTGGCGCGGCTGGTGCTTGGCATCGCCATCGGTGGGTTCTGGACACTGGTGGCGGCCGTCGTCGCGCGGCTCGTTTCGATCAAGGCGATCGGGCGCGGCATGTCGATCATCTTCATCGGCGTTTCGGCCGCGACGATCTGCGCGCCGCCGCTGGGCGCGCTTATCGCCGAGACCTTTGGCTGGCGGGCGGCGTTCCTGGTCGGCGGCGGGGCGGCGCTTCTGGCGCTGGTGATCGAGTTCGTGACGTTGCCGAAACTGCCGGCAACCGATCCGGTGCGGCTCGGCACGCTGGTCGAAATGTCGAAGCGGCCGATGGTGCGCATCGGGCTGCTCGCGGTGGTGGCGATCGCCGCGGGCCACTTTGCCGGCTTCACCTATGTGCGGCCGGTACTTGAAACAGTGACGCATCTTTCGCCGACAGTTGTTGCGGGCGTATTGCTGGCTTTTGGCCTTGCCAATTTCGTCGGCAATCTGGCCGGTGGC
>Ga0268266_10001525_pt1 | contig 27119 bp, 21 predicted proteins | sample KBSS13metaG_FD_190356 | JGI IMG/M metagenome (GOLD analysis project Ga0268266, IMG submission 190356) | Switchgrass rhizosphere microbial communities from Kellogg Biological Station, Michigan, USA - KBS S1-3 metaG (SPAdes) (version 2) | ecosystem: Host-associated > Plants > Roots > Rhizosphere... | reverse complement strand
GATCGTGACACCCGCTGCCGGCGAGTACGAGGCGGCGCAGTTCAGCCCTGACGGCAAGACGCTGTTCTGCAAATACACCGCGCAAGATGAGGCGATCTATCACCTCCCCCGGCTGAACAAGGTGTCCTGGCCCGCCGGTGGTGACGCCACGCTGGTGGCACGTGACTTCGATCGTGAAGTAGCGGTCTATGCGATCACACCTGACAGTCGCAGCGTCTATCTCCTCGCGCCCGACGGAGCGAACGAAAATTTGTACCGCGTGGCTGCCGGCGGTGGTAAGCCCTCGGCCGTCATAGAACCCACGGTAGGTGGCTACACTTCGCTCGTCATCGCGCAGAAGGCACCCCGGACCGAGCTCATTGCGAGTTATGGAAGCTCGGTGAGCCCCCTGGAGCTCGTGCGCATCGCTCCGGGCGCGCGGCGCCAGTCGAATCTCACCCAATACGATGCGGCCACGGCGGCAACCATCGACTGGCAACCGCCCCAACACTTCGCTTTCACCAGCGCGGGCAACGGGCGCACCATTCATAACATGGTCGTGCTGCCGCCGGCGTTCGACGCGGCAAAGAAATACCCGCTGGTCATGCTGATCCACGGAGGCGCCGCCTCCAGTCACCCCGACCAGATCGGGTTGCGTTGGAACTATCACCTGTTGGCGGCTCCCGGCTACGTGATCCTCCTGACGGACTACACCGGCTCGACGGGTTACGGCGAGTCATTCGCGCAGGCCATCAAGCTCGATCCTTTGAAAACGCCCGGTGACGAGCTCAACCAGGCGGTCGACGCAGCCCTGCAGCGTTATCCGTTCATCGACGGGACGCGGATGTGCGCGGCCGGCGCCAGCTATGGCGGCCACCTCGCCAATTGGCTCGAAGCCACCACCACTCGCTACAAGTGCATCATCAGCCACGCTGGCGAGGTCGACCTCACCACGCAGTGGGGTGAAAGTGACTACATTTACGACCGTGAGTTGACCAACGGCGGCCCACCCTGGGCCGGCAACCCGATCTGGCACGACCAGAGCCCCATCACGTATGCGGCGAACTGGAAAACCCCTATGTTGCTCAGCATTGGTGAGCGGGACTTCCGCGTTCCGTTGGGTAACACACTGGAGAACTGGGCCACATTGCAGCGTATGCACGTGCCCAGCCGGCTGTTGGTCTGGCCGGACGCCTGGCACTGGATCGTCAAGCCCGAGGACAGCCGGCACTTCTACACTGAAGTGCACGACTGGCTGGCGAAGTACCTCCGACCGGAGGGCGATTCAGCCCACTGAAGCCAACCGGTCGTAACCCCACCACCGGCTCAGTCGGTGGCGCCATCATTACAAACGCGGGTCCACCGGCTCGCTTTCGAGCGCGAGCACTCCAAACACGCACTCGTGGACATGACGCAGCGGCTGGCGATTGACGAAGCGGGTCAATGCCTCGATCCCGAGGCAGAATTCACGTTCCGCCAGGCTGCGTTTCGCTGAGAGTCCACGCCGTCGCAGCCGGTCCAGGTTGTGCGGCAAGTCATATTCGGGGCCGTAGATGATCCGCAGGTATTCGCGGCCGCGACATTTCAGCGCCGGCTGCACCAGTCCGCGTGCGTTACGTGCCACAAAATCCAGGGGCTTTATCACCATACCCTCGCCGCCGGATGCCGTCAGCTCCAGCCACCAGTCGACAGCTCCGGCCACCTCGGCCGGGTTCTCCAGATCAACAACCCGAAACGGTGTCGCGGCCAAAAGCTGTGGCTCCGTGTTGGCTAGCCTGGCCAGAGTGGTCATGTGCCACTCGTGATTCCGTCCGGTATGCAGGTGACCTTCCGAGGCCAACAGGTGAAACGGTGCCAGCTTCAGTCCTTCCAGCCCCTGCGTCGGCCAGCAATAGCGACGATAGGCTTCGATGTACTGTGACACTGACGTTCGGCGCGTCTCCAACGTCTCGAGCACGCCAGCCAACTGCGGAAGGCGGCGCGCGCCGGCGGCCAATGCCGCAACACCGGCCTCGATGGAGGCCGTACCCGCAGCGCCGACCGCGGCATATTGGTGGCGAATCAGGTCCTGGGCCTTGGCCGACCAAGGCATGAGCTCGCAGTCCAGCGCCACCCAATCGGTGCCCAACTCGATGTACAGGTTGCTGGCCTCCAGGGCCGCGGATACGCGCGCCAGCAGCGCCCGTTCCAGATCCATTTCGTTGAAAAAGCGGCGTCCCGTGCGAGTGTAGACGATCCCCTGCCCCTCGCCTGCAACTCCAAACCGCTTACGCGCCGTGTCCTCATCCTTGCAGACGATGACGACCGCACGTGAGCCCATGTGCTTCTGCTCGCACACGACGGTCCGGATCTCCCTGCTGCGGAAATAGGTGAAGGCCTCCGTCGGATGCTCCAGGAAGTGGCCTTCCTGGTGCGTCTCCGACGGCGACATGGTCGGGGGCAGGTAGATGAGCCACTTGGGGTTGGCCGCGAAGCGACTCATGACCTCCAGGGCCGCAATCGCATTGGACTCCCGGATCGTGATCCGCCGCTCGAGGCTGGTATCGATCTGGCGCTTGCCGAGCACGTCCTGCACCGACAGCAGGTCGTCGTGTTGCTGCTGCGCGGTCGCGGTTGAGACCTGAGCGGGAGGATTCAGCGGACGCGTGGGCTCGTAGTACACCTGCCTGGCCGCTACGCTGACCAACTCGCGCTCGGGATAACGCAACGCGGTCAACTTGCCGCCGAAGACGCAGCCCGTATCGACGCAGATCGTGTTGTTGAGCCACTCCGCATAGGGAACCGGGGTGTGACCGTAGACCACGGTCGCCCGCCCTCGATAGTCCGCGGCCCAGTTGTACCGGATTGGCAGACCGTATTCGTCGGTCTCACCGGTGGTCTCCCCATACATGGCGAAGGCCCGCACGACCGCGGAGCCACGGCCATGCATCTCCTCGCGCAAGCCGGCATGCGCAATGACGAGTCGGCCGGCATCGAATACATAATGGCTCACGAGCTTGTCGAGGAAGTGAGTTACCTGGCCACGAAATTCTTCGCTCTCTGCCTCGAGCTGCTGCATCGACTCGGCGAGCCCGTGTGTCAGCTTCACTTCGCGGCCACGCAGTTTCCGGACGAGCTTGTTGTCGTGATTGCCGGCGACACAATAGGCAGTACCGGCGGCCACCGAGCCCATGACCAGCCGCAGGACATCTGGTGTCTTCGGTCCACGGTCCACCAGGTCACCCACGAACACGGCCTTGCGCCCCAACGGATGGGTCACCTTGGAGTGCCCACCCGTTGAATCGACATCGAGGTGATAACCCAGCGACAGCAACAGCTCGTGCAACTCGTCATAGCAGCCGTGCACGTCGCCGATGATGTCGAACGGACCGCTGTCAGCCTTCTTGTTGTTCCAGAGCGGCTCGCGAATGAGCGTGGCAGCATCGACCGCCGCTTGGGATTCGAACACCGTGACGTGTCGAAAGCCTTCACGCTCCAACCCGCGGAGTGAGCGCCGCAGCGCCTGGCGTTGGTTGCGGATGACGTGCGGGCCGAAGTCGCGATCCGGACGCGACCGGTTACGCTCCTGGCACAAGGCTTCCGGAAGATCGAAAACCAGCGCGACCGGCAGCATGTGGTGCCGTCGTGCCAGCTCGACCAGGGGTTTGCGGTCCTCGGGCCTGACACTGGTGGCGTCGACCACCGTCAGGCGTCCGGCCGCGAGCCGCTTGCCCGCGATGAACTGCAGCACCTCGAATGCCGCGCCCGTCGCGGCCTGGTCGTTCTCGTCGTCGGCGACGAGGCCGCGGCAATAGTCGGATGAAAGGATTTCCGTGGTCAGAAAATGCCGGCGGGCGAAAGTCGTCTTACCCGACCCCGACGTTCCGATCAAAACCACGAGCGCCATCTCGGGAAATCGTACCTCCATGACCTGCCTCAACTCGGCGCCACGAGGCTGAAGAGTGCAAGCTGGGTAGGCGGACCGGTCAGCGGATCCTCAGCGCCCACCGCCAGGTACTCCACGCCGTAGCCGAAGCGCTCACACTGGCGGCCGCACCAGGTTCGAAACTCCTCGCGTGTCCATTCGAAACGATGATCGCCATGGCGGAACGCGCCCGGCGCGAGCCCTGCGAAATTCACATTGTACTCTCGATTGGGTGTCGTCACGATCGCAAAGGTCGGACGGGCCGCTTCAAACAGCACGCGCTCGAACGCCGCCAGCCGCGGCGGATCGAGGTGCTCAACGACTTCGATCACCGCAGCCGCATCGAAACCGCTGAGCCGCTCATCGCGATAGAGCAGCGATCCGTGCAGCAATTCGATTCGGGCCCGCTGCCTCGGCAGCATCCGGTCGAGTTTCAGTCGGTCGGCAGCTCGCTCCAACGATCGGACTGAAACGTCCATTCCAACGACGCGCTCCAGCGCCGGCAGCCGCAACAAACGCCACAGCAGTTGGCCCTCGCCACAGCCAAGGTCAACAATCCTCTTGATGTCCAGGGAGGTCACCAGGTTGGTTACGGTTTCGAGGCGGCGCTCCTGGAGCGAAACGCGCTTTTCGAGCTCGACTTCGCGGGCGGCCGCCTGGGGCACGACCGCCGGCGCGTCGGTTGATGCGTCCTCATCCTGCTCGGCATCGCCCTCCTCTTCGACGCTCAAACGCTCGAGCGCCATACGCGCCAGGCTGGGCTTATACTTCAAATACCGCCGCGCAATCCAATCCTTCATCGGATGCGTACCGAGCCATTCCGATGCGTGGCGCAGGAGTTTCTCCACCTCAGCCTCGCCCACCCAGTAGTGCTTACGATCATCCAACACGGGAATGAGTACGTACAGATGCCGCAAGAGATCTTGTAGACGAGCGTTGGCGCGCAACGTCAGCGAGTAATAGGAGCTCTCTCCCCACTCAGGAAAATGACCGTCGAGCGGCTGCCTAACGGCTTCAACCGTGTAGCCTAGTGGCTCGAACAGCTTGGTGAGAACGGTTGCGCCACCCCTGCAAGGCAGGGCCGCGATGCGGACTTCCAAGGGGATGGGTGTTACGGCCAGATCGGGTCGATGGCGGCATTTGCCCGCCATCGCCGAGCGGAAAGCGGACCCGATGGCAACACTCATGAACGACGAAGCCACGTAAGGACGGTCGTTCACGTAGTGGGTCAGGTCAGAGTCGCCTTGCCGTCCCGCTCTGCCGCGCACGAGGCCAACGAGGTCCAGGTTCAGCAACAACGCAACTGTACACAGCTCCTCGGTCGCTTGCGGGTAAAAGACCAGCGCGCGACCGCCGGCCGACAGCTCGAACTCGTGGACCTTGTCCGGATGTTTCTCGAGGAGAAACCCCAGGTCGGTCGCGGGCGAATGAGTGCTCGTAATGGTCAATAGCATCGCTAACAGACCTTGACGGCGCAGGCGCGGTAGACGTTCGCGACGGCGCAGTTCTTCGTTCCGGCAGGGAGAGCGGCCTGCAGCGCTGCCTGCTCATCGTGATTGCCATTGGCGCGCGGCGTGAGCATGTGGTCGGCATCCTCGACTACGAACGCGTCGTGCGAGCCGGTGATGAAGTTCACAAAGATCTCGTCGCCTTCCAGGGCCTTCTTGTCGCAGGTGTACATTATCTCGGCACTCTGGCCCTTGCGACGTGACAGCTCGCCCAAAATGTCCAGGGCGCGGGCCTTGACGATCGCCTGAGCGATGGACCATTCATCCACCGCCACGTTGACCGCGGCCGCAAAAGGCCGGGCGCCATGTGTCTGCAACTCTGGATTCAACTTACGAAGTGTCATGTGCTTGTTCTTGCATGGGCCCGGTGAGCCCATTCTCACCGGGCCGTTGTCGCGTGCGGCTCAGGTACCAGGCACGCCTAGGCGGCCCCCTTGATCCGCACGACGTCCTTCAACACACCGTCGAGGCCACCGAAGACCGTCAGCTTGTCGATCTTCTCGGTTACCTTTTCCAGTGTCTCCAACTCCTTCAATCGCAACAGCGTCGGGTTCTCATCCATGAGCCGCGCGGTGTTGAGCAACGAACGCGTCGCTGCCGTCTCCTCGCGACGCTTGATGAGGTTCGCCTGCGCGACCTTCTCCGCTTCGACCACCTGGTTGAGAATGGTCTTCATCTCACCAGGCAGAATCACGTCCTTGACACCCACGGAGTGGATCGCCAGGCCGTGCTCCGCGACCTTCGGGCGCACTGTCCCGCCGATCTCGCGGTCGAGCACGCCCTTGTCGCCGAGCAACTCATCCAGAGTCCGTGTACCCACGGCCTCTCGCAGAGCGAACTGCAGTTCCTTGTATGCGAACTCGACGAAGTTGGTCAGCGTGCTGCGCGCCTTCACGACGTCCAGCACCTGCCACAGCGCCGTGAGGTTTACGCGCAAGCTCACCTTGTCCCGAGTCAGGATTTCCTGGCCCGGGACTTCCATCGCCTGGACGCGGCGGTCCACGAGCTCGGTCTTCAACGCACGCTGGTACTTCCAGAATGCATGCAAACCAGGTTCGAGCACCTTCACCAGTTCGCCGTCCACGATGAGCAGACCGACCGCGGTATCCGGCACCTCAACCGCGCTAACAGCTTCCGCCACCTGCGCGGCTAGAGGCTGCTTCGCCCGGACGAGTACCTTGGCGAGGTCCGACTGAATCTCGAAATCCTTCGAGATGTCGTACTTCACAACCTGCACTTCAGTCGGACCACGCCAGTAGAGCTGGCGCTTACCGGGTGCAAGCACTCCCGCGATCTTGCCGTTCTTGTACACGACGCCCACTTCACGATCCCGCAGCTCGACGACCAGGAAGTGCGCGGCGATCGATTCTCCGGCCGCTTCCAGCAGGAAGTCGATTCGCGGGTGCTCGAACTCCGTCACGGTCAGGTCGTGGATCTCAATTGCACTGCGTTGCAGCGGATCGAAGACCCAGCGTACGCCCGGCTCGAGAAAGGCCACGAAGCTCCGGTTACGGAACAGCAGGCCGCGCTCGTGCTGAGCGATGGTGATTCGCTTCAAACCTAGCATGTTGTTATCTCCTTTCTTCTCCTCGTCAAACAAATAGGTCGAGGTGGGACCCACGCCCGTACGCGGGCCGCAGGGGTCGCGACGCCCTCCGCGCTCCTGGCAGCTTCGTCATCCGACACGGTCCCTTCCTGGACACGTGCCTTCAACGAAGCGCGTCAAACACTTCTGGCGTCGCGTACCCCGACCGCGCAAAGCGGTACGTGCGCTGTGACCTTTGCCAGCCAGGCGAACCGGCTCTTTCGAGCAAGTGTCGCATTTGCCGGCGAGGCCACCGGGGCACCTCGATGCGAGGCCGAGGCCTCGCCGTCATCGTTTCCACCGTTTTTCAGACGGTTGGGTGCAAGCACGGGAGTCGAACCCGCGACACGCGGTATCTAAAACCGCTGCTCTACCACTGAGCTACCTTGCTTACGGTTGAGACCAGGTCATCGCGCGATACACGCACGCGCAATTCGCAGCGCGAGCGCGTCAGGCGGGACTCACGAGCCCGCACCGCTGACACGAATTTCCCAGTTCCCGACCTCTGTACGACACCGCGCTCACGCGTGATGTCGAATCTAAAAGCCGCCGCCACAAAAAACGAGGCCCCGGTGGCAGCGCCAACCGGGGCCTCGAGGGAGGTTTACGGAAGGGCTGCCAGAATCAGCCCTCCCGTCTCATGCAGGAAAGCTAACCCGTCGAATTTTCGGACCGACTCAACAGGCGGGCGCCGCCTCCTGGAGGAGGCGCCTGCAAGTGGAGCCGCGCCAACGCCGCTTCCGCGCGCAGCTTGCGCTGCTCCGTGCGGCTGTTGAGTCTGGCAGGCGCACGCCCGCGGAAACCCTCCGTCACCTGGCCATGAGCCTGGATCGATCCACGCAGTTTGTTGAGTAGGTCGAGATACATAGGGTCGCGAAATATACGCCGAGTGTTTGTGTTGTCAAGCTGTCAATCGTCTCAATTTCAACAAGGTCGGACTTTCATCCATCAGCGGCGCCGTGTTGAGCAATGTCACATCCTTGACGCCCACCGAGTGGATCGCCAGCCCGTGCCCGGTCACTTTCCCATGCGCCGCCGCGCAGATCTCGCGATCCAGCAGCCCCCGGTCCGCCAGCACTTCGTCCAGTGTCCGGTTACCCACGGCTTCGCGCAGCGCGAATTGCAGTTCCTTGTAGGCAAAGTCAACGAAGTTGGACAGGGCAGCACGCGCCCGGACGACATCCAACACCTGCCAAAGCGCCACGAGGCCAATGCGCAGATTCACCCAGTCGCGCGTGAGGAGCTCCTGCCCGGCCACCTCCATCGCCTGCACGCGCCGATCGATCAACTCGACGCTGATGGCTCGTTGAAACTTCCAGAACGCATGCAGTCCTGGACCGAGCACCTTCACCAACTCTCCGTCGATCATGAGCAGGCCGATGGCGGTGTCAGGTACTTCGACGGCCATTACCGCTTCGGCGACCTGGGCCGCCAATGGCTGTTTCGCGCGCACGAGCACTTGGGCAATACCCGAGGGAATCTCACAGTCCTGCGAGATGTCGTAGCGCACGACGTGTACATCGACCGGGCCCCGCCAGTAGAGCTGGCGTCTCCCCGGGGCCAACACGCCCGCGATCTTGCCGTTCTTGTACACGAGGCCAACCTCGCGATCTTCCAGCTCCACCACGTGAAAATGGGTTGCGGTGTCCTCGCCCGCCGCGTTCAACAGGAAATCGAGCTGCGGATGCTCGAACTCCGGCACGGTGAGGTCGCGCACCTCGATCTCCGTGCGACGCAGAGGGTCGAAAATCCAGCGCACTCCCGGTTCGAGCACCGTCTCGAAGCTGCGCTCGTGGAACAGCAGACCGCGCTCATGCCTCGCGATGTGAATTCGCTTCAAACCAAACATTGTTGTCCTCTCCCTTCCTCGCTCGAGGTCAACCGGGCCGCGCAAACGACGAGGCCCCGGTGGCAGCGCCGACCGGGGCCTCATGAGAGGAACGGAGGGCTGCTTGTATCAGCCCTCCACACTGAAAGGAAGGCTAATCCGTAGAACCGAAGTCCATACCGACACGGCAGGCCGGCGTCTGGCGCGCCTTATGTTTCGGCTGGTTGTCCATGCCGACGCCACAGGCGTGCGCCATCGCGTGCCCGTTCGTCAGTTGGACGTCCATGCCGACGCCACAGGCGGCCGCCACTACGCGCGACTGCTGCGTACCAACGCCGCCAGCGGACGCCACCAGGCGCGACTGCTGCTTCGGTTGGAAATCCACATCAACGGCGCCAGCGTGCGCCATTGCGCGCGACTTCTGGTTCAGTTGGATGTAGGTGTTGGGATTCATAGTGCGACCAATATACCCGGGGTGTTTGCTTTGTCAAGCTTTGAGTAGCTCGATCAGCGCGTAATCCCGCTGAAACATAGCGTCGGCTGGGGTAATACAGGAACAGGTCCTCGTCGCTACACCACTCATTCAGACACTGCAGCAAGGCACCACTGGCAATGTGTCGCTGCGCCCGCCCTTGCGCGACGTAGGCCAGGCCGCAGCCCTGCAATGCCGCATCGATCATCAGGTCCTGGTCGTCCAAGGTAATCGGGCCGCTTACCTCCACGTTCGACCTCCTGCCCGTCACGCTCGAATTGCCCGCTGCGGGTGGTCCTGTGAAATACCGCACCCCCACCCCTCCAGGCTGCGAATCGCGTGACTCACCGCGGAGGCCGCCACCCCTCGCTCCACCGCCGCCTTCCGGAAGCTCCTCTGCCGCGCCACCGCGACGAAGGTCGCCAGCTCGGCCAGTTCACCGCCCTGCATATCTACTCCCACCGCCGTAACGCGCCATCACGCGAGCGACCGCATCGCCCCGAGACGGGCCGCACCACCATGCGCCCCATCCCGCGCCCCGCCGCCCCGCACGACCATGCACGGGATCCCCCGCCAGACGCCGTCGCATCACCATGCGCCCGATCCCGCGCGCCCGCCGCCGTCCCTGCACCACCATGCACACGATCCCGCGCCGCCGCCGTCCCTGCACCACCATGCACACGATCCCGCGCCGCCGCCGCCACAGCGCATCGGCCGCGACACTCACCGGGGCCGCACACCGTCCCGCACCTCGGCCGCCGAGGCCCAGTCGGCGCGAGCCCTCCCCCAGACGCTCGCCGGCAAAGTCGCTCTCGTGACGGGCGCGAGCTCGGGCATCGGCCGCGCGACAGCGCTCAAGCTCGCCCGCCGCGGCGCGAAGATCGTCGCGAGCGCCCGCAGGAGCACCGCGATCGAGTCACTCGTCGCTCAAATTCGTAAAGAGGCTTTTGAGGCCACCGCGGTGACGGCCGATATCAACGTGGAGCAGGACGTGATCGACCTCGTCGCGAAAACCATCGCGACCTACGGTCGAATCGACATCGCCTTCAACAACGCCGGCACCGAAGGCGAATTCACGCCGTTCGTCGATCAAACCAACCTGGCCCGCACCGCTTCCATCGAGTGGTTCAAACACGGCGTGCGCGTGAACAACATCGCCCCAGGCATGATCGATACGCCCTTCCAGGATCGCATCTGGCCCTCGGAGCAAGTCAAAAAGGATGTCGGCGCGACCTCAGTCGCCGGCCGGATGGGAACGCCGCAGGAAATCGCCAAGGCCGTCGCGTTCCTGGCCTCTGACGACGCCTCATTCGTCACCGGCCACGGCCTCATCGCCGACGGCGGCCTGACTATCGCCTAAGAGCGTTCGCGACATGCCCCGGCGGGGGAGTCGGTCCAGCACCAAGCTCCGCCACCTCCAACCCTGACCCGCGGCCCTCGGTGCGCCTCAGTAGTAACGCCTACCGCCACCGAGGAGCCTCGCCGGCAGAAACAGGATGGCCCGCAACAATTCAAATACGGCCTCCACCCCGATCCCCACAAGCCTGAACGGAATCGTGATGAGCCAAACGAGCGGCCACAACAACAGCACCAGCAAGGCCAGCGGCCAGCAGAGAATGAAGAGCACGAGCCAAAGCAGTAATCCCATACAGTTACGCTAATCCTCCCGCCCCCCTCTCGCAACCCCCACCCACCGCCCCATCTGCACGCCTCAGCGCACCATCGCGACTAGCGCGCCTGAATCGCTGCGCTCACGCGCGCGTTTCGACCGGTTTGCGCGCGGGTGAGAAGTGGGGACCGCGTTGGCATATGTGGATGCGCGCGAATGGCGGTAGTGTGCACGTTGGGCGCGGCATTGGTGGAAACGCGGCGTCTGCGGCCGCGTGCGGCCGGGCCTGCCCGTGGAAGCGTCCTGCGCGCCGAACGCACGGAACGCGTGACCATCCGGCGCGCGCGTTCTTGCGTGCCACACTCGCGGAACGCAGCGACATGTGGCGCCCGACGCGTCGGGCCGCCGCGGACTGTCGAGGCCACCTCGCGCAGCGCCCCGACGGCGCCCGCACCGGCGAGCCTCACCTCGGCGATCACCGACCCGACGGCACGGCGCGGCACGGCACCCTGATCGGCACGCCCCCAAGTTTGTTTCACTGTTAAGCACCGCCGTCGGATGTTGATTCCTCAACGACCCTTGGTTTGTTGTTTGTCAACGAGAATGTCAACCCCCACCCCTGAGACTGTCGTCGCCCGCTGACAGATTGCGACGCACCTCACAAACCGCTTTACTAGCGCCCAACAAAAAGCGAACACGCACGCAACTCTAGATGACAAACATTGACACCGACTTGTTCTGTCAAGTCGGACAACGACGCCGCGAAAGCGGCGCCGGTCGACCGGCTGCGGGCGCATGTATGTGCGGATTGGATATTCATTCTGGTTGTTTCGAACAATGGTTGGGGAGTTATGGCGATCAAGGTGTTTCGTAATTACTGGAAGCGTCCGATGGCGGTGCTCGCCGGCATGGAGCTCCTGGTCTTTGCCAGTGCGTTATGTCTGATCTCGCTGCCGCACTTCGACGGCGAGAGCCCACTCGCGGACAGCGACATCGGCCAGGTCCTGGCGCGCGCGGTGCTGTTCGCCCCGGTTCTCAGCATCGCAATGGCGGCAACGGGCCTTTATAACGAGCGCCAGACCCTCACCCTCGGCGGCTTGATGGCCCGCATCCTGGTGAGCTCGCTCGGCGGCATGGTCGTGATCGCCATCGTGGCCAGCCTCATCCCCGAACTCTCCTTCGGACGCGAAGCCCTGGTCCTCGGCGTCATCCTCGTCGGCGCCGGCTCCGCTGGCTGTCACTACGTACTCGCAAAGCTCGCTGGCGAGCACGTCTTCAAGAAACGCATCATCGTCTACGGCGCGGGCAGCCGCGCCGCAAGCCTCATCCAGAAGCAAGCCGCCGGAAATCTCGGCGGCTACAAAGTGGTGGGATTCCTTCCCGCCGTCGGTGATGACCCGAGCGCGGTCTCCACGGAGCGTCGCATCGAGTTGCGCACGAGCCTCCTGGAGCACTGCCAGGGACACGGAGTGACCGAGATCGTAGTCGCGATGGACGACAGTCGCGCCCCCTTCCCCATCGATGCATTCCTGCAGTGCCGTCTCGCGGGCATCGATGCGACCGACCTCACCGAGTTCCTCGAGCGTGAGACCGGCCAGGTGCGAATCGACCTGGTGCATCCGAACTGGATGATTTTCTCCGACGGCTTCCGCCGCCCTTCCCTGCACTCGTACCTGGAACGCGTGTTTGATGTGCTGGCGAGCCTCGCTCTCCTGGCGGTCACGTGGCCGGTGATGTTGCTCACGGTAATGGCAATCAAGATCGAAGAAGGCCCGGCGGCGTCCGTACTCTACCGGCAAGTCCGCGTAGGCGAGCGCGGTCAGCCCTTCCGGCTCTTCAAGTTCCGCAGCATGCGTGAAGATGCAGAGCATGATGGTCGCGCACGCTGGGCGGCCGCGAACGACGACCGTGTAACCCGCGTGGGCCGCGTCATACGCAAGCTCCGTATCGACGAGCTGCCGCAGATCATCAACGTGCTCAATGGCGAGATGAGCCTGGTCGGACCGCGCCCCGAGCGACCCGAGTTCGTTTCACAGCTCAATACGAAGATCCCGCTCTATCGCGAGCGCCACGTCATCAAGCCGGGCATCACGGGGTGGGCGCAGCTTTGTTATCCGTACGGTTCAAACGAAACCGATGCGGCCGAAAAGCTTCAATATGACTTGTTTTATGTAAAGAACAGGACGCTGCTGTTCTACCTGGCGATCCTGGTGCAAACGGTCGAAGTCATCCTCTGGGGCAAAGGCGCTCGCTGATGCGCTAGGGGCAAGGGGCAAGGCGCGAAGCGCCAGAGTCGAGAGAGAGAAAATCAGGCGGCCAGGGACACGGAGTTCAGGCTGCCAGGGATACGGAGACTGACGGCTCGGGGCGGGCGCGGAGCCCACCCGCGCTAATTGGGGGGTTGACTCGGCTCCGCCGGAGTCTTGGGCAACCCGAACGTCATGATGTTGCGGCCGGTGATCACCGTAACGAGTTGCTCGTCGTTGGCACTGTAGGTAATAGGAGCCCCGTAGATCACGCCACCGGTCTCCACGCTCCACAGAATATGTCCGGTGCGGGCGTCGAACGCGTAAAGCGCGCCGTGGTCGCCACCAAACACAACGCCGCCGCGCGTGGAAAGCAGTCCTCCCGTATTGTCATCATCCGAGCGCGACTCATGGCGGTTCTCCCACACGAGCTTGCCGGTTGAAGCATCCAGTGCCCGGACGGCCGTATAGAAGGATCGCCCGCCGGTCGTAGGCAAAGTCAGCCCGGTCTGGAAGAAAATCATGCCTTCCTCGAGCACGGGAACGAACACCAGGTCGAGATCCGGGTCGTAACTGGGCGACCACCAGTTAGTTGCGCCCTTCGCACCGGGATAAGTCGAAACACCCTGCACCGAGGCGTGCTGGTCCTTCGGGAGAATGGGCCGCCCCTTGCTGTCGAGGCCCTCCGCCCAATTCTGCTTCACGAACGGCATCCCCGTGAGAAACGCTCCCCGTTCCCGGTCGAGCACGTAGTAGAAGCCATTGCGATTCGCCCACAGCAGGCGCTTCTCCAACCCCTGGGAGGTGTTGCGATCCGCGATGAGGGGAGTCTGGTTGGAATCCCAGTCATGCGTATCGCCCGGCGTGAACTGGAAATGCCACAGCAGCTTGCCCGTCGTCCCGCGCAAGGCGACTACTGAATCCGAGTACAGGTTGTCACCCTTGCGGTTGCTCGCATCGAAGTCAGGCCGCGGGTTGCCCACTCCCCAGTAGAGGACGTCCAACTGCGGATCATAGGAGCCCGTCAACCAGGTCCCCGCCCCGCCCTTCTTCCATGAATCGCCCGACCACGTCTCATTGCCAGGCTCGCCGGACCCGGGAATCGTCTGGAACCGCCAGCGCTCCTTGCCGGTGTTGGCATCGAAGGCCACGATGAAAGTCCGCCCGTAGCCCGGCGGACTGCCCACTCCCGTGACCACGAGATCGTGAAACACCAGGGGCGCGCCGCTGATGTAGGTACCCGGATATTCGCCAACATGGGCTTCCCACAGCTCCCGCCCGGTAGCGGCGGAGAGTGCTACGAGCTTTGAATCCCACGTCCCGACAAACACCCGGTTGCCGAGCAGCGCGACGCCGCGGTTCTGCTCCAAGGGTCCTTCGCCGCCACCCACGTACGTGTATTTGTGCACGTACTCCCAAAGGTGTCGCCCGGTCGCCGCGTCGACGGCGAGCACCCGGCCGCGAGGCGCAGTGAAATACATGACGCCATCGCGAACGATAGGCGTGCTCTCGATCTTGTCAGGGCTGCCGACGAGCTGGTGCATCCAACGCATACCGAGCAGGCCCACGTTGTGGGTGTTGATTTGAGTCAGGGAGCTGTGCCGGCTCGAGCCATACGCGCCACCGTAGGTCAGCCAGTCGTCACCCGGCTCTTCCGCGGCAACGAGATCCGGATACGTCACCTGGATCTGTTGCAGTTTGGACTTCTTCTCCGCCACGACGGCCACATTGCTGGCCGGAACGCCCAGCGAGCGGATGTAGGCCACCAGGCGCCACAGGTCGGAGCTCTTGAAGTGATGCGGCGCCATGGCCGTCTCCGGCACGCCATCGCGAATCGTCCGATAAACGGCCCACTCGGTATCCCCGTGGCGGAACTCCCGGCCGAACAAGGCCGGCGCACCCGGCCCGCCGCTGCCATCAGGAGAATGGCAGCTCGCGCATTGCTCACGGAACAACGCCGCACCGGCCGCGATGTCGGCAGGCGTGTTGCTCGGCACATGAATGACGGCGTACGGATTGCGGGTAATCACGAGCCGGGCAATCTTCGGCTGGTGCGCGTTGGGCAGCAGTAGCCCCGGCAATTCACTGAGCTCCAGGTCGGGGATCTGCCCGGTGACATCCAGATAAACCACCCGCAGACGCCAACGCAGCCCCGGAACCGTAATGGCGACGACCAGGCAGGCAAGCAAAACCATCGAACCGATTACGAGGCGGCGCCGAGCCGGGCTCTCCCGAGGCGCCTCCGCGTCGCTCACGGGTACCCCGCTGGCCTGCCCATTCAAGGTAGGCAGCGGACCTTGTACAGTCTCGGGCATTTAGGGTGACAGGTTACCGGAATTCTTCTTCGCCAAGCTTGGCACTCGCATAAACCGTGCCTAGCTCTGCCGTGGCCGCACTCGCCGCCGCAGAGCGGCCATCAGCGCCTGCGGGTCCACCGGCTTGACGAGGTGCGCATCCATGCCGGCTTCCCGGGTGCGCCGCCGGTCGGTCTCCAGTCCCCAGGCCGTCAAGGCGATGATGTACATGTCTGCCCCCCAGAACTTGCGCCGGATGGCCCGGGTTGCCGCGATCCCATCGAGCTCGGGCATAGCGACGTCCATGAAAATGACGTCTGGCCGAAAAGTTTCCGCAAGCTCCACGGCCCGGCGCCCATTGGCAGCCGTCAGCACCACGTGCCCTTGCGCGAGCAGCAGCATCGAGAGGGAGTCGGCTGCATCGGCATTATCGTCAACGACGAGTATTTTCAGGGGTGGCTGAAAGGTTTCTGAAGGCTCTGCCGCGTCGTTCGCCGCCGGCTCCTCCGTGCTGACCAGTTGATCGACCAAACGCACCAGTTGGCTCACCTGGCGCACCATCATGTCGGTCGTGCGCGCCAGGGTGGGGTCCGCCCCGGCGCGTTGGCGCAGGATTTCAATTCCATTGCGCAGCGGCGTGAGCGGATTGCGCAATTCATGCGCCAACAGGGCGAGCTGGTGATCCTTCGCGATACTGTTACGAATTGTTTCCAAGCTGTTGAAGCGGCGCGCATGGGATACCAGCGCCGCCAGTAACACACCGAACCCGCCGATCGTCAGCAGCATGAGCTCGAATCCGGCGCCGGACATCGCCGTGGACTGGCCGATCCGCACGAGCATCCCCAGCAACACCAACAGCGAGCTCATCCAGGCGAGGATGCGGCGGGCGCTCGCGGCGCCGGCACTGTTTTCGGCCAGCCGCCGCATCCAGCCCAGGTCCGGCCGTCGCAACAACACGCCGCAGAACAGCACACCCAGGCTGAGCCCGGAGTTCAAACCGACGTGCGCATAAAAGCCCATCGCATACAGCGCACGGAGGTTATAGAGGTAGGCCAAGGCGGCACTGGCCGCTAGCAGTGTTCCCGCGGTTCCCAGCCAAATCAACAAGGCGCGCGCCGGCTCGCTGCGGGCGCGGATCAGCAGCAAACAACAGCACAATAACCCGAGAGCGACCAAGGTCCCGGCAGCCGGACGCCCGGGGCGGAGGTACGGTCCGGGCTGCTCGTGGACGACGGCGTCGGAGAACAGGAACTGGTCCAGCCCCCAGTCAACGTCCAGCGCGTTCTGCCAGATCGTTGCGATCGCCACTCCCAGCACGACGAGCGCGCACCCACGCGTCAGGAGGCGGCAGAGGAGGCAACGCTCGGTGCTCGCACCGAGTGAGACCGCGCACAGGGCGAAACAAACGGCACTCAGTGGCTGGGTGGCCCGCTCGCCCGGCAGACCGCTCTTGAGAACCGTCACGTCGAATGCCCAACCGAGCAGAATCAGCACCGCCAGCATGAAAGCCAGTGATGCCACGATCCGTACCAGTGTTACATAAGTCCGGGTCGAGCCTGCGACGGACCGGGAGGAATCGAGAGTCGCGTCCGCCGAACGCGCGCAAAAAACTCCCATGAGAGACGGGTACCCCCTGCTCGAGTGTTCTTTCGGAATCCCCGTCTGGCGGTCATACGACACCGACAATAAACACAGGTGCCGCGGGCAGGCTACTGCCTTCGAATAGAGGTGATCCTAATATGACTGGAGCGTGCCGAGAAGAGGGCTCCAGTCCCAACCAGGATTAATTTCAGTGCTGTGCCGACAGCACCTTTCGGCAAAGCCAACGTGAGCTTCACGGCAGTGGGTAGATGATGAAATCGTCGTGGACCTCGAGCCGTGGTAACTCGCCCATCGCATCCACGGCCTGGCGCAGCTCCACGAGGCTCGAGTAAGGCAACTCCAGGCGATGCTCCGCGGGATGAGTTGGTATGTGCATCGCATAGTCCCGGCCGGGAGTCCGCGTCATCTCGATGTGGTTGCCCAGAATCCAGCTCACCTGGCGCGTGGCCGCGAAGTCCGCTACACGGTCGATGGTGGCCTGGTAGAGCTTGAAATCGCGCGCCGGAATATAGAGGCGCCCGGGATAGAGCTCATCTCCCATGAGCAACAAGTGTGTGCGCCGATCGAACACGGAGATCTCCGCCGGCTGGTGTCCGGGAGACGGAATGATATCGATCACGCGGCCACCGCCGAGATCGAACGGAACGATCTGGGTCGGCCAGGTCTGCACCTTGAAAAACGCCGCCACCTCCTCGGGAGAATGACCGACGACCGTCGTGTCCGGGCGTCCCGCGAACTCGGCATCACCCGCAATGTGGTCGCCGTGTGAGTGCGAGTGCGCGACCACGAGTCGGATCGATTTCTGCCCGCGCGCCTCGAGCCGCTGCGCGATGATCTGATCGATGGTCGGTCGGATCTTCAGGCCCCCTGCCCCGGTGTCGATCTGCAGCACCCGGTCCTTGCCGAAGAACAGGAAGATGAACGGTCCCTCGAAGTTGGTGAGGATGGACTGCCGGACGATGTAAGTATCGTCGTCGTACCGCTGGACCTGCATCTGCGGCTCCGCTCCATGGGTCGCATCCATCCACGGCGCGGAGAAAGGCGACGTGCTGCCTGCGGCAAGGACCGCCGCCATGAACAACCACTCAAAACCTGACATGACCCGTCACTCCAATGATGCGCGGCACGGGCGTATAACCCTCGGCCACAAAGTTGTCCGCCGGGCTCTGGATGATCCTGCGGTCGTCCAGAATGTTCTTGGCGTAAACCGCGAACTCCCAGGCACCCGCCGTGACACCCAGGCTGCCCCCGAGGAGAGTGTACGACGGCCGCAGGTAGTCGGGGTTGGATTGTACGAACGTCCCGTGGCTCGTCCCGATGTACTGCCAGTCCGCCCGCGCAAACCCGCTCAGCGCCGCGGTGAAGGGATGCTCGTAACTGGCACTGACATTGAGTGACCAGCGTGGCGTTCCCGGCACGATATCCCCGGCGTCGATACCGAGCCCTTGGATGTTCTCGGTAAAGCGCGCATGGTTGTATTCCCCGGAAACACGTGCCGTCAATTCGCGGGAGACCTTCTGCGCGATCTCCAACTCCCCGCCGTAACTGCGCGCGTGCCCGAGATTGTCATAGAAATCGAAACCGCAGGTGGGCAGTGGCACATCGAGCTGGATATGGTTCCATTCGATGTCGTAGAGGGCTGCATTCACGGATGTCTTGTTGTCGAAATAGACGCCCTTGGTCCCCACCTCGTAGTTCCAGACATTGTCGGACTGGTAGCGATCGGGCGCCTGCGTCAACCCGAAAGCGTTCAGGTCGCCCTGGCATTGCACGGCGGGGACCGGAGCGTTGATCCCTCCAAGTCGAAATCCCTTGCCGATCGTCCCGTAGGCCGTCACGGAAGCGGCGATGTCGTAGCTGACAGAAACCTTAGGCGTGAAGGCCGTCGCCGTCTGCTTCCCGGTACTGAAGGGAGTGCTCGCAAAAAAACCACTCGAGGTGTTGGTGGCCGCATCGCGCCCATACAGCTCACGCACCCCTGCGGTGAGCTTCAATTTCGGTGTCGGGTAGTAGGAGAATTCGCCGAACACGGCAAACTCGCGATCCTCGAGCTGGTTGACGAACTGGTAGAACAGGTCGTTCGGTGTGGCGGCTCCGAGGGCCTCATCCGGTGGCACGCCGTAGACATTCAGGAACGCCTGGTTGAACCCCGGAATGTACTGGGCGGAAGTCCCCACATACCTGGCATCCGAATAGTACAGCCCCGCGATCCAGGCGATCGGCGGGCCCGCGTTCGGGTCGTAGGCTTTGGAGGACAGGCGTAACTCTTCAGTCGGTTGCCTCGTCGTCAGGGTGTTGTAAACCGGCCCCGGCAGAGCCGCGAGCTGGTAGCCGTCGAGATTGCCATCCAGTCCCCGCATCCCCAGGATCTGATCGACAAAGTAGCCGACGAACTCACTGTTGAAGTAGGTACCGTCGGTCGTACGGGGAAAGGAACGGTAGGCATAGCTGGAGATCGACGTCAAATCCGCCCAGTGCAGGTCATAAGCGATTTTGAGACTCGTGACCGAAACGGTGTCCCGACCGGGCTCCAGCACCAGCTTGTTGACGAAATAGGTCGGTGTCTCGAAATTGACCAGCCCGGTGTCGTCCAGCACCGTTCGTTGGGCGAATTCCGACAGGGTCACACTCAGATCGGGCGTCGGGGTGTAGGTGACGAGGAGCTTGCCAACGTCAGCGCGATGCGCGTTGATTCCCTCACGGTCCACGACACCGTCGAGGTTGAGGTGATCGACGTAGCCGCTATCGCGCGAGGCTTGCACGCCGAAGCGTACCCCGAGCACGCCATCGATGATCGGGACGTTGAGGAGTCCGCGCGAAACGAAATTCAAACCGCCATTCTTCGTTCCGGAGATGTCCTGAAACACCTCGCCGCTGAAGTGGTTCAGGTCCACAGGATTGCTGACCAACTTGATGGTACCGCCCATGGCACTGGCCCCGTATAGCGTTCCCTGTGGCCCGCGCAGAACCTCCGCCCGTGCCAGGTCGAAGAGTTGCGGCTCCGGCTGTCCGGCGTAGAAAGAGTTGTTACGGATCGTGATCGGCGCATCGTCCAGGTAGATCGAGACCGTGGACTCGCCTACCGTGGAGTTGATTCCGCGGATCTCCAGATTACTCAAGCCCGGGCCACCGAGGCTGGAATACGACAGGCCGGGAACGGTTGTAGCGAGGTCCGCGTAGTCCTGGATGTGTTGTTCCGCCAACTCCTCGCCGCTCACGACCGACACACTCTGCGGCACCTCCCGCAGATTCTCTTCGCGTTTTTGCGCGGTAACCACCACCTCCGCGAGTCCGGCGTCCGCGGCTCCCCCAGCCTCGTCAGCTCCTGCCGCCGCGCTGGCGACACACGGCAAGATCAGAGCCGTCGCGCAGGATAAAGGGACCAGAAAACTCGCACGACCCGCCATGACCCTTACCTTCTTGTATGCGACGCGCTACACGCGCCTGCGGTCCAGACTAGAGGGTCGCTGGTTGCCAACGCATCTCGGAATCAACAATTTCAGTTGCGTGGCAGGAGAAGTATCGGCCGCGCCGGCGTCGCCCGATGTTGGTGCGCTGGAGGCACCTCATGCTTCTTTAGCGTGCACGCCCGCCGAGCAGCTTGGGTAGATCGCCGCGCACCGCCACCACGGTAAACGCCAGAATGTCGACTACCATGAACAAGACGGCGCCGACACACATGGTGGGTTGGAACCCCATCCGCAGACTGTTGAACACCTTGATGGGCAGCGTCTGAACTTCGAACCCGGCCACGAAGTTGGCAATAATGTACTCGTTGAGACTCAAGATAAAGACGAATACCGCCCCGGAAACTACGTAGGGCAGTACGATCGGTCGTAGCACGGTGTGGAGAACGTCCTCATCCCGTGCCCCGAGCGTCCTGGCGGCCTCCACGAGCGCGGGATCGACGGAGCGGAACCCCATCGTGATGGTCGCCAGGGGCAGACTCACGAACACCGCCGCGTGGCTGAAGATCGTGTTCTCGACCCTTCCGACATGGCCCAACGTGCTCCAGAAGACCATGAAGCCGATGGCCAGGACGATCAAAGGCAGCACGAAAGCCAACTGCGCCAACGTCTCGAGCCAGCGGGCCATCCGGGAGGGGTACCTCCACCTGACATAGGCGATGGGAAAGGCCAGGCTGACCGCCACCACCGCAGCCGCGGCCGCCACACCGAGGGACAACACAAAGGCCGACATCCAACCCGGATCGGTCACAAAAGTGCTGTACCACAAAACACCAGGGTGAACAGGCGGAAAGCTCATCCGGGCGGTTCCGTTGAAACTCACACCGGTCACGATGACCAACGGGGCCGCCAGGAAGGCAGCGACCAGGCCCAGGAACAAGAGTCGCACCATAACGGCCATGCGAGCGCGCACCACTATCGCCTTCGCGTGGCCCACGCACTCACCCCACCCAGGAGAGACACGGCCACCAGCATACACACAGACATCGCCGCGGCTCGCGGGACGTCATGACCCGCCAACGCCGCGTTTCCGATCAACACGGCCAGTGTCCAGCTCTGCGGCCTGCCCAGCACCAAGGGCGACACATAGGCTCCAAGAACCAGCACCGCGGAGATCACAAAGGCCGCGACGAGCGGGCCCCGGCACATTGGAATCACGACGTTACGGAACGCCCGCCCGGGCGAGGCGCCCAGAGTTCGCGCGGCCTCTACGATCTCGGGCGGAAGCCGCGACAACGCTGGATACAGGGTCACCACGGCGAACGGCAAAACCCCATAGACCAGGCTGGCCCAGACAGCTCCGTCGCCAGGTGTCAGGGACTCGGGCCGGGCTACGATCCCGAGCGCCGCCAGCAGACTCACGAAGCCGCCGCGCTTCGATAGCATCACCTGCCACGAGAAGGCGTTGAGCACATCCGACAGCGACAAGCTCATGAGCAGGAAGACCAACCACACCACCTGTGCCCTGCGATTGAGCCGGGTCATGAGATAAGTGAAAGGAAACCCGATCGAAACAGTCACCGCCGCGACAAGCAGCGCCATGGCGAGCGAATACAGCAACGCTCCGGCGAATTCGCGGTTGAGCAACCCACGGTAGGCATCGAGAGTGACGACTGGAATCCACAACCCACTGGGATCGGGCGCGGCAAAACTGATCCGCAACAACAGCAGAAACGGAACCAGCACGGTCGCGCACAGCACTACGGCAGGCCAGGTCAGCCAAGCCGCGACCCTCAACACGTGAGAACCGTACCCGCACCCGCCCGAAGCTGCACCGAAACCGCATCGGCCGATCCCGCCAGCGCAGCCCAATCCGCTGGTGAGGCCGCCCCGATGACCTCCCGCCCATTGCAATCGATTCTGAGCTCCACCCGCTCGCCCACCTCACGCGCGAAGCTGACTCGTCCCGGCAATGCGTTCGAGGCGGCATCCTCCCTGGGCACGACATGGATATCCTCCGGACGGATCGAGAACGTCACCGGCGTACCCTTGATCAAGCCCCCCGGCACCGCAGCGACCTCGACGACCCGGCCCCACACACTCAGATGACGCGAGTCGAGCACCTCGGCCTCCATGAGGTTGCACTGCCCGATGAAGCCGGCCACAAAGCGGTTGGCCGGCCGGCGATAGATATCGCTCGGCGAGCCGATCTGCTGCACACGGCCGTCCGCCAGGACGACGATGGAGTCGCCGAGCGTCAGCGCCTCGCGCTGATCGTGGGTCACGAGAATAGTCGTGAGCCGGAGCTTCTGTTGCAGCAGCCGCAGCTCGATCTGCATGTGATCGCGTAGCTTGGCGTCCAGCGCGGACAGCGGCTCATCGAGCAGGAACAACATGGGCTCCTGCGCCAGGGCACGCGCGATAGCCACCCGCTGCCGTTGTCCGCCGGAGAGTTGCTCGACCCGACGCGATCCGCAGTCGGAAAGCTTGATGAGCGCCAGCAACTCGCTGACCCGCCGTTGCCGCTCCTGGCGGGCCACATTGCGCAGCCTCAGACTGTAGGCGATGTTTTCCTCGACCGTCAGGAAGGGAAACAACGCGAGCGCCTGGAAGACCATGGCGAAGTTACGTTGATGGGCCGGGGTGGCGGTGAGATCCAGGCCATTCAACAACAGACGCCCCGCCGTCGGAGCCTCCAGGCCTGCGATCATGCGCAGCAGAGTCGTCTTCCCGCAGCCGGAGGGGCCGAGAAAACAGACAAACTGCCCGGCCGGAACCTGTAACGACACATCGTCTACGGCGAGGTAGGTGCCATAAGACTTGCGCAGGCCCCGCAGTTCCAATCCCGAAGGCGTCATCAGCCGCTAAAGCCCCGTCAACTCGTCACCATGCGGGTAAACTGCTGCTCCATGTAGTCCTCGAGCTTGAAGCGCGCCTGCGTCGCTGCCGGAATCGACCGCGTCGGCGCAAAAGCAGCCGCGATCTCCTTATCCGTGAGCCGCAGCCTCGCCCGCTCGACCACCGGCGCCGAACCCACATAACGAGCGATCAGCTCCTGCGCCTCGGGACTGCTGCAGAAGTTGATGAACTCCTCGGCCTCCGCGCCCTTGGCAGAGGCACTCGGCTGGCACCAGAAATTGGTTGCCTCCACCGCGCCCTCTCGCGGGAAAATGGAGCGCACCGGCGTGCCACTGCGGGCCATGATCATGGCGGTGTCATGCATGTAGGTGCCGCCTGCGACTTCCTCGTTGGCGAGCGCCGTCTGCATCGTCCCTTCATCCTGCCACCACAACTTCACGTTGCCCTTGAGCTCGGCGATCTTGCGGACCACGGCGTCGATGCCCTCCTTGTGCTCCAACACCGTGTTGCCGCCGAAATACAACGCAGCCGCGATCTCGAAAATCGGCGACTGACTGCCCGTCATGACACCCCAGGTATCGGGGTGCTTCCCCCACAGAGCGGTCCAACTGTCGGGAACCGCGGGCAGCTCCATCGGGTTCACCACCATGGTCATGTACCAGGACATTGCGCCGACACTGTCGATACCAGCCGGCGTGCTGCCGACGAACTGAGACTGCAGCCGTCCCACCTGCGGCATCCGCGTCATATCCAGGTGCCGCCACAGCGACTGGCCGCGACCCCGTAAAACGTCGATGGCCGCGGAGCAGCACACATCCATCGGCGGCTTACCGGCCCTGTTGGCCGCCGCCAGCTGAAAGAGAAATTGCGCGCCCTCGCTCTGCTCGATGGATTGCACCGCGATCCCGGTTGCCTTGGTGAAAGCCGGGTAGATGTACTGAGCGAACATGCGCTCGAAGTAACCCCCGAAGGTGGACACCCGGAGGCTGCGCGTGCCCGCGACGACATTCGGGGCCCTCGCGACGGCCAGCGTAGCCACGGCAGAGGCAACCCCTTTCAGTACGGTGCGACGGTTGATCATGCGAGCTCCAACAGACCGCGTCGTGTCACGATATTCCCGCGCGGCCGTTGCAGGCGATTGCTAGGCGCACAACGATACTTTCCGCAGGCCGCAACTATCCGGCGCCGCCGGCGGGACGACCGGTGCCGGCAATCTCTCGAGGTTGTCGACGAAGTCGAGCAGGGCGAGGACCAGGGGCGCCGTGGTTCCATGCCGCGTAATGAGCTCGATGTGCGTCGAGATGGAGAAATGCTCGGGCAGAATCGGCTTGCAATTGCGCAGCCGCCAGACCGAGCGCACATAGTGATCCGGCAGCATGGCGAGAAAGCACCCCGAGCTGACCAGCGTCGCCATGCCTTCGACACTGTCCACCGAGGCCGTCTTGCTCAAGACGCGTGTCGGGCCCGAACGGTCCGGCTCCTCGAGGAACTGGTAGCCCGCATAGTCGTATTTGGCCACCTCCTCCACGGATATCGTGTCGAGATTGCGGTGATACAGCGGATGCTCCTCCGAGCAGTACAAGTTGAGGCGCTCCTGGTAGAGGAGCTTGTAGTCGAGCTGGTTGATGTGGCGTCGACCGATGACCTGGCCCGCAACCGCCGCCACCGGACCGATGACGAGGCCCGCATCGAGCGCCCCGTCGATCACCGATTGCTCGATCGTGTTGGTGGTCTTGGTCTCGATGTTGAATTCCACGTTCCGGTGCTTGCGCTTGTAGCCCTGCAGAATCTGCGGCAAGGGCAGGTTGGGATCGGTGATCAGCGTATCGATCACCCCGACGTTCAAGGTGCCAGTGAGCCCCGCGTGGATGCTGCGCATACTGTTCTCGAAGCGCTTCAGATCCGCGAGCAGTTGCAGACTGGCCGCGTACACGTGACGCCCCTGGTCCGTGAGCTCGAAACCGACCCGGCCGCGCTGGCACAGCCGCACACCGAGCCGGATCTCGAGATCCTTGATGTAACGGCTGATGGAGGGCAGGCCCAGCTGCAATTCGGACTCGGCGGCGGCAAAGCCACCACAGCGCGTGACGGTGCAGAAGACACGCAGCCGGCGCAGATCCCCATCGCTCAATTTAACGGTGAAGCGACGCGGGGTGAGCCTCATGGTTTCTGCTCCTGACAAGTATGCTTGGAGAACTCGTCATTCATTGCTTCGGCGCAACGATGCAAGGATCGCGCCAAGACACACGGACACACGACGAGGTTCGAATGAGCGAGCAGAAGAACGCGAAGCGCCCGCTGATCGTGGGCAAGCCGGCGCTGATCATGGTCGACTTTCAACGGGGCGGCTCGTACGTGCCCGGCCAGGAGAACGGCATACCAACCATGGGCGGGTGGGAAGAGCGCCGCCGCACCGCGCGCGCCCTCGTAACCGCGGCGCGGGCCAACGGCGTGCCTGTCGTCTTCATCCAGGAGGTCCATCGACCCGACCTGGTGGACTTCGGCCGGGAGCTGGACGGCACCGAAGATGTGCATTGCATCGAAGGGTTGCACTCAACTGAGATCGACGCCGAGGCGGTCGATTACCGCCCGGGAGACTATTTCGTGCCCAAGCGCCGCTATTCGGCCTTCTACGGCACCGACCTGGAGATTCTCTTGAAGGGCCTGAAGGTGCAGACTCTCATCCTCACCGGAGGGCTCACGGACGTTTGTGTCCACTACACCTTCGTCGATGGTCACCAGGGGGATTACTACTGCCGTGTGGTGGAGGACTGCGTGGGTGGCTCGACTATCGAAGCGCACAATGCCTCGCTGCGCGCGATGGAGTATTTGCAGAGCGGCGCCGTGCGCAAAAGCGGCGAGATCCTCACAGCGTTCGCGGCTTTCCAAGCGGCAGCGGCCTGACACCCCGGCCGAGGCAAAGAAATGACCCTGTCAATCGCAGGACGTTGGTTCGACTACGAGCGGCTCTCGGATGGCATCACACGCATCTGGGAGCCGCACGTGATCCGCGTCATGCAATGTAACATCTGGCACGTGAGAGGTCGTGACCGCGACCTGATCATCGACACGGGCTTAGGTATAGCGAGCCTGCACGATGCTGCTCAGCATCTGTTTGACAAGCCCCTGACGGCGGTTGCAACCCACACCCACCTCGATCACGTCGGCTCGCTGTACGAATTTCACGATCGGATCGCTCACAAAGCCGAAGCTGACACGCTCGAAAAGCCGTCGGTTAATTTCAGCATGCTGCGCAGCGAGCACCCGGTGGAAATGATTGCGGCCTTGGAGAGTGCCGGCTACGAAGTCGATCCGTGCTTCGTGACCGCCCTGCCCCGTGCGGATTTCAACCTGTCGCAATTCCGCTGCCCGCCCGCACCGGCGACCCGGCTCGTGGACGAAGGCGATGTCATCGACCTGGGCGATCGTGTCTTCGAGGTGTTACATTTGCCCGGACATTCGCCAGGCAGCATCGGCCTGTGGGAAGCCGGGACATCGACGTTGTTCTCCGGCGACGCGATCTATGACGGACCGCTGTTGGACAACATCCCGGGCAGTGATATCCCGGCCTATCTCGCGACGATGCGCCGCCTGGAGAAGCTCCCGGCAAGGACTATTCACGGTGGCCACGACCCGAGCTTCGATGGCGCCCGCCTGAGACAACTCGCCCGAGCCTACCTCGAGCGACGCGGCTAGGAGCCTGTCTGACTAATGATCGCCGTAGCGAGGGCGACCCTCAGCGAGCAGCCAAGTCCTAGAAGACAAGGGCGATCGTTTCCGGGCGTAGCCCGGTACTTTGTAAGGGTAACGATCGCCGAAAGATGCC